>Ga0194135_10002255_pt1 | contig 11673 bp, 5 predicted proteins | sample LitLau_LLRF_2013_FD_134024 | JGI IMG/M metagenome (GOLD analysis project Ga0194135, IMG submission 134024) | Freshwater sediment microbial communities in response to fracking from North America - Little Laurel Run_MetaG_LLRF_2013 (version 2) | ecosystem: Environmental > Aquatic > Freshwater >... | reverse complement strand
GGAACTGGAAGACGAAGACAATGAGCCGAAAGTCAAAATACTCATTCAAGTGTCATTGTTCCATTTTACTCCATTCCTTTACAAATCAAAATAATAAAGTTAATTAAATGTAATGTGTAATGTGAATGTGTCTGATTGTGGTTCACTCATTGTTGAGGTTAGAGTCTGATTTATCTGATTTTAACTCACCAGTCAACTTAAGCATTTCGTGACTGCCATACTCACCCACCTCCAGAAACATGGAAGTGGAGGAACCAAACCAAATATCCGTCCAAGATCAAATACGAAGAAAAGAAGCCCGGCTCCGTGCTTTACAAGTAAAAAATGAGCAAGCAGATAAAGAACTGGAAATCCTGAACAGGAAGCTGGATGACATCAGAGTCCGCAAGGCGTCAGAAGTGAAGAGTGCAAATCTAGATAAGGCTACTTCTAAAGCCAAGCTGGGTAAGCGCAAGCGGAAGGAAGGATTATTATTTCGTTTTAAGCATTGACATAAAGCACTAACTTTGAAATCCTAATCTCTTCTGTTTACTTTGATAGCGGCCACGAGGTTGAAGCTGGAAAAAAACCAGAACACTGTGGATACTCTGAACCTTTTCTTGGTCAGAATTGGTCTCACGATCGGTTACGGCGAGCACTATGAAGGCATAGAGTTCCTCAAATCAATCCATTTTAAAGGCTTAACCAAAACAGGAGAAGACTGCGTCCTTCATTTCTCAGCATTAGATCTTCCGGTTTTCAAAGGTTGGCTGACGAATTAATTACGAATAAGGTTTTGATGAAATTCATCATACGCATTCGTTTCATTAAGTGGGCGCCGAGCGAGCGCGGCTGGCAGCTGTAGGATATACCCTTTTGGTTCCATGGATTTACTAAAACAGATTTACTTATTTTGATTAACAGTAACTGCCGCCAATCCACAATTCCGAGAGTTTGATGACCTTGCTGCAGAAGCCAATAAGTCCCAAAATTTTGTCTACCTATTGATGAAGGCTCGTGAATATTTCTTACAATACATAGAAAAATATTGCTCTAATTCGTGAATTATTTAGGTTATTAATTTTCGTAGTAACTGTCGGGTTTATATTTTTTCCAATAACGCCACAAAGTCTGAAAGTCAGAACAAGAGCCATTACCTTTTTCAATACTTATTTCTAGCCTTTTAGTAACAATCAAAATTCCTTAATAAAATGGTAATTAATTCATACAACTGGAGCTCAAACAGGTGCATTTCCAGAATGTGAGCTTAGGATTGTATAATTCTTCCTTTGCACACAATTACAATACAAAATTGTCGAGCCAGCTGCTAGCCAATGTCAATTTGCTGCTGTTGTGTGCATGCAGCATGTCGGGTTGAAACACAAAAATGATTCCTTGCATGTGCAAGTAGGCATTAAAAGAGTATCAGAGCAGAGCACGCAGGTAGAATCAGGTGAGTTGAGTGAGTGATGGTGATACTAATGAAAGCAAGAAGTAACAAGATTCAGATTGTGTTGTTTTTGCTGGGGAAAAGGGGAAGAAGGGAACGTGTTTATGGGTTTCTTGTTTGTATTCAGGATCGTTGAGCTGAGTCGGTGGTTGGATTCTCATCAGGGAAGACATCCCTTGTCTTGCAACTGCACCTGCAGTTAATCAATCCGTGCAACCAAACTAACCACTGTAGTTCCGTCCTGGATTTCGATTTTAGAGATTCCAAATCATTCTAGGTCGATGGGCTTCGTAAGTTTCTGTCAAGGGCAACAAGGAATCATCGGCAGAAAGTGAAAGTCAATACCTGTCCATCAGTCCGTGTCCCTGTTCCGCCATCAATTTTGTAGTGACAGTCTTCCGTTGGACACAATTTATAATTCCGAAGTTGAAGCTCGATTCCGCCGGATTCTGAAGCCTTTGGTTGGTGTCCACTGGCGAAGGGTTGCTTATTCCAAGGTTTTGGAACCGAATTTGGCACTGTACTGTGCAAGTGCTTACACTACACAAAGAAGACTGGGTAAGGAATTTCCTTCCACATGCTTAGCACAACGTTTTACAAGTTATTGTTTTTGGGCAAAAATGACAAATGAAGCCGGCTTCGGACGCTCAAAAAAACTTTCGCATTTGCGTGATCGGATCACATGCACGCATCAATGGTTTGAAATTGAAAACGAATTCTTGACATCTTGAACTGACACAAATTGCAAACTGCAGAAGCATAAATAGCCAACTTGTTTGTCTTCTTTATCCTTTATCTCATTTATTTTCAATGTCACATGAATAATCGCGTTTAGCAAATTACACTGCAATTAAAATTTACAATTTGTGAGTCATTGCATAAAATACTCGAGTTGGCCATGACATGGTCAAATGACTAAGGACTGAGAACCATTAACGTCCAAAGTCCTACCGCGACGAAACTCATGGGACATGGAACAGTGAAATGCTAAAAACAGTATTTTAATGAGTAGGGGGTTGGGTTATCAAAAAGTATCGCAATTATTATTGGATTGTAATTTGTGATTGCGAAACAACTCGAAACGAAGCTTTCTTTTTATGTTCCATTACTTCCATTACATTTCTCATTTCTCAATTTGATTCGGTGCTCAAATTTACCTCACACATACGTTGTAAAAATTTGCGATGAATTCATCTGTTCCCTACTGATTAGAGAAGCGTCTCCCAAATAGCATGTCGAGTCGTACCTGAAGTTTATGATTTTCCATTGTTCTCAACCGAAAAAAAAATCCTCGCTATTGCTAACCTTTCCTTTTGTGGTAATTTCTCGGGCTTCCCAATTCCGCTACATTCGGTTGTTTCATAAATCATAATTTTGCAATAGCGGCTGACCCCTGTCTGTGGGTTTCGGGATAATTATTGTGGGCAATTGCATACTTGCATACTGCATAAACACATTATTGAGTAACGGGACTTGTATTGTTTGGTACTGATCGGTTCATATTCAGTACAGCATCAGCATCTTAAATGAAAATTCAGGACTCATATAGAGCCGGAAAGAAGATGGGCACATGTCTGTCATGTTCTTACAAAGGTCAAGTTCGTGGATCCTTTTGAATTGAAAGAAAAAAGAAGACGAGATCTTCTTGTGCGGTTGAATTTCATTTCCGCTGAAGTATTGTGGGGATGATGGGATTGTTCACCTTACAGTTCGCCTCACTTCCTTAATGAATTCCGTGAATGCGTTGATTCCTTGAAGAGCAAAAGGCGATAGGCGACTGGAATTAATTCATTTGTGGAACTAGAATTGACTTCCCAATTCACAAACTAATTCCAATTAGTGGGAAACTTGATCTTCAACTTATTTTTAATATTGTTCCGTGCGGAAAAGCCACTAACAAAGTCGAACGTAGACGCATTTTTTTTTCTCCAAAGACAGCAACAGGGTATATTTTCCTCAAATTCACTCGAGCTTCTTCCTTTGTTAAAAGAAACCTTACAAAATTTATTGTTTTTTTTTTGTGTAATTATTTCAGGTCAACTAGTGTGAGATCCTCCTTTGTTATTGTCGCTCAAGCAAGATAACACCATTTCATTAAGTGGACTGGATATCCCCGTTGGCCTCAACCTCATCTTGTATTGTTGTATCTGAGTCAGACCACCACACTGCTCCGCCACGATCACGCATTCCTTCCGGAAGGCTTAATTTCTCACGCACGCTATTCCTCAAACAACAAAAGAAAACACAACGGATTCTCTTAAGTTACACTTTCACAGAAAGTAAAACAGAAAGGCACTTGATTGATAAGAAATCTTGACATGGCCGGGATTCTGATTGTGATAAATTCATAAATCACTATCACTCGGAATTAAATTATTCCTATTTTAACACTCGATCCTTCCCTGACACCTGAATTTTGACTCCCCTAACACAAAAGGACTGGTATGGCGGTGGTCAATTTTTAGAAATCAAAGCCGAGGCAAAAAGTCTACAACTTACTGCTGAGAGCTTTTAAGTTCTTCCTTTGAAGAAATTCACCAAGGCCACAGTATCACGAGAAAGAAGGGAGGATGAGGTAGAGCAGCATCCACCTGAGAGAAGTTTTCTGTTCCGGTAAATCATCCCTTTAGATCTCTAAAGTGTCTCTAAACGAAACGTGCTGTGAGGTGATATTTCCCATCTCTCGACCCGGATTTGAAAGTGACCCATTTCAAGTATCTCGCTGCTGGAAAAGGTGTGAACCTTCACTCCACCGATACGTCTTTGGATTCGTGGAATCCAATCCCCCGTGCCGAAAATATCAAACTACATCCTCATCAAACTAAATTATGGAAGAAGACAATACGTGACTATAGAAGACGCGGAGAGTGCGGAGTGGATGGAGAAAATCAGTGTGTGATTAACAAGCCTCAATAGAACCTTAACTCTTAACCCCTTTCCGGCTTGAAGGGAAGATGAAGATTCGCATTGCTGAGTGATAGCGACACATGGCCTCGCATCAGGAATTCGTGATTGAATGGACAATGTTAGATGAAGACTCCAATAATTGGACGACCAATGGTAATTTTCACATTCCAATATTTTTATAACGGGATCCTTTGATATTTATTGCCACACCCACCCACGCCAAATCATTGTTTTATGTGTCAATTAGTCATATATGACATGACACCGTACGGTTATACCTCATACATAACCATAACCTCGTTATTTTATGCCGAGTAGGTGACATAAAGGATGAGCTGACTTGTGTGACTTGGGAGGCTTTAAGTGCATGCATGATTGAATCACGTATTCCCAGTTGACATCATTCTTAAATTCCCTGTTTTTCTGCTGCATCTCACATAATATTCGAATTAAAAATTGTTAAACTCTTTTCCACAAAAACTATGATGTGTGCAATTTCCTGTCTTGTTATTTGCTTTATTTACCAAATAATCTATAATCAATAATCAGGTATATTAATGGTGCATTCTGGTGCTTCATTTCCTCGTTTATCTCGAAATAATGCTAACTTGGAAGCAGTCCAAAGGCAAACTGTTAATGAGTTTCAAAGGTTATTGGCAACGGAAGGAAGTTCGTTGTTTCTTTGCATCCTTCATTGCTATAAGGTGTTGTGGTCTGTCTGTCAAGCTTCTATGGATGTGTCGTCGCTTCGTGGTTAGTCAACTCTGTGCATGCCTAATTCTTCAGCCATTGCATTTTCCATTTCCGTTCCATTCGACCTATAGCAGTTGGCAAAAATTGCAATCTGAGATGCTTCTCCTCTCCACAAAGAATTGAACGTTTATGACTTTTATGAGTTTCACATGAATGTGCAGTCTGCTGTTGTTCCCCATCGGTTTACTCGGTAGTCCAGTCCCAGTTCCAAAGTTAAAGTTAATTAAAGTGGTCTAGCTATAACAAATTTTGCAAAATGGATCTCGCATATAGCGGAGCAGGTTAGTTCAAATGAAATAAGATTTGGTCTTAAGATCTTCGATCCCGATTACCTTTTTGTCGTTTAATTTGTAATTTTGAAATAATGGATTCTAGTTTTTGGGGCTTCCTTTTTTGTGTGGGATTTGGGATTTGATATAAACATTTTCTAGTTCCTAGTAACTCCCACTGTCCAATACGTTATGGTTATAGGCGTAAGGCATTATTGCACAATAATGAAGTGTCAGCATTGTCGATGGATCCAAAGCATGTCCTCTCCTATCCATCGCCATCCATTCCAATAACATTGTTGTATCATCAGCGTCTCCTAAAGTATCTTGCATAATTAATTCCCCATCTTTGGTCAGTCCTCCACACTAAAGGCCAAGTATCCATTGACTTTGCTACTCCTGAAGGATTTAGAACTTATTGAAGTCTGTTTTAATGAGGGCTTAAATTTTAGGCTCGTCGAGAAGGTGTGTGATTTCGTAATTATTGCCAATTCTAAACTTTCAATTTCCACTTTCATCGTCTGGTCATGAATTAAATCCTGAAGCTGACCAAGTAATGAGCAAAGGAGGTTCAATTTTATTTGCTGAAGTACACTTACGTCGAGTGTCGAGCGTCGGGGTAGGGAGGTCTCCATTGTTATCCTAATTTCTCGCATGTCATCCTGTCAGCTTTACATGTTCTGTCAATTGATTGTCTTCCAAACTCCTTGGATCCCCAATCCCGTCCCACATGTGATTCTAATCAAGCAAAAAATTTAATTATCAAAGATAAAAGTTATATGCAATGGTTTTGCTCAAACAATTAACAAAAGGAAACGTAAAGAACCTTTGATCCTTCTGCCTCTACGAAAAATGCAATGAAATATGGCAAAGCCAGCTAAATAGAAGGGTAGACTCAACAAAGATTTTCAAGTTTTTCAAGATTGATAGCTTTTTACAAGGTAAAAGTGTGTGGAGTGTTTTATTTATCTTTACCAAATAAAGTTATTTAGATTAATGGGATATCGCATTTCCGCTCCAAGGGGGAGAAAAGAAACGCTCTCATTCATTCCACTTGGGAAACTGGCAATTGAGCAATTTAATTGAACATCACCTCCTCCTTAAATGGCAATTGGTGCGGGTTTAAGTGTGAGGGAAACAAAGGAAGTGTCTTTGCCAATGAAATCTCAATCGATATAACAGAGGATTAATTGCTTTTGGCTCGCAGATTTCGGCAGCTCATGTTTCCTGTGTCCTGTGGCGTGGCTCCTTTTGCTGCAAAATGAATTGGCAAATTGGCATTGGACTTAAACTTCCTCAAAATCACCCACTCATTAAACTTTTGTCTTGTCCATTATTCCCGTAGCCTTCTTGATTGTTCTTCTTCTTTTTTTTTTTTTTTGCTACGATTAATTCAACGCACTTCGTTGGCAGTTATTTGATAAAGGAAAATTGGCTTCGGGCTTCAGCAAAAAAGGCTTAAAACGTTTTTTTTTCTTGTGTCTTCTTTTCTTCCTTCCTCATCATAATTAAATTGTTTTCAAGGCCTTCAGTGAGGATTCAGGAACTTTTTAGAAATCCTGCCTGTCCAGTAGACGTAGCGAGTAGCGATGGTGCGGGGTCCGACTATTGAATTCCCTCAAGAACTGAACATTTTCGCAGATCATGGTGGTGTTTGGTCCGAGGGAAATGATTAAGACTTTTCTCAGGTTATATAATATAGTGAATCTGCTAATTTACTCAGTGATTCAGCAACTAAATTAATGTTAGAGTGATGTAAGCAAAAACAGAAGACGCCGGCCTTTTTCTAACCAAAGCGAATTCGCTCACTCGCTCCATGGTCAATGGTAGTAGACGGTGGCCGGGGATTTTAGGAAATCCGGGCGGGCGGTTGGGCAGCTTCACTTTTTATCTTCAATTAATCTCCTTCTGCGTAGGATTTATATAAGTAGACGGATAATAGAATGACAATGCGTCTATTCGGAAGTAGATTGTGTCCTCTCATCAACAACACCCCGGTAGAGTCGTGATTCGGAGTAAATTTTGGCATTTTGGAATCCAAATTACTAATCTCGTCTGGTCTGTAAGGGATAAAAATCTTAGTGGCAATGCACGACAAATGGTGGGCTGAGAGAGGTTCATTCACATCTCAGCATTATTATCAAAGAAATAATAGTAAATTGAATAGTAGATTGTAAATTGTAAAGGTTATTAAAGTTAATTCAGGTCAGAAATACGCATGAAATTCATGCAAATGTAATCAACTCAAACTCGTAAAACGTGAGAGTAAAAGGGTTGACAAAAAGGTATCCTATCGCTTTCATTGGTGGAAGGAAAGGGTTGTTGTCAATTAATGCATCTGGGGACTGTGTGTGACGGCGACGGCCGATTTGTGATGATGACGATGAGTGAGTGATGCCTGCTGCACAAATGATAAGTTCAAGGTGATCAGGATCTGTGCGAATTGCAAATTGTTGGATGAGAGAACGAAAGAGAGAGGAGAACGCATTGTTATGCAAGAAATCGTAAATCCTATTGTTCAGCCATCCGTGCTAAAGCTTAATGGCAATATATGGGGGTGTAATTTGCAATTGGAACCTGTGCTTGTCACCTGTCCCATCATCGCAGCTCCTAATCCACCACCCAGTTTATCCTCATTAACTGTTCAGTTCATTTAAGCCCACATCCTTCCTCCGTAACTGTCTCATCTTCCTGTGGGTCGTTGCTCCTCTTAAACAAATCAGGCGTGGGATAATTATGCACATGATTCAGAATAAGATTATCATTTCCCAGGCAGGCATGCGGGGTCGCCAAACTTGCCAAAGTAAATACCGCCACCACCGCAGTCGCTCATGTAACACAACACAACAGCCAGTTCGTTCTAAATATTCCTCTAAATTATTCTTACGCAAGAGTGATCATAATTCATTTGGCTGGGGAAAATGTAGCCACTATTTTGCATTGTGAGAATTTTTCATCTTAAAAATAATAATAACAAGTTTAGTTGGGTAATTTGGCATTAGCCTTTACCTTCTTGTGGACTTGTTGCGTCAATTCCCAATCGTGGATTTGGATTTTCCCATTGGTTAGATGTATGTCGGAATCCACTAATTGATATTCCCTTGGTCTGATCCCTACCTTTTCATTATTCTCCTCTCCCTTTTAGCATGTATTGTAGTTTGGTAAGGGACCCTATTTATTATGTCTTCTATCCTTTCCAAGGATCAAGCTGCTCATTTTTTGGGTGTAAAATCTCATAGACTTTTGTGCCTGAAAGGCATCGACGGGAATGAGTCACTTTTTAGTGGAATAAGGGTCAGGTATTATTTGGGACTGGGACAACAATGGAGACAGGCATGACGAGTCAAAGGAAGGAACGATTGCCCTTTTAAAGTTTCAACTTTAACAAATCCCCAGAGAGCGTCGTCGTTTGGGTCTGGACTGGACTGGACATCAGCACTCCGAGTTTTTTACATTACAAGTTTAGTTGTGTAGTGTTGTGCGTGAAATCAACTTGCATCGGCGGCAGAGCGGTGGTGGCTGGTCAATAGTTCACCAACGGGCACAGACAGACAGACTTTGCTGAAATTAAGAGTAAACAAAATGCAGACGCAAACCAATTGAGCAGCAGGGATTATTAGTTTACAACACAACTTCATTCCAGATCATCATCAGATTAAGGAAGGAGGGGAAGCTTGTGGATATTTTTAGAACACGAACGAATCCAACGGAGGCAGGCGTAGGAAAGGAAGCCAAGCCAAATCTTTGATTCCTTTTGTGGAAGTTTTCATTCCTTTCGTTTTGGTTGTTGTGAATGTGACTCGGCCAAAATATCCTGAATTCAAATTTTACTATTTCCATCATATTACAAGGGAGTTCGTCCAAAAGGAAGTGAAGCAATTTCATGAATATTGCGTTGACTTTCCTGGCACGACGCACGACTTGTGCTTGGGTCCGTTCTGTCAATTCATTCTCGTCATCTATTCTTCCAAAATCAGGATTCGAACTACCGGCGTGAGATTACAGTTTTAGAAAATCCTCATCCTCATTTCCATCAATTGAAGAACAGACTTTCATATTTTGATTTGAAGGAGAGAAAGGCTTGTTCTGATTATACGTGTGATTGTGATTGATTTATTGAAACCAGCCAGCAGAGCCATTAGCCTCCGCCCTGCCCGTCAAGCCGTTGGATGTGGGGAATCGGTCAATTGTGGAAATTTATTGCAGATGCAGATGGATCCCAGAACAGTAATGAGATCATTCCCACTTACCAAAGACTCATTCTCAGATGTCAAAGGTCAGTGGGAGAGTTGGATTGTATGCTTTGAATTTCAATTTCTTACCTTTCTCTTTTGTACCGCTCACTACCATCACCTCCTGACAAGACGAATTATTACCATTGTTCATTTTTTCATCTTGAAATTGCAGATTGTAATTTGTCTAGTAAATCCTCTCATTCAGTAATAATAAACCAATAAAAATTAGATTTAGAACAGAATTCAATATGTTAGGCATCATACTGAGTACTGGGCCAGCATGAAATTAGAAATTTGTATCAACTCCAAGTGGTTTTCATCTTGGTCTACTCTTCAATTATTTAATTCTAGTTCATTTATTATTTGTATTCTTTCAGATCTCCAATTGGCTGCTGAATTGGGAAGAAGTTTGCTGGACCGAAATGAAGAACTGGAAAATGAAGTCAAAACCCAGCAAATCCTAATTGATGACCAAGCACAAGAAATTCTGGTGAGCCACATTCACCTTAGTGAAGTTCTATCTGAGAGTTTATTTTATTACCTTACATTCTTATGAGAAATTGTGCATGGAATAACACTTCTACTACGAGGTTTCACATTGTACTAATTTCTTAAATCATCCACTCGCATTTCAAAATCATTCGGATTTCCAATAGCGTAGCCCAAGCTAATAGTCAATAGCGTTTTCGTAACTTCGTATTCAGGGTTTAATTTGTAAACTCTTGCGGAAACAGTCCCTCCCGTTTCAAGTGTTTGCAAAATCCCAATTGCGAATGGCAAAGGATCCGAAATGCAAAAACCAAATCACGCTTCACACGCTTCCCTTTCATTTTTTCAATCTCAATCTGACCTCCTCCCTCGCAAATGATTAACGAGGGAAAGCATTTTATGGAGTTTTTAGGGCGTGCCGGTTATGAATAGGATTCACGTTGTTGATTTATAAAATACAATCACTTGATTAATCATTTTGCTGTTTCGTAAAATCATTTCGATTGATGTTCCTAGTTCAAATGCGTGTAATTTCTACATCTGGTCCCAAATAAATTTGTGTTAAGATTTTATAGAAATTATTCAGGTGCTTGATCTAAAATGGGAAACTCGTTTTTTGGATTCCTTCTGATTCTAAGGATTTTAGTTAAAGTTTTTGGGCTCAGTTTCTAAGCTCGTTCTTGATCAAGCTTATTGACGAGGGTCTTCTAATGATAGTGATTATCGAAACAGGCCTCATACAGTCACAGTCCTCGCCATTAAAGAACCAAGCAGGGTCTTAATGATTTAATGGGCACTTTAACTCCAATAATCATCATTTTTCTGATCACAAGGAAGAGTGCCTGATTGTATTACTCCAATCTCAATTTCGATTCCACATTATTCAATTGCCAATATCTGAGGAGCCAATGAACGGCTGCCATTTCTCTCTACTTCTACCAGCAGCAGCTTCCACTTGGGAAAACTCTTCAATGAATTTTAATAATTAAGAAAAAAATTGGGAAAACATAACAAGGGTTTTTATGAAATGGAATAAGAAGTAATAAAAATTGTATGTGCATTGTGTCCGTTCATGTTCTTTTCAATTCGTACTTTGATTAAGATTCCCTTCCGGTTTCACATTTCTCAACTTTCACCGCACCGTTGGGTACAAAACAAACATGCTAATTTTTGTGTTTACTCGGAGAATGGATCACTTTCGCTGAAATTGAAATCAAAATGGGTTTACAAGGCCCGGAGCCTTTCAGAGTGGTCATTCAAACGATATAAGTAAAGTAACAACTATGCAATTAAATCCTGTAATTTTAATAAGAATTTTGTGAAAAAAAGGGCACCGCGTAAGGCAGTTTCAGGAACCGAAATAAATCATGTCATAAATAACAACAATGGTTTCCAATGGCCAATGGCTAATATGGGATCACGCACGAACACCAAGGAGTTGGTTGGATCATTAATAAGGCAAAGGGGTTAGGATTAAGGAACAGGTCAGCGTTACAAATTGGATTTTTGACAAAATTTCCCCGAAGGGGCATTGTTGTGAAATTGTAACCGGATCAAATTGGATGGCAGTTTTAAGATGGAATTGTGAATT
>Ga0194135_10002253_pt1 | contig 11677 bp, 10 predicted proteins | sample LitLau_LLRF_2013_FD_134024 | JGI IMG/M metagenome (GOLD analysis project Ga0194135, IMG submission 134024) | Freshwater sediment microbial communities in response to fracking from North America - Little Laurel Run_MetaG_LLRF_2013 (version 2) | ecosystem: Environmental > Aquatic > Freshwater >... | reverse complement strand
TCATTATTTGCGAAGATGCGGATATTGATGAAGCCGCCACCATCGCTCACGGAGCCATCTTCAACAATCATGGACAAAACTGCGTTGCTGGATCCCGTACATTCGTCCAAGCCAAAGTCTATGACTCCTTTGTCAAGAAGGCCACGGAATTGGCTCTCGCCCGCAAAGTCGGTGATCCCTTCGTGGTCGGAACCCAACAGGGACCTCAGATTGACCAAGCCCAACTCAACAAGATCGTCGAGCTTATTGAGTCTGGAAAGAAGGAAGGTGCCAAGGTTGAATGTGGCGGTGGGAGACATGGAGACAAAGGCTTCTTTGTCAAGCCCACCGTCTTCTCAGACGTCAAGGACAACATGAGGATTGCTACCGAAGAAATTTTTGGACCGGTTCAGCAAATTCTCAAATTCGATAATCTTGATGAGGCTATTAAGCGGGCGAACAGTACCAAATACGGCCTTGCCGCCGGTATCATTACCAAGGACCTCAACAAGGCTCTCACATTCGTCCAAAGCATTCAAGCTGGAAGCGTCTGGGTCAACTGCTACGACGCCGTAGTCCCACAAGCTCCTTTTGGTGGGTTCAAGGAATCTGGCCAAGGACGAGAACTGTGAGTTACGATTTCGAAAATGCTTGTCAACATAGACCAAGTGAAAACCTGATTCTTAATTGATATTCTTTTTTTGACCATTTTAGTGGAGAGGCTGCCCTTCATGAGTACTTGGAAACCAAGACCGTAACCATCGCTCTCGACCAGAAGATTTAAATTCCGTGTGGTCAATATCGTTTTTCTCAATTATGAATTGTGAATCTGTGAATCAAGTTACTTTCTCTGCGTTCCTATGCACCTTTCCTATTGTTCAATAAATCCATTGCCTATGGCGCTCCTGTTACTTTCGAATGCTCACTGCGCTGGTATGTAATTCTGGAAACAAGAAAGCAGGAAATCAATTTCATTTTAGTGAAACTTTGATAATTCTCCTCCCTAATCCATCACGCGAGTCAAGTATTGGCTTCAGAATTTGGTGAGAAACATTTCAAACATTAGAAATGAAAATTTGTACAAATGGGTGATAATTACATAACCAGCAAATATGGAAAGCTACGCCTCAATTTCTGTCAGAAAATAAATGAAGAGTGTGAGGGAAGTAATTCAGGAATGGAATACAAATGAATCTCTGCAAAAAAAGCGTTCAAGTGATAAGGATAAAGTGGGAAGGGAGATGTAGACGTGTGAGGAGGACGATGATTGCTTAAGGATGTAAAAACGAGAAGATCCAGAGCCCAGAGATGATCTCATGTTTTCATGTAACTCAAGGTCAGCTAGTCAGATCTGGTTTTTAGAAGCTACACAAGGAGCATTTGCAAACAATCGCACAAGCGCTTTCAAAAGAGAAAGAACAAGTTCTTTCCATCTAACTTTCCATCTTCCTATAATATCCTCTCTTTGGCTCCTCTCTGTCTATCAAACTCGGCAAATTATCTAATACTTAATAATTACCAACTTCAACAACGACTTGCACACAATACGAAATTAACCTTTTGGTTGAAAAAGTAGTGAGGTTGCAAGTACGACTACCAGTGCCTCTCCTGCCTAGTGTTCAATTATAACGAAACGGGTAAAGAAAGCACTTTAGATTTTCCCTTCAAATCCAATAGTTACTTTCACTTCTGCTCCGTATAGATTTAACCGCACACGAGCTTGAAGGTTAACTGAATTCTTTTGTTTTGTATCCTTATCAAGGATCTTCCACAATGCCAACTATCGAGCCGTCAACCGTGGACGACATTCCGGCACTAATGACCCTAGTCCACAGTGCCTATCGCGGTGAGGGGTCAAAGGTTGGATGGACCACAGAAGCGGACTTGTTGGACGGCAGTCGGCTGTCGGCAGAGTCAATGAAGAAAAACATTGAAAATAAAAATGGTGTGCTGTTAAAATACTCGGATGATTTTGAGTTTCCGGAAGGGGATCGAATCCTTGGGTGCGTCTTCCTGGAGAAAGTTGTGAAAAAGGATGAGCTCAAGTGTTACCTCGGCCTCCTCACCGTATCACCAGAATTACAAAACAGAGGGATCGGGAAGCAGCTCGTTGCCTTTGCTAATGACTGGGCTCGGAATCAAGGCTGTTCTTCTCTTATAATGACCGTGATTTCCATTCGTCATGAACTTATTGCCTGGTATCTAAAACTAGGATTTGTAGACACGGGCGAGAAAGAACCTTTCTTCACTGACCCTGAGTTTGGGATCCCAAAGCAGCATCTAGAATTCTGCGTACTAGAGAAGCGATTCGACCAGTTATCTGTGTAACAGCTTCCTTCCTGTACCTTTCGCCATACAATTCAAAGTCAAGGCAGCTTTACAGTTTCAATTCAAAATTACGTATAACTCGTATCCTTACAATGCCAACGATGTTCAATGATTGGGCTTTCAAATTTCTTGCAACTTCATGTCCTCTCATGGGCTCGACTATTCTTCCAAATTAATTACGAACGTAGTCAGTAGTGTGTTTAGTGCAGCTTTTTATTACTTGGAATGCGGCAGCTTCGTTAATAAATGTGTCAGTTGGATTGTGCAGTGGAGCTGATGAGATTCATTCAATTCAATTAGCGATGTTTGAACTTCAATTTCCCTTGGGTTCCTCCTTTCTTCTTGTGTGCATCCGCAATCGTTGCACAGAAATCACTCATTTTCGGATCCAACGGGATGGAGAGCGCCGTGAGTCGGGCAAAGTAAATCCGAGCTGCCTGATGCGTCACATGCACTTTCTCCACAAATGAAGGTTGATAGGCCTGGAGAAATGACGGAAACTTGAGAATTTGCGTATAATGCGTAAATTAGTACTAATTATCTCTTGGAAATATAAAATGTGGCATACCGCATTCATGTCCTGGATTTTGATATGGGCCACGGCCTCTTCCTCTGGAAAATGAAATGAAATTAAGATATGGAACAATTATAACCCGAAGAAATAGAGGTTTGTCCCTGGAGCTGACTTAACCTGTCAAAAGGACACAGTTCCATGGATACCAGGGCAATGAGCTGTCCCAGCGACAAAGTCGGAGGAGGTAGCGATTATCCATTCCACTCAAGGCCGATTGGCCGTGCCAGAGTTGTTCCTTGATATAAAAAGTTGGTTTAGCATTTTATGAAAAAGTTTGGTAGGAAGATTTTTCAACTAATTTCCGTACCACCAGGAACTGGAGATCATAGACCTGTCCAATTCAAGAATACCGATTAGGCCCAGTTTTAATGGCGGGAGTAAATATCTAATGAGCGGAAAGATGAGAGACCGCTTACGTCGATTAGGTATGCCACAGAGTTCTCCACCTTCGCTTCATGTTCATCATTCCGTAGCTCATCAAGCATGTAGCGGTAGAGGTTGAGGTCGGATCGAAGAATGGAGGTGCGATAAATCCCGGTGCAGTTGAGGCATCTATTCGAAGCGGCGACGCCGTTAATGATCCCAAACTGGTTGCGAGTAAACACTTTACGACAAGTGGTGCACTGGACCATGTCCTTTCGCAGCTTCAAGGTGTCAAATGGAGTCTGAAAAGGGGTAATTATTCACAAGAATACCTTCACTACTGCTAATATCCGAAACTAACCTTTTGTAATCTCTTCGCTTCCGGATTGAAAGATGGATCCCGGCAGAGACGGTAAAATGCATTTGCTATTCTGAAACCAGTGTCAGCAGAATATTCGAATAGTAAAAGCTGTACGGTAAAATTGACCTGAGATTATTGGCTATTCACCTCTTTCTGACGCCTACAAGCATTTCCGGCTGGTTCATTTTGCCCAAAGTCAACTCCCTTACAATCAAGTCAATCAGGTATTTCGTCATCATTGAATCATGCCATTTAATCTGAAAAAAAAAACATTGTTAAATAAAATTAGTTGCTGGTTTCACAAAGGTAAGGTTCCAGTTTTGCATGTCGGTACATGGTCGTAGAGAACTTCCAAAGTTGCAAATCTCTCATCCACATTTGTCACTGGTTCCCGGAGGCAGTAGAACATCTTGGCAAATTGACGCGAGACAAACTTTGAAGGCGTGTCCCATGACATGAAGTTTCCAGTCTTATTCAAGGCACGTGCCGGATTACCCATCTAGAACCACAATTGAGACCATTTTCTTTAGAATTAATTATAATCTTCCTCGCAGAGCATAAGGGAACTACTACAGGAACGGAAGAGCGTGAGTGAGGTTGATTTACCTTCCGGAAAGCCTTTTCAATCACTTTCTCCTTGAGCCCTTTTTTGATTTTCGATTTGGCCTTTTCTAAATCTGCAAGTAAATTGAGTTCCATTTCCGCGACTTGTGCGAGGGCTGCCTTCCGATCCGGGCCCCAGCGATTGGACTCAATGAATTCCAATTCCTTCTGTCGCCAGTCGTTGATTGCACGGTAGAGCAGCTCCACATCCAGCTAATAATCAAACATTCACCAGAGCACGATTAAGGCGAGAACTCTCACCGTTACGCTTTACACTTCTGTTGATGTGATTTACCATTGTTGTAGGTGCATGCTGTCGCCGGAGTTCATCTTGGACAATCACGAGACGAATTTCCGTCCGCCCTTTCCGAACCTAAAAGAATTAAATCTGTTATGTTTTCCCTTCCGTCGACCCTTCCAAAGGATCCTCACAACTTAAATCGTTGGGTGAAACTTTACATTTTCCGCCCATTCGACGCGTAACAAAAGAGCATTGAGTCTTTCGGCTCTCTCTCGAATTGCCAGCCAGCGACGCCAGTACTTTTGAATGACGATTGCCTTCAGGCCAAAAGAAAATAGGAATTAATTGGTGCTCAGAGGACCTTCTGGGAGTTGATAGGCATAGGCATACAGCTTTGACTTTCTTCTTATCAAGGAAATCAGAGGACATATAAAGATTGGGCCAGACGACCCTGTCATCCTTCTGGGAAAGGTAGTAATCCCGTCGCTCCGTCTGCTGGTACTGATCCTTTAGGGTCTGGACTTCCTTCCAAGTTTCATGAAAAGCTTGACAAGCCGCGTCCTCCTCTGCACGCATAAATAAAACCAACATTTCCGATTGAATTACCTCATACCAAATTTGGATCTCAAGTTTCAATGCAATTTACTATTTTCGCCAATCGGTTTTTCATCCAAGGGGGTTTGCGTCTCAGCATTGTAGTACAAAATGCCACACCGCTTGTCACGGTATCTGAAAACAAGAGCCACGTGTTATATTACTTTATTCCAGTGAAAAACAGTGAAGTGGTGGCTAGTAGTTTGTTAGTTTAATCAACTTACCCTCCCAAATAGACTTTCTCCGTGGGCTCATGCTCGACCGTCACATCCACCGTTCTGGATCCTCTACCTAGAATTTAAATTGAATTCAGAGTTTTATAAAAAGTAAGGTTAGGAGGACATTTTTATTCAGATGCTTACGCCCCCCGCCCCCGACGCTAACTCGATGATGCGATGGTGGCTTCTGCTCAAGGGGTGTGTCCTGACGGATATTGATTTTGTAAATTATGGGACATCGCTGACTCAACTCAACCGTGAGTTTCAATTTCTTTCGGGGTCTGGCTCCAATGTCGGACAAACTGCGATGATCCATGACCAAGTTATTATTCTTCCGCAATTCCAAGAATTCTGCAGGGACCTGGAGGCAATGGGGAGCAATCGGAAAGTGAGACTTGCACGTCAAAGTCAGAGAATTTTATCTAAAACCTAGCGGACTACCTGGCAAATGGGGCTGATTTCATTTTTAACATCAAGAATAGTCCGGTCCAACCTCGCCTCGAGCGCAAACAGTTTCGGGCCGGGGAGTACGCTGAAATGGATGTGGACTGGTTCCCCAAGTTTGAGAAAGGACTCAACGCTGGGGCATTGGTGCATCCGAGGTAAAATAGGCTTCGGTGGGGATCCTGGTGGACATCTACAAACAAAAGGAACAGCTGCATGTGAATATGATGGTATTAACTACAATTTAGGCACTTTTGTATTCAAGTATCAAAACTTACGGGGATTCAGGGCGACTTTCCAGATCAATGGCTTCCTCTGACATTTGACGAATGAGGTCAGGGTCAGGAGTTTGTGTGCCATAACTGAGATATGTCTCAAAAAAGTCCTTCTCAAATGGATCTTCTCGGACTTTATCAAGTTCTTCTTTCGTTGGAAGCGAATTGCAATGGCAACTTCCACGAGCTTCTTGGTCTTGATCGGCCTGAGGCGGAGTTTCTTCCGGGTCCTCCATGACTTGTGATCCAAAAAATTACAAGTTTTTGACGTTCGATTTCAAAGATGCAGGAATCGTTCACTGTTACACAATAAAAAACACCAAGACTTCACTCATCCTACTCGAAATGTCATCCACACAGATCAAACTTCTCGCCTCCTAATTTGATGGATCAATATGAATCAATTTTGTCACCCGTAGCAACCGTTCTCAACAATTCCAGGGAATTTCGCCACCGCTGACCCATCTGACCTCGGCTACCTTCATTGACTCTGCTGATGCCAGTGAGTTCACACAACTGAAGAAGTCGAGGGAGTGACGTAAATGAAGATAATTGTGGACGTGGACTGTTTTGAAGACCAGAATTTACTTTTGACAACAACAGTAATATTTTGTTTTAATTATTATTCAGTTTAAGGTAATTTATCATAACGTTTAATCCTTGATAAGTTTATGGTAGTTTAAGTAGTAGAAGTAGTTTTAAAGAGTACAAAGGTGTGTCATTCATTGGTAGAGTGATTGAATTTAGCTGATGAGCAGTTAGAAACGATTAATTTATGGGACAATTTAACGACACTCATGACCGGGAAGGAGGAGTAGAGAAGTGCAGCAACAACAACGGGATCATTTCATTGGACGAAACCAAACCGGCAAGGCAAGTGCCTATTTTACATGATTTGTTTAAGGTTATCGTTTCTTAAGGTACCGTAAGGTAAGTTTAAGGTAAAGGGATGATTACAGAGTTTATGTATGGGAGAGGCAAAAACTGTGTAAATTATATTTTATATAAGGAATGAACTAAAAATAGTAATATACTAATTATGCTAATTGAATATTGACCCTTCACGGGGTAGGTTTAGGGGCAAGTGTGCGTGTCACCAGTGTGTTTGGGCAAGAAATGAGTGCGATCTGCTGATTATCGGGTAAGGTAAAGGTAAGTCAAGTGATGACTTTATGTTTGAAAATCGACAATCTTGCTCATGTTCCTAAACATGCAAAGCGGAAGGCAAGGTTGCGCAAGTAATAATTGAATTCAAGTGTAAGCTCTGGGAGATTTGGACATTGTAAAAAAGGAACGGATGAAGTTGATGAATACCTAACGAGAGACTTTAATAATTTTGGCAGAGGAAGTGTTGGAGGAGAAAGTCCTAATTAGAAATGGTCCTATAAATTGCAAGGAGAAGGGAGATTGAGATTTAGGCAAGACTTTGATTTGAGTGGAGAAAGTTGAGGAATTGCTTTCAGAGAGAGAGAGGGAAACTATAGTGAACGAATACATTTATTAAATTGATGATTGTTTAGTTATTGAAACCAGTAGTTTTTAGTAAGTATAGTCCCTTCTCCGCCTAACTCGCCTGTCGTGTAACGGTTTCCATTCTTTTTCTTTAATATTACTCATGATAAAGGAAGTTAGATTTAATTTCTACAACAATAGAGATTGTCGGATTCATCGCTCACCCCATGCACCCAGACCCACACCCACCCATTCCGCGACGCGCGCACATTCATGTCCACAAGGCAATTTTGTCTAGAGAGAAAGGTATGTGTGAGGGGTCCCTACTTCCAAAAAATCTAAGACCCTTATTAGAATTGTAAATTAGTTGTAATGAGTAATTCATAACCTTCCTGACTAGTTTGGTTTGACTTCCTGTACGTGTCTCTCCGAGCACCGCCGTCCACTCCGTCATCTTATAATTTATCAAAACCCAATCAATCAAAACGATACACACAGATTACAACAGACATGGAAAATCAATCCCAATTTAACAAACTCGAGAGCTTCTTTACGCAAATGTCTTTTTCGTTTGTAAGTCTCGACACGTGGTTTCTGTCTCTACCCTCTTCTTCTGATTGTTATTATTATAAAGGGGAAATGCCAACTCAAAAATAAAGCCATCAGCCCAGCTTTCCGACTTTTTTTGGTTTCGTGTGGAGGATCATAATTTGGATGATGATGGTGGTGAGATTTTACACGTTTATCGCGCGTACTGGAAAAACACACACCACGCAATTAAATATTAACACATACATTATAAAGAAAAGTGTACTTGTGTGTGGATGCGTAAAGAAAGTAAAGAAGGGAGCATTTTGTAGAATAATTATTTTTTGTAATTTCCATTGAATTCATTTTCCGATGAGGGAAGTTGGCGACCCGTGACGCTTGTTCTCGTCTTGTATTATCGATGACTGTTTACGGTTCGTGAGTTACTGCTGGCTTTCTTGGTGACAGTAGCTGCTGCTGCTGCCGTATTGGAGGAGGCTTCCGGTGGCGTAGTCGGGCCTTTCGGCGGAGCTGGAGCTGGTGGAGCTGTGGCTGCCAGCGGTGAAGATGGAGACCCGCCCTCCTTCCGCGGTGGCATTCGCTCATTTATCGCATCCAGCCCACGAGCCTCTTCAAATGACATGATCAGATGATCACCTGAGAATCCTTGCAGAGCTATTGGGAACCAGAAGAGAACGCGTGTCACATTACATTGGGGAAATTACGGGTTTCTCATTCAATCTACTACCGAAGCTCATCTGGGTCTTGGAGGAGGTGAGATGGGGTGGGTAGTTTCATTTCAACATGATTACACTACGACTAATACGAGAGGTAGTTTACAAGAAATTACTCGGATTGGGAATTAAGGAAGGAGCCTGCCTGTAACCAGGGGCCTAAAGCCCTTCCCAGTGTCTAATCAATAGGAAAGGTAAAGAAAGAGGGAAAAAATTTTCTCCGCAGGGAAAGCCGCCGCCGACGAGGAAAGAAAGCGCTCTCCTGGAATTCTCCCTACTAGCACATACACACACACATACACAGACACAAGGAAGGAACCTTCCTTATTGATTTCCAGGAGAGAGCTCCAGTCAGTCGTTGGCGGAATGAAAGATCCAATTCAAACCTGTTGCAAATATGGACTCAAGGAAGGAGTAGAGGGAAGGGAAAGGAAAAGGAAAGGGGAGCCTTGTCTCGTCTCAAAAGAAACAGGATGGCTTACCGTTCCGAAGTGTCGTCCTTCCACCCGATAAAGCTCCAAGAGGTAAGTTACCAGTGGGTGTGAGACCCTTCAACTGCAACACGCTTTCACTCTCCTCCCTGCAAGACGCCAAAACAAAGAAAGAAAGAAGGGATGAGGATCACGGATCAAGGGGCCTCAAGGATCCCTTGCTCTTTTCCCCAATGAGCTACTGGGCTCATTAGTTACCTGAGGACAGAGAAGACTCTTGCCATTTTCCCAATGGCACGAATCTTGTTCCGAATTACTTCCTTTCTTGCCGCTGCTGCAGCCCCTATAAACATTGCGAGAATCCGTTACAATTTCGAGATGCTCTAACTCTAAACATTGACGGACGACAGGAAGAAGACACACATCAATTAGTATAACCACAAACACAAAATTTTACAAAACGAAAGAACATTTCCACAAAACAAATTAGAGAAAGTATAACAAAGGATACAAAATGATTTTTTTTTCCACGAAAAATTAAATCCCATCATCACCCGCTTTGGGCTCAAGGAATCACTGATTGATTCATGACGTGATGTAATAAATGATAAGAAAAAGTGTAATATTTTCAAATATTTCGTGAGTATTCAGTGCACCGCAAATCAGGGAAGAAAGAGGAGAAGAGGAAGTTTTACGTCTAGAAATGTAAAAATTGAAATCCTCCATTTTCTGACTCAAAATGAAAACGTCTACTCAGTACCTAGTGTCAGTTTTTTTTAAATTCAACAGATAAGTGCAAGTTTAAGAAGAAACTTCGACACGCATGCAACTACTCTAATTTCTCCAGAAACGGAGGCATTACTTCTCAAAATTAAATCATCCAATTTTGGTCTGACACCTTGGAAAACGAATCGTGTTTGCGGCGTCCAACGTTTTTATCCATATTCTTTGTGATATAACCACCAAATCAAAAATTTAGTACCAAACTGCACTGCATACAGCAGAACAAGATCCAATTGGCCCCCAAATTCGAATTCCCTCGAAGCCCAAACTTCAATACGTGTTAGTGAGGATATTGGGGGAAAAAACTGGCTTGGCTACGGCTACACACTACTAGTCATTTCTTCCAGCTCAATAGTTGATCTAATTTAACAAGAAGGAACCAATCTACGACAACTTCACACACGACAAAAAAAAAACAATTCGCTCTTAAAATATTAAGCATGTCGAAAGCAAAGCAGTTGAAGCTCTCACAGCGCAGCAGTTGTACCAGTAGTTGTTTCCACTCAAATTAGTTTAAGAAAGGAAAAAACTCATTTCACTCCGCACTCTCCCACTCCGAGAAGGAAAGCCTTTTAATCAGATTAGAAGCGTAAAGCCCGAAAAGAAAAGAAAAAGACAGGGAGAAAGTTTTGTGGAGAGAGAAAGAAGGAGGAAAGAAACTTACCAACTTCTCTGCCCGCCACACTAGCAGCGGCCAGATTCTGGCTGAGTCGTCGGATATAATTCGATCCTAATTCACATACATAAAAGGTCTCATACACAAAAGAGGATAACCAAAAACTTAACTAAACTGTACTAAATACATTTCAAAATGAGAGAAGTGTGTGTCAACAAGAGGGAAAAGTGAGGAAAGGAGCAAACTGTTTCAATAATAAATTATCCAACAAAAGATTCTAATAAAACGTGCTGGAATCTCAAGCATTAAGTTCAAAGAGAATGAGAACAGTAACGAAGGGGAGTTGAAAGACTTTAGACAACAGGCACTACAAAATCAATCGTAAAAATCAAACCCATCCACAGACAATGAGAAAACTGAAAAGACAACTCAAATTTAAAAGAAACTCAAAGGAATCAAATTAGTGCCTCAGTTACTTCATGCCTCAAGAGTCAAACGGAAGAGTCTCAACTGAACGGCATAGGATAATAGTTAGCAGTCAGTGGTTAGTTGGTAGGAAGTTTTCAGTCTTCAATTTGACAAAGTTTCTACTGCTGCGGTTTAAACGGTTTTGAAATGAGAATTCATTCATCCCCCACAAAGAGTAAACTTTTCTACACTTTATCAATAAATGGGAAGAGAAAGAAAAGGGGAAAGCAAAGGGCGAGTGTGACTTGCAATCTGGCATAAAAATCATTCGTAAAAGTGCGAGCAAGCAAACGACGACCATTACCACCTCCTCGCCATTCATACCAAAAGTTAACTTACCCATACGCATCGTTTTCTCCATAGCGAATTATAAGAGCGACAATTGAAATTAATTGAATTGAAATGGGAAAGGAAAATTAGCGATGCACTCTGGAAAGCGCTGATTGGACAAAAGGCAAGAAATTAAAAAAAAAATTGTCGACCCAAGACCCAAGGACAGTTTTAATTGGTTGTCACTGTGCGGATGGATCATGTTTTGGGTGATATACTAAGCTTTCAGTTTTTACTTTCACTACTCCTAGCTGAGTTTTTGAGTAATCTCGAGAAGAAAAAAATTGGTTCATGTGGGAAATGAGAGAAAGTGGATTGACGTCAGTGATGAAGATGATAGGGATAGAAAAGGCAG
>Ga0194135_10002252_pt1 | contig 11681 bp, 12 predicted proteins | sample LitLau_LLRF_2013_FD_134024 | JGI IMG/M metagenome (GOLD analysis project Ga0194135, IMG submission 134024) | Freshwater sediment microbial communities in response to fracking from North America - Little Laurel Run_MetaG_LLRF_2013 (version 2) | ecosystem: Environmental > Aquatic > Freshwater >... | reverse complement strand
GAGCCACACGGGAATGGGCCACCATCTAGGAGTGACTTGGTTCTGGCTCCTGCGCAGAAGAGTCCTGAGCCTTGCCCAGGCACCTGCATCACCCCATTTTTCACCTTCTTCTGTGACCAAGTCTTGGACTACGAGTGTCCGAACCAGGGCAGATGCTGTCTGAATCAAGAGAAAGAGGAAGAGAAACCGCGTCCCCCGCCGGCGCAAGGGCAGGTCCCACAGTCCCAGTCGGAACATTGCCCCCGCGTCTGTCTCCCGAATCACCTCTCCCAGGCCTGCCCGCGGGCTCTTCCGTTTGACTGTGCCCAAGGATACTTTTGCTGTATTGGACCCCCCATGACGCAACAGCAGCATCATCCCCCTCCGCCCGCCCATGAGTCCCAGGCCGAACGCCCAAACCAAATCCACAATCAAAATCCACCGCCAAGAGTCCGGACGACGACGACGACCACGACGACGGAAAGTCCAAGGGAGGAAGTCCAGAAACCTCCCTGCCCGGGTTCCTGCATCAACAATATTCTCACGTTCACCTGCTTTAGGAATGCAGAGATTACGGAACTCTTCACTTGCTCCAAAGGAGGCACGAAATGCTGCGCACCGAAAACCGCCATCCGGGAACACTTGGACTCCATCAATGGAACTGGGGACAAGGCAGGGGAAGAGAATGTAAGGCAACCAACATCTTCCGATCCCAATTACAGTCAACACTTTCCCCAAGTAATGATTTTCTGACAAGATTTTCCTTTTTCTTTCCCTAGGGGGCTGGATTTGGGGGATCTGAGGAAATGGGCCCAATTCCGAATCAACCTCCCAAGTATGGTCCCCAAGGGCAAGGGCACCCACAGGGGATCCCAAGTGGAGTGCCCTACGACCCAAGCCCCTCGGGAATGGGAGCCAATCAGAGTCCGGTTCCAAGTCAGCCTGTGAATCATGGGATGCTTCCTCCCATGCATCATCCTTCATCCAAATCCCCAAGTGGGGCTGGGATGGACCTCCTCCCACCTCCTCCCCTTCCAGTTCCGGTTCCTTCTCCCTCCCGTGGACCGCCGGTCGTCCTTCCCCAAGCTAAAATTCAGAATAGTCGAAGCAACTACATTTGTGGGCTCAAGGGGAGTCCGGCGAACATCAACGCCCTGACAATTCCTCCCAATGGAATCCTGGGTGGTCCAAATGGTGGGGCGCATGTGCGGAGTAAAAGAGTCGTCGGCGGCTCGGATTCCTATCCCGGGGAATGGTGTTGGCAAGTGGCTCTCATCAACAGGTAACCACAATACAGAATTCAATTTGGGAATTATTTGAAAAATGTAATGGATTTCATTTTTGTGGTTTGAGTAGCCTGAACCAGTATTTATGTGGGGCAGCACTTATTGGAACCCAATGGATTCTCACGGCTGCACATTGTCTCACAAAGTAGGTGACAGGATGATGGAATCTAGATTCTATTAATTTCCGAAATGTTTTATTTTTTAATCCATTTATGCTTGTTTCCAGTATTGTTCGAACTGGTTCTACAATTTACGTCCGCGTGGGTGACCATGACTTGACCTCCAAGTATGGATCTCCATCTGCCCAAACACTTCGCGTCGCCACGACCTACATCCATCACAACCACAATAGTCAAACGTTGGACAATGATATAGCACTGCTAAAGCTACAAGGTCAAGTGGACCTCCGGGACGGAGTCTGCCTCGTCTGTCTTCCGGCCAGAGGTGAAGGGGTGAGGAGCGGGCGGAGATGTACCGTCACGGGATATGGCTACATGGGAGAAGGTAGCCCCCCTTTCCTTGTCATTCTAATAAACATGTGAAAAAAATATGAGGGACTCTCCACATTTCCTGTGTCTCCTTTTCCAGCGGGTCCCATCCCACTCCGCATCCGAGAGGCGACGTTGCCCATAATCTCCGATCAGGACTGTATTCGACAAGTGAACGCCGTCACCGAGAAGACGTTCGTCCTCCCTGCCTCTTCCTTTTGTGCTGGCGGGGAGTCCAACAATGACGCTTGCCAAGGTTAGTGAGGAGTTAAATCAATCTCATCCAGTCCGGATAATCTTCAAATGGCTTGAGTAAATATAGTTAATTGAGTATGAGGAATTCAACTTTTTCTGTTCGAATGATTCAAGGAGACGGAGGGGGTCCACTGGTATGTCAAGATGAAGGTTACTACGAACTAACGGGACTTGTGAGTTGGGGCTTTGGCTGCGGGAGAGAAGATGGTGAGTCAATCCTCGTAATCTTCAAAACGTACAAGAGTTCTCATCCCCACTCTTTCTGTTTCTGTAGTGCCGGGAGTCTATGTCAAAGTGTCCAGTTTCATTGGGTGGATCAACCAAATCATCTCAGTCAACAATTAACACAGCTGCAACAAAGACAGAATCGGAATTAAGAATCAGAGTCCAAATTCCATCCAGGATCCCAATGCAAGAATCCATGAGAGGGGTTACCCACTTACTATTTAAATCCAATCTCCTTTTAATCCCTAGAAATTAACTAAGACCACTGTATAGTTACTAGGATTTCCTAATACAAGTATGACAATCGAAAATGATTTCCGTCCTATTAAATAAAGAACGTCACTGGAACTGCTAGGTCACGCACTGGTCCATCCGTATCTTGCTTTGGTCAATTACTTCAATTAATTAATCCTCATACCCATCATACCTATCCTATTCTAAAAGCTAACTAACATTAATTAAGTCGATTAATTTAGATAATAATGTTGGATCAAATGAGGCGAGCCTCTTTGACCAAGTTATGGAAGACTGAGTTTCTGTTCTGTAGGAGGTTATGCGGAGTATCAAACTCCACGAGGTGTCCGTCGTCCAGGACGAGAATCCGACTATAGTCCATGATGGTGTTTAGGCGGTGGGCAATGGTGAGGACGGTACACGTATTGAACTCACGACGAATCGCCTCTTGCACAAACTCGTCCGTCTCAAGGTCAATGGCGGCAGTGGCCTCGTCCAACACGAGCACTTTGCAATTCCGGCGCAAGAGTGCTCGGGACAGGCAAATGAGCTGCTTTTGTCCAACACTACAAAAATATCAAGCAACACCATCAATCTAATGAATTCCAAGGTTGAGGGTGCCGGAATTGGAGTCTGACCTCAAGTTGGCTCCTCCCTCACTGAGCTCATGTTCTAACCCTGCTGGGAGTCCTTGAATAAAAGGTCGGAGGTGGGCCAACTCCAAGCTTCGCCACAACTCTTCGTCCGAGTAGTCCGAGAATGGATCCAGGTTACTTCTCAACGTCCCAGAAAAAATTACTGGATCCTGGGAGAAGGGATTTCAAAAGGGTTCCATCAAAATCAACACTTTACTAACCCTAGGTTAGGAATGAGGATGAGTGTAACGTTGTGACTTCCGTACCTGTGGAATAATGCTGAGCTTCCGCCTTAGATCATGGAGCCCCATTTCAGCTATGTCCTTGCCATCAATTAGAATTGAGCCACCAGCCCCCTCCACGATTCGAAAGAGACTGAGGGCCAATGAGGACTTTCCTGCTCCCGTTCGACCACAAATCCCGACCTAATCAACCCAAAAGGTTAAAGTGTGGATTTAAATTAATTCAGTTCGTAAAGACGGAGGGAAGAATGCTGATTTGTGCCAACTACGTCAACTCACAACTAAAAGCACCCACACAAATGAAATGAATAATAATAAAATCAAAATTAGCCTAACCCTTTCTCCAGGTTCAATTCTGCATGAAACTCCTTTGAGGACGAGCTCAAGCCCCTCTCTATACCGAGCCTGGAATTTTTCAAAGGAAACTTGTCCAAACTTTGGCCTAAGTTTCGACAAAGTTTGTTAGTTTTGAACTTCATTTTACAAACCTAACCATGGTCCTCTTACCACTGACTGAAGCGGCATAATAAGTTTGTTGATAACTTACCAGGTGTTGGGGGGCCTCTTCTCTGCAACTTCCCATGGAGCTTCCTGGTTCAAAACAAACAAAATTAATTAATTAGATCAGGACAGACTGGACAAGGGATTAAGTATGAAATAAGAATTTAGCATGAAATGAATGAATGAGGAGAGGGGTGTTGACCTGTTGTATTTCTCCAAATTCCTTGAGCCTTTCCACTGCCACTAAATTATTCTCCACGTTGTTGGTAGTTTCCACGAGCCAGTTAAGTCCGTGAGTGATTTGGAGAGCATAGCTCAGTGCAAGGCCCACCATCCCTGTTGTCAGGTGATCACTGTACAAGACGGAAAATAAAAAGGCAAAGAATACGACCACGTTCCCCGTGCTCTCCAGAAAGACAGTCAAGTATCTGCGAACCATACAACATAAATACTTTAAACTGCAAAGTGGAATTAACGTTAAACGTAACGGAGAAGAGTGTGCTGACCGTGTGGTGACAATTGATGGAAAGAAGCATTTTTGATTTGAGTCCACGAGTCTTTCTGCTCGCCTGACGAAAGCTTCCTCCCATCCAAAGGCTCTGATAGTGGATGCCCCTCCAAGGGTCTCCGCAAAGTAAGAATAAATCGGGGAACGGGTCACAGCCTCCAGCCTTGCCAACTGACGGGACGTACAGACATAAAAACGCTAAAAAGTAGGCAAAATAACACACATTTAGATAGTCATGAATGATGATATGAAATTCGTTGTAGAGATGGAGGTCAATCTAATCTGCAAAGGTCAGAGTGTCTCACCTGGGCTAAAAAGTAGAGGACGGCCGTCGGGATAATGACCACGACAAAGCCTGGAGTGGTGTACACGATTATTGCAAGGGCTGCCAAGACATTGAGCACACATTTGAGCCAAGAGGAGAGAGACTAAAGGAAATAAAAAGAGTGTCAAAATGGAATTACCTTTACACCAATCAATTAACTAATGATGATAAGTTCGGCTAAGGAGGAGAGGGAAATAGGCCTACCATGGGAACTGCATTGTCAGTCACTTCTGTGTCCTTGCTGAAGCGATTGATGATTCTTCCGACGGGGGTCGTGTCAAAAAAGGAAAGTGGGGCTCGAAGGATCCTCCCTAACATTTTCCCATGTAAGAATGAAGAGGCCCTCAATGTCCCAAACGCCATCACTAAAGTGGCCACGAAAATAAAGAATCCTGGCGGAAATAACGTACAAATGAGAGAAACTATAGACTGAGATTGAGATTGAGATTCGGGCTTTGAGCCGAGAAGAAGGATGTTTTCATTTACCTTGACCGAGGCAGAGGAGAGCATATACTCCCAAGTAAGTGTCCCTCGAGTGACCGCCATCCTCTTCTGTCTTGTTCAGGGCACTCGCCCAAACACCCAACCAAACATTCGAACCAACGGCACAAACTAACCAACAGGAAACAAGGAATCATGTAAATACGGCACATGTAATAATTAATTATGCAATGCTTTTGGATATTTGAATGCTAATAAATGGAAGGGTGTTGATTGGGATTTTACTTTGGAAGAGTAGCTGGAGGAAGAGGGCGGAGAGGGCAAGTGGGAATCCAACAACATTGAGATAATAAGTTACTACGCCCCATTTGATATTCCCCGTCTCCACTTCCTCATCCTGAATCAAACGCCGCAGTCCCAGTGGATCATCAATTGACTCGCCCAGAAGAGCCTCCGACTCCTGTAACAAAAGAAAGAGAGATCTCTCATCAAGAATTCCACTCCTCGAAACATCACTTTACGAAGAATAAGAAAAGAAATCCAAGCAATGCCTTCAAATTTAGAAGTTTGATTTCCGTCAAAAGTAAATTAAATAAATCCTTGCCTCAAATTCTTTGGGAAGTTCAGCCGAAGGGCGCCTGTCCGTTTCATTTGGCGGCGGAGGTGGGAGCCTCCACAGATTTTCCTCTCTGCTCCAATCTCCTTTGCCCACTTCATCCTCAACCTCAGCCATGGCATGCTGGGAGAGAAAATCTGAAAATGCACCCTACACCAAATTATAAAATTCAATTCAAATTAAACAAAAAAGTTGAGGGGTTTAGTTGGAAATTGTGCAAGAGTTTCTTGTACCTTTTTCTCGATGAGTTCTTCATAGCTGCCAGATTCAGAGATGGACCCATCCTTGATTACCACAATTTGATCCATGTGGGGTAAGAAAGTGACGGCATGCGTCACGAGGACGCGCGTCTTGTCTTTCAATAATCCATGGGATCCAAGGAGACGCTCGAAAATGTGTTTCCCCACATGGGAGTCCACTGCACTGAGAGGATCATCCAACAAGTAAATGTCCGCCTGCCTATAAGCAGCCCGTGCCAATGCCACCCGCTGACGCTGACCTCCGCTCAGATTAATTCCCTACATTCCAACAAGTTGAATTTTACTAACAAATTTTAAAAATTCAAAAAAAGGAGAGGATGCGGGGTGGTCGTACCTTTTCACCAATTTCCGTTTTATCTCCTGCCGGCAGTACGCGGAGATCGGGTCGCAGGGCCGTGGCCTCAAGTACTTCCTCGTAGAGCTCTGCATCGTAAGGGAGGTCACAAAGGATGTTCTCTCGGACTGTGGCATTCTGAATCCAGGCTTCTTGGGCGACGTAGGCGAGAGAGCCGAGACGATTCACGCGCCCATCCAAGACTCTCGTCTCTCCCAACATTGCCGCCAGGAGAGATGATTTCCCCGAACCCACTACGCCCACAATCCCCAGGAGTGAACCATCCCGAACGCTGAGGTTGATGTTCTTTAAAGTGAGGAGATCCTCGTACCAACCAAAGTTCCCATTCTCAATCACAATTGCCTGACCTGAGAATTTAATAAATTGTCATCACAAGACAAAAATAGGAATGGATCAAGGAAATAAAAGTTGGTCCAACTAACTTTCTTTCGGGTTGTGGGACACGGCCGAATAATCCACTTCCGGCGAATTCATGTAGCGATTGATCCTCTTGATCCCAACTCCTGCCTAAACCAGTGGTACAACCCCAGAATTACAACGAGAGTGAGAGGAATCAGTGGAAAGCATAAACCGGAATTCAGTCTCGCTGCTCCTGATCTCCTTTTCCATTCAAGTCTTAAATGTCCAAAGTTACCTGGACGAGTGAGACGAGCATGACTGGGAGTAGATTCAGAGGGAGTCTCATGATGTTGAAGAGGGAGAGACTCACAAAGGCCGTTTGAGCATCCAGCACATTCCCTTCATCCATCCAAACAAACGTGGCAAACGTCACGACGGCAACAACAACGGGTGCAGACGTCCTGTCAGTTAAAAAGTCATAATTCTCAATTTTTTTTTTATGTGAATTGACGCCAGCCTGGTATGGCGCATCTTTACCAAATGAACATAGCCATGGCAGTGGTCCGGACGGATTCCCGCAGGATTTTCAATTCCGATTCGCGTACCCCACTAACTTGCTTCTCAAAGAAAGGTTCCCAGGCATACAACTTTAAGACCTGCAAGGAAACGGAGAATTCAAGAGTAGGAAGGGGAAGAGAGTGGAGTGATATTATGGGATTGATTACCTTGATCCCTTGGAGCAATTCATTCAGGGTTTTGATCCTCGTATCTTTGAACTTCATTTGCCTTGTCTGGAATCCTTTGACTTTGACCCCGATGAAAGCTTGGATGGGGATGAGCAGAACCATGGTTCCGAGACCAGCAAAGACGGCAGCTCCTAATAGGCCGTAGAGGAAGTGGAGGGAGAGGCCGATAATGAGTGGGGTACTCCAAATCACAGTCACGTAAGGAGCCAATTCCGTCAACCGTTGCGCATCCACTGCCATCAAGTTCACCTACAAATGAATTGAGTAAAAATTTACAATTCTCAAAACGCCCATGTAAGCCCCATACTCGACTTATTAAATAAAAGGAATACATCAATGCATGGTACTTACAATCTCACCCGTGGATGTTTCTAGAAGTTACAAATAAAGAAGTTGATTGAATAACTATTGGAAGAGAGAATGAATTGGATTTTGGATAAGAGAGGGACCTTCTTTGGAAGCTTTGGAAATCCTGAGTGCCTTTCGATAGAGACAACCAATGACCGTGGTTCGAATCCTCAGTCCAATCAAGTTCATTCTGTACATGTACTGATTCCCCACCAAACTTCCAATGACGGATGCTGCCAAGAGGATCAGGACATAAAAATAGTCTTTCCAATACTCAAACTCACGACCCATCCGCTTGTCCTCTTGAATCTGATCCAAGATTAAACTAAAACAGAAAATCATTACATGAATAGGGGGAATAAATCGTAGGAGAGATTGAATTTGGGAATGAACTAATATATACTTTACTATACTTGAGAATTAGTGGGGAGACAAAAGAGAGAAGATCTTGGATGAGTTTTAAAAAGGATCCAAAAAGGAGACTACTGCCATAAGACCTCCACAGAATTACGGCCATGCTCAATGGTTTACTCCTCTTCTCACCAACTCCTACGGCTTTGTAGCCCACATCAACTGAATCCTGACCTTTGCCTTTCCCTGGACGATAGGCTGCTCGTTCCTCAACCCTTCAGCATCAAACCAGACAAAGAAACTCGTCAATATCAAGCGGAAACTTAAACTAGTTTGGCCATAATAGGAAGTTTATGACTTGGAATGAAATTGTTAGCTTTACTCTGCTGCGTCTCCTCCTCCTCCTGCTCCGTGCAGTTCTTGCCAATAGTGTCTGAACGGTGGGTTGAGGACCTTTGACGTGTTCTCCGGACTCAGTTCCCATAGATCTCTGAATTCGAGCGCCTTGGTGTAACCTTTCCGGGCAAGGCCTTCCGTCCAAAAGAAAAAGAGACGAGAGAGGAAGGAGGCAGATTTCTCTGGGCACTTCTATTCCAGAATCAGAAAGAGATCCGCAGATCCGCTCCAATTATTCTCCGTTGGTAATATTAATATTTCCTTGATTAATTTAATTCAAAATGATTTCTCTTTTTGGTTTACATGAAGGTGGTCCGTGTCTTCTCCAAAGTGTGGAGGTGAGTCAGCCCAACAGTTGAGGAGGAAGAGTGCAAGTACCAAGGGGCCGTAGAGTAATTCCAAGACGTACGGAAGCCGAAACTTGAATGTAGGCTAACAAAGAGACAAAACCAAGAATTAATTTTAATCCATTGCTGGGATTCCTTCCATCCATTCCTCTAAAAATAATCAAAACAGGGTTCTGATGTTCCAATTCCTTACGTGATTTTTGGGATTTCGAATGGCAGTTCGGAAAGCTGGGATTTCACAGATGAGAAGAAGGAACCAGAAAATGAAAAGAATCCCGGAAGTCCTCCTACCATGGTTTGTGTTTAAAACGGTGAGGAAGAGTGCGAGACACTAGACGGGACGTCAGAGAAGGAGATAGATTTCAAAATACTGGCTTAAATTAAGTTAAGATTAAGTCTTTATTTCAATTAATTGGGACGTACGAAAGTGACTAGTTTGGAGATGGGCGTGTACTTGTCCACGACTGGGGTGTCGTATCCTGAAAGTGAGAAAAAAATTTCATCATCGACTTTTATTCAAAATTCAACTCATCATCACCTCAATCGGATAAGAATAATAAAAATTGGATTAAGGAGTAAGTAGTACCCTTGAACTCATAGAAGAGGTCATAGGTGAGTTCGAATATTTGGAAGATGAGAAGAGTGGTGATGAAGCCGCATTTCATGGCATTCATGAATGCCCATGGGATACTCTTGGCCGTTGACCTCCTGATCAGTCTGTACTCGAAAGGGGCTAAAATCCATAGGAAGACACAAGGGATCCAAACGAGGACGGTCCGCTGAAAACATGAGGTCAATTCCGGATCCTGTGTGTTTGTGTTCCAGGATAGAGTCCAATTCTGAAATCAATATTAACAAAAAACAACAAGTGGGATGAAATGGTGATTAAATTGATCCTGCTTGGCTCAACATCAAACGTTGTCATTCTCAACCCAAGTGAGAGTCATTGGCTGATAAAAGGAAAATAGTAAGCAGGAGACAGTGGAGTGCATGGCATGGTCATTTCATGAGACTGGATCACATTAAGTACAAAAGAAAATAGCGTGGGAGCGTGGGTGGTGTAAAGAGATTATTTAACAAGTTAAAAGCGTACGAAGGAACAGAGTTAAGAATTGGACAGAATTTCTCGGTAGAGTGAGAGAGGCATGCAGAATGCGGTGGAAGTTTAATCTTGTCCATGTCTCATTACCATTAGGACTAAGGTGTCCATAGATTACTCTAATTACTCTCCCTCTCTCTCCCCTCCTCCTCATGTTTATGTAATCAAGTCAAGTCAAAGGAATTGAAAACTGAAACACTTTTCTCCTCCTTTTCTTGATGGATGAGTGGATGACTGAGACATCGCAGATCATTTTACTCTTTCGTCTTTGCTCTTTCATTCCACTCCACTACCAAGTACCAACTACCACTGCTCCATCCCTTCTTTGCAATAAGCATAAGCAATATTATCCAATTCTCAAATGCTAATAGAAATGTTAATTGGGTTTCCAATTCCTTTCTTAGCAGAAATGAATCCTAAATAGGTTCGGGGGTGAAAGTTCAGTTGAATCTCAACCACAATTCCAAATTATTAAAAGGAGAGGGAGGGCGACGGCGACAGGAAAATGAAAATTCTTTTCCTCGCCGTCAACTGAAAATTCAACGGAATGAAGAAATTTTTGACCAATGGGAATTTTGCTTACCCAGAATGGCGATCCACAGTAGTCATCCATCTTCTTGCCCTTGTCCCCGTCCTTTGTCGTCCACTTAACCGAGTCCCACTTTCGAGTTCATATGATTGGTAGTTCAAAGACTCGGCAGGCGCAGTCACAAAATGGGTACTGGACTGGATACCGATGATTGGCGAGGACGGCAGGAGAGAGTTAAACCCAAGTAATAAGACGGTGGCTGGTACAATAGAAAGAAGAATCCGCAGACAACAGAACGACCACGCCAAGACAAAAGGATAACTACATCACAAACAGATTAGGACTTTTAGTTTTAGTTGTAGGGCAAGATGACTAGTGGAGGAGGAGTGAATCCAGTTCACAGTTTGAAACCGCAAAGCAACCTAGGCATGCTACTAAACTTTGGAAGCAAAATGGTTAGACGTGGGATTGGAATTAAAATACCGGATTAGTATTGGTTAGGAGAAGTTAGATAGTGAAAAAGATGCTAACCTGAATCTGGACCTGCAGTTTATGAAATGAAGGATGAATGATGGTTTTGAGGATGCTGGATTAGAAACCTTGGTCATTTGTCTTTGCCTGTTAGCTAGGTAGGAATAGGATGCCCGACCGACCCGACGCCCGACCTGTGTGAGAGAGATCGAGAGATGAGAATTTCTGCCTTCCTCAGTTAGTTAGTGTTCATTCTTTTGTTAGGAGGAGAGTTGGAATAACGTACTGCATGAATCAATTAACTAAACTTCATTTCACTCCCAACCTGCAAAAGACAAAACAAATCGATCAATCAATCACACTACCTGAAACCTGATGCTGCTGCTGCGATGAGTTTGGAAATAAATAAATAAGAAAGAAGAAAGAAACTCCCCTCCAACGAGAACTCAAATTAAAGGCTAAATGGGGCTGCTGGGGTAGAGTGACTCAATTCAATTGCAAAATATTAATTTAAAACGTTTTCATTGGTTCTGGAATTGCTAAAAAGAACTCACAAAGCAGTTTTAGAGTCATTTCAAGTCACGGCGAGTTAAATGCTGACCTGTCACCTGTAGTAAAAAAAAAAAAAAAAAAAAAAAAGCAAAACGGAGTTGAAGACAAATGAAATGTAAATTATAAAAAAAAATAAAATATATAATTTTTTTT
>Ga0194135_10002251_pt1 | contig 11682 bp, 17 predicted proteins | sample LitLau_LLRF_2013_FD_134024 | JGI IMG/M metagenome (GOLD analysis project Ga0194135, IMG submission 134024) | Freshwater sediment microbial communities in response to fracking from North America - Little Laurel Run_MetaG_LLRF_2013 (version 2) | ecosystem: Environmental > Aquatic > Freshwater >... | reverse complement strand
GAATTGGAACGGAGGAATTTAAATGGCAAAATGAATTTGTAAGCTTTCCTCGGAATCACGCAAGGCAAAGACAGGCGAGTGCGAATGGAGAAAGTAAAAAAAAGGGGAAGAAAAAAAAATAGAAAGGAAGGGCAACTAGCGACATCTCATCAAGGACAAGAGAGAAAGGGACGTTTGGGTGGGCACAGGTGGGCTCATTTTGGAACCTCAATTAGTTAATTACTAAATGCTGGACAATCTACAAGGTCAAGTCATCTAACCATCAATCCTACAGATTGCGCATGCAATTATTAACTAATTAAGAGTCTCAGAATCTAAAATAAGCTTAGGCTTCTCGTATACTCCCCTTTAGTGGACAACGGAAAAGGGAGCTTGGTTGGAAACGTCCACAAAGATACTTGGCTAACAATTAATGGAGTTGTCCCAAAACGATTTAAAAAGAAACCATGTCCCACCATACTATTTCATTGCACCTAATAATATGGGCCCTCGCCATTGCTAATCTATCACCGGGTATAATTTGTGACGAGTCGCCGGAGTCCCACACCACCAATCGTGAGTCTTTACACAAAATATTAACAGGATTTCTGAAGTTTTACTGGAAGTCCTGCGTTCATTCTTCCGAATGGACTATTTCGCTATTTTTGGTTCAATCATTGATTTAATGAATTTAATGGTGCAAGTATAGAAAAATCCGAACATCTAGGTTCACTGGCGGTCGTTCCAGCCAACCAAACTCCACCCGTCCGACGTGCTGTTGTAATCTAAAAGCTTAATTATACTCCACCGTTGCTGGTGTTATTAGATATTAATTGAGATTTTTGAGTAGATTGAAGAATATGATGGGTATGAAGCCACCGGAAATCAAGAAGGAAGTTCCTAAAAGCTCCGAAGTACTTTTATTAAAATCAGTAATTTATTAGATTAATAAGTTCCCAATAAATATGTTGTATTGCACTAGAGCAGTTAGAAAATATCCAAGAAAAGGACTTGCACCAACCATTTTAAAGCATGATTTGGATAATATAGTTGTCAATACTTGTAGGATTTCGAAAGATTAGGACCAAAATAGACGAACGGTGAAGGGCGCATGACGCCAAAATGATTAACGGTAGGACCAGTATAGTAGCGCCAAATGATGTTGGAACCCCGACGGTGTTGACCGATTCCCTGCAAGTAGTTCCAACACTCATACCATGAAGAGAAGGCTGGTCCGAACAATCCACTACCCCCGAGCTCGGAGCTAAACGCAGGGAATAATTCAATTTTAGTCACTGAAAAATTACAATCAAGACTGAATGCCTGGGCTCTTACCAACCACCATTGATTGCCATTGTGGAAGAAACGACCGAAAATGGGTAAGTCAATGCATTGGTAAGAAACTATATAAAAAAAAAAGCAAAGATGAAGGAAATATTTATGTAAACGCTCGACGTGCAACAAGTGTATGAATTCAGGAGATAAGCCCGGATGCTCGTCTACAAAATGGGGTCGAATCGGTCAAAAAAAAAATTGTCGTCGGCCTCCAATTACTTGATTTAGGTTACAGTTAAATTGCGTAAAAATTATTACCTAACCTAAGTCAATTAACCCTCATGTCCTAAACTGGAGGCCTACGACAGACAATTCTTTATTTTGACCGATTCAACCCCATTTTTGACCGATTCAACCCCATTTTTAGACTAGCAGCCCGGATAAGTAACTTACATCGATAGTCATACGAAGGACCAGACGAGGAAAATCACCGGAAATTCTGACTTTTACACCATACGTCAAAAATCCAACACAGAGGGCAGAAACAGCTTCCCCTAGTAGACGAGGGGCTAGGCCGTTAAAAAATCCCGAAGCTCCTTGATTATTCCAAATTGCTTTAATGATCCCGAAAGCGCCTTTGCTTCTAGGAAAGTTTTAAAAAACAAGGAAATGAAAAGACTGGTTGAATGAGGCTTGAATGTATATCTGTCAGAACTTACAAGGCGGGTTCTCGTCCGACGAAAGAGGCCATTGCATGAATAGCCACGAGTCGAAATGGATAACTAGTCGTAATGCCAACCATGTTCCATGCCACGTCGAGGCTCATATCACGTAGATAAGTCCTGAATTCACCTTCCCGGTGTACCTGCTCTCCAGGGGCTACAGAGGCTACATAATCTCCTGAAGCCCGTTCGATAATAGCTTTCTGACTTCCGTATGGTGAGTTCGGGACTCCAGGAACTGCGATGAGGGCCTTGGAGGCACGCCGGCAAGCTGTGTAGACAGCAAAGTTAGTCCCCCTGCTCAGAAGGTACGGCACCAATCCACGGTAGCAACCCAAAATTCCATCGACACTTTTGATATACTTCACTGAAACAAAATATATTTAAATTAGCTGGATGTCGTCTAACGTAAACTGAAATGAAATGGGATGTATGGAAATGCATGAGAAACTTACGGTAACTGAATACATTGGGTAAGAGAAGGCATGGACGGCGGAGGAGCGTAATGCTTGGGATTGGCTGCACCGGTTCATACCCTACCTAAGTAAGATATAATATAGTATAATATAATAAAATAATATAACTTGTTTGAATACAAATGAATAAATATTGCTTAAATAATAAATACCTGCATCAAGGTTCGGGCGAACTCGAACGGGAATAACAGTACCGTCGTAGAGCTTCTAACGACGTAAGTGGCGATAACAGCCTTACGTCGAATCCATTCCTGCATGACAGCTTCTTCGTTCACGTTGACGCCTTCGACAGGAGCCTCGTCGCCCACCAACTCATCGCCCCCACCCCCAACTGGAGGTTCGTCTTCTTCCTCATCGGAACTAAGTTCGAGCACAAGCACTTCCCCAAATCTCATTGGGGTGGGTGCGTCTCTTTGCGGTTCTGGCCCACCACCAGCACGAGTCACAGTGCCTGAAAAGTCACCCAGTTAGGTTACTACTGACCAAGTTCATGTGAATATTTAAAATTTAGAGTGCAAAACAAGAGCGAAGAATGCGCGGGGGGGGTTCATGCTTGTAAATTTATGAACGGCTAAAATAAAATGGGCTCTTTGAAAAGAGATCCTTCTGTTTTGCATAAAACTTAACTTTAAATGTCACTTACGTTCCATTTGCCGAAAAGTTGGCATAACTGAGAGCTGATGTAGAGGTTACCAAAGGGACTCCAAATTGCTTAAACTGCTTGTGTCTGAGTCTGAAGGGTAAAAGGCCCGAGGGAAACTGAAAGGGTCAACCTGGCCCACTGCATGAAAACAACTATGAGGGTCAAGGTGACCCACGTTATGTTGCCAAGAATCCAACATTTAGAATACGGAAATAGACAATTCACAACAGGTTGGCAACATTGCCGTTAGCCCAATCTACTCATCGACCCCTGTCAATTGATACCATGCTCGATGGCATTTGTTACATTCAAAATTTGAAATTTTCAACTTTGACCCCAACCGCCAGTGATGTTTGCCCCAAGTAAAAGTGGTATATCCTTGATATACTTGATGAGCTCAGAAAAGTTAGGAGATAAAGAAGCAAAGCGTCTTTTATCTATTCAGAAAAACTTACAAATTAAGTCGGAAAAGTTATGTTTGTGAAAACAGATTAGAACAAAAATCCAAATGTACTAACAATTGTGCTAACATAAGACGGTAAAGAAAGGAAAGGCCACCCTGACCCTAGCTCCTCCCTATTTCCTGCTTTTTTTGCGATAAGTCACCTCGACCTTTTCAGACGCAAGCAGGTTAAAACGCGGTACGGACGTTGGAGTATCCTCCTTCCTCCACAGTTGCAGTGGCCTTCGCTTCAACTATGTTATTAAGGAAGAAGGTAATGAATGATCTGAAAACTACAAAGAGAAGTAGAAGTTAGTAATGAAATGAATCTTTCGATTCTTTCAATATGATATGAAGGAGTTAAATTACACGAAACTTATAGAATAAAAGGAGTTGGACTTGGAGTAATTAATTGAGCGGGATTTATTTTCTTACCTCTCCATGAAGCATGTAGCACTCTTATCTTCTCAAACAGCATCAAGAGGTGTGCAGTAGTGCAGTGCTCTTTTTTGCTCCAGATTTCACGTTGGAGAGGAAGACCTCCAATTTTTTTTACAAGCAAGAAACCCCATTCAGAAATTCTCAGCCTGCCCGCTTCGAGAGCAAATTTCCTAAGACAATAACGGTTCTCTTATTGATTATCTTTCTTCATTATTCTTGTCATTCAATTTTTAATTTCTAATTCGCTTTTACTTCTTTTGTCCATGAGATATTGGAATTAGACAGAGTTTTCTCACAGATTGTTAATGGTTGGATAAATGGATTTAAAACGTTAAGGGTGCTCCTATTGGCTTAAAAATATATTCCTATGGCGTCAGCCTCAGCACAATTTCGAGGCTAAAAGGTACATGGTTTCCGGCATTGAGAAAGTTGACTTCTTTCCCATAAAAGACAGTTTCTACGAGTCCCCAACAACAGGGTGTTTACGCTCCTCTGATGACTTTGTGCTGGTGTCATTCTGCTCCACACCTTCAATCTTAGAAATGGCTCTCATTGCCTCCGTTCGTTGTGAGCTCGACATGTGCTGGAGGAGATGAACGATGGAGTCAACAGCTAAGTTTGGATATGCCTAAATTTAATGACAAAAACACGGTTATATGCAACACTGCACCCGTTCAAGATAAAAATTAACCCCCGGAGATGGAGACTAAAACCAAGGACTTACGTCGAGGAGATTGTTTGCTTGGTGAAGTACTGCATCTCGACAGAAGCATTTGATATTCTCCAGAACAACAGTTTTGTCAGATGGTCCGTCTAGTTGCTCCGAAAGCCATTCCACTGCAGTTTTATTGTCTTCCCACAAATGACCCTATGGCAGGGCAAAAGATTAAAGTTAAGAATTATTGTTTGATTGCATTATGGAGTTTAGATTTCTTGTATGAATGCATTGAGTTGCCGACTTACTTCCGATGCTCCCTTGTCTTCAATATACCAGCGTCTAAGCATTGCCCCTACTTGCCCATGGGTCAAACCTGACCGAACGTCTTTAATTTGAGATTCAACACGATCCTCGAGGATGCGTCTACGGAGTCTCCAGTAAAGTGTCGTCCTGGCTCTCTTCCATGGCACAATGTCCTAGGGAATGGAATGCAGTGTTGTAGATTCAAATCCACGTAAAGAACAAGACAAAGATGTTGGTTTTTTTTAATGCACACCTGGATTACTCCCTTCTCTTGCATCCGCTCAGGCGTGTCATGGAGGTCAGCGAAATGAACAGCCGCTTGGTGATACATTGGCTGGAGTAGAATCTCTCGCTCTTTAATTTTCTTCTCAATAGCTGCTCTCTCTTCAGGCTTCCCGTCAGCAGCTGCCAAAAGTTCAGCTCTTAGCTGGATCAACGTATCGTCCATTCTACAGAAACCATAAGAAACACGGTTAGATTAATACTGGGACTAATAGTTCAGACATAATGGATTAAGTCTAGTACCGGTGCATGGCCTTGACGAGGTCTTTGGTCCGGAATTTAATTTCTACAATCCCTTCCGGTTCAAGGATCCCACCGCGGGCATCTGGATCTGCGTACATCTCCATATGTCTCTGGTTAATGGTGGGATCAATCACAACCCAAGCTCCACCCCGAAGTTCTCCAAACGGTGGAATGTAGACCAGAATTGGTTGCTGGTAGTCACGAAGACCATCAACGATGTAGGCACCAAACTTCACCACTTGCTCGTACATGTCTTTAAAAGAACCGTACATTTTAGTGTCAGATGACAAGCAACAATCCAACCACAAACTAAGAAAGGTTTCCTCCTTACCTTTCATTCCGCCCGAGAATCCACGCCAGTTTGCAAAGATGATGAGTGGGAGCTCCTCCTTGCTGAACTGTAATTAAAAAAAAACGTCACGTTCTTGAAATGTGACGTTACTTAATAATAAAAAAAACTCACGTCCACAATTGCCTGGGCAGTTTTGTAGGCTGAGTCTGGGAACCAGACTTGACCCGCTTGTGACACAGTCTACAAAGAATCGAGTAGCAACTGAAGAGAATCCTGAACAGTGAAGAAAAGCAGTAAATGAATGAATGAATTTTTCTTCGCTTACCCTGGCCTCTGAGTCGAGGTTGGCAGGATCCGCTGGTAAATTGAGCTCCACAGTCCTCGTTTCCACACAGATGACCCCGAGAGGAATTCCGCCCAGTCTTGCACGGCCTGTGACAACCGTCTGAGCCCACGGTCTCATGATTTCATCAAAGGAACCAAAGTCCATGAATCCTGATTCCCATTCGTTGGGATTGGTTGGGTTGGCACGCCCAGTGAGTAGCCAGCGCGGGTCGTATGGTGCTTTGGTCGGGTGGAAACTGATGTCTCGGTCGATGGGGTCAACGGAGGGAAGAATAGGGAGCGGGGCTCCTTTTCTTTGTGGCATGTATGACAGCCATTTAAGCATGGCGTAAATCCCTTCCATATCATGACGTTCAGTCTTATGAGAAACTCCGTTATTGTACATGATTTGAATCCCACCGAGCTGGTTGTTGGAAGTGTAGACTTCACGACCCAGAAGCTGAAAGCAGCAAACCGGAAAGTCAATGATGTCAATGGAAATATTTCTTAATTTCTCTAATAATTTTAAACAATAAACAGAAAAAGGGTTCACCTTATTCAAGGCACCATATCCGGTTAGAATTATGTGTGAGTTTTCAATTTGAATGACGCGTTGCCCCAAACGGACCAAGTAAGCACCAATCCCGATTGCACGGCACGTAGTCATAGAAATCGTCACCACTTCTTTGTATGCCTGAGACGTCTCCCCAGCAATTGTACCTGCGTACCGAAGGTTCTCCACACCCAACCCATCATCCTTTCCTACATTAAATTAATTTCAATTAAAACCTATCACTAAAAACGAGATTGACTCAGTGAGTGTTGTCAAACGCACCAATGATGTCTGTGATTTTATATCTCGCCTCATCTTCATCCTCAATGAGAGTGGCGTGGACTGAGTTGAAGTTGGCCACTTTGGAGTAATCCTCTGGCGTAAGATAAAGGTAGCGGAAACCCTTGTCGGTCTCGTTCTTGTCTACCCACGCAATTCGGAAAAGATGCTTCACTTCCTCCGCCAAGCCAATCCTGGCCCCACTGTTGGCAGCAATGTAGATTCTGGGGATGCGCAACTTTCGAGACAATTCAGAAGCATGAAGAAATAGCTTATCTTCTCGAACACCAAATGAACCAATCATGAAAGTCATGTCGTTGGCAATGACAATCACTTCACGCCCTTGTGGATATTCTGGGGTCAGCATTGTCATTTTCCAAGCTACCATTCCAATCTATTATAAGAAAAATGGATGGATTAGGAAACTTTGAATCCGGCACCACGTCTCTGAGTGTCCTTTGCATGTATAAATCCTAATTCTTACATCGTTTTCTCCAGGGAGTCTCTTTTGCTCAATCACATGCTCCCCATGTGCATCCAAAACGAGTTCCACGAATTGCAAGGGATGAGTAGGTGGCTCAATATTTTCTAAAAGGAACGCCGCCAATAATAAGAAAATCGTAAATGTCTGAGACTAGGTTACATTGAGACAAGTTCCTTACCATTGGGTCTATGTTCAACATGTTCCTTCCATGTGCGATCCAGGATTTGTCTGAACATGTCTGGAAAGTCGTAGACATAAGTAGTTCCGTTGCTCTGAGCCTGGAATCGCTTCTGTTGAAGGTAGTCCTTGGTCATGTACGGAGTTGAAACGGGGAGGCCATGGAGAGGGCCATGCTTTGTTCCAAATGACTCGAATTTTATCTAACAAAGAACCAAAGGGGAATCAATTCAAAACTCAAGAGGTCAATCTGAACCCCAAGTGGGAGGGAGGTGTCCTACACTTACGAGTCCAGTCTTAGGATCCGTGACTTCTCTGTACATGCTGATATCCAAGTAGTACCCGCTCTCATTGGCCAAGCAGAGCCGAACTGGAATGATCTTACTATTTGGGGTCTGGCGGATCATCATTTTCAACTCTGCTTGGAGTACACGCAATTTCCAGAGTCTCGGACCATACCGGAGAACCATATTGCGAACGCTTTCCTCAATCTAACAAAATAAAAAGGTCATAGTGTTTCAACTTTTAGGATACCCTCAAAAACAAACCTTAGCAGGATCCATGATGACGGTAGGAACAAAGTTGAGGAAGATATGATTGCAATCCGTTCTTCTACTGTGTGGGTGTGAGAATGCAATTTCTAGCTCATCCATTGATTCCAAGAGCAATCGCTCCCCTTCATTTTGGAGGTACTCGAAGGAGGCTTCCTTGGTAATGAGGTCTGAGTGCCGAATGATGGAGCGGATGAAGAATCTGTAATCTGTCACTTCCTGACCCTTGGCCACTTTAGCTTTTCCAAGATACAAGTGCATTTTTTGGTTGGAAGTTTGGAGAGCCTCCAGGTCATAAGTTCGCATTCTGTTGATTTCGAGTTGAAAAGCGAGGGCCGGTTCCAAGTGACGGTAGATTCGGTCCTCCGTGAAATTGTCACGAGCCCGGAAAGTGAAATATTTAGGAAACTCTCTCCTGCTTTAAAAATAAAAGGGAAAATCAAAAAATCGAAGGTACAAATTAAGTTAAAGAGTATTGAATACCCTATACCAACAAGGAGATTTTCGGTTAAAGAATTCGACTCACCTATGAAGGATAACAAAAGTGATTCGCCGAACGGCTCTCAAGACAAAGTTGTCCATATTTCGTGTACAGAATTTGGCAAATTGATCGCTCAGCTCATTATCATCTGCCTCGTCCATTTTAATTGCAATGTTGAGAATATGAACTGGCTCGCTCACCTAATAGATTCAGAACCAGGGCTCATAACATAATAGTTACCCGACAACAAATTAAAAGGGAAACGAAAGCAAGCTTTACCTTGAGCTCAAAGTCCATGTTGTTCCCATCACAGAAACTCTGGCTAATAGAAACGGAGTTTCCTTTCTCGTCTTCGCCTCCATAGGCGAGGGGAGAGTCGGGGCGAGAGTCATCATCCGCAAATTGGTCCATCAAATCCTCAAAGTAGTTTTCAAACTCTTCAAACTTTGTAAAGGAAGCCATGATGCCGGTACGCTGACACCCCTCCATTTGGAGATAGGGTGCTTCCATGTACTGGATCTCTTCAATTGATGGGACGTGGCTCAGCATTAAATGGTTCGATGCTGCCTTGTTGTGTGGAATTCTGCTTAAGGAGCATTATTTTAGTTTTTCATGAGAACAGTAAGGAGGAGGAGGTATTACTAGGACAGGGATTTTTACCGATTCGGGTGCGACGTGGGGAGGAGGAACTGGAAGTGGACAATGCAAAGGTTGCTGCAAAGTTCCATGTGCTGGAGACGAGTGAGTTCGTAGGAAATGTAGGCACGTCGGACGTAGACTTCCAGAGCAGCCATTCGGACTGCTTTGTTGATATGATAAAAGAAGTCATGGAGAACGTCGAATATGGAAGTTTCAGACATGATCAGTTTTTGGAGATTTTCTGGATGGAAATCGTGTCCATACATGTCAATGGCAGAGAGGAAGATGGATTCCATTTGATTGTGACGAAGTTCGTAAGCGGGTTGATGGGCGGCAATCAAAACCTTAAGTATAGAGAATAGAGAGTCAGTTTCCTAATCGCCGAATGAATGAAACAATATTAAATGATAAGGAGTCACGTTTACCTGTCTGGAACGTAGAGCGACACGGGAGTTTTCAGATCGATTTAGTGTAGTGAGCTCATTAAGAATGGGAGCGAGCTCATCCGTGAGCCCTGGTTCGTTTGCCCAGACGTGGTCAATCAGTGTGGTCACCAACATATTCTTCTTGGGAACTTGATTGTGGGAGAAGATGATGGCGGCGACAGAGGCCATGTCATCCTTATGCTGGTCCCGCAGCATAGACACACACTTGTCATAGTGACCTTCATGATTATAATAATTCAAGTATTATTTACGTTTACGTATTGTAATACTGACAGCCGCGGAATTCCTTACCGTGTTGGAACTGACTCTCGACCGCAAGGTAGCTCTTGAGGAGTTCTTGAACGGATGTCTTCATGCGCCCCCGAATTCCGTTCCGATATCTCTGAACTAACTGAACGATCCCTTGCGTTGTCATGAAAAAGACATCACGGTCAGCTCTCTTCTGAAGTGTAGCTGCATGACTGCTCATATAAAATTAAAAATAATGACATTTGGGACTCAGTTTGTTCGAATTATTTGACTGGAACGTTTTTGAATTGTAAATTCTGGATTCCAAATAGAAATGATATCACTACTGTAATAAATAGTGCAATACTGATGGTTAAAAAGACAAATTCTCACCCATCGATAACACTAGCAATCTGCTGACTGGGAAATTGAGCCAAAACTGAAGTAATGTTGCTTGCATAGAGACCCATCAACTTTCGAATTTTTTTCTCGACGGTAGATGGAATCCTGCCGGAAATGGAAGAGATCACCTCCTAAAGAAAAACCAGACAATGTTTTGGACATGGTTTCCAATTGCTTGAACACACAATTGTAATCATTTTCTTACTTGGAGTTCAAGGAGGGGAAGAGTTGGATCACGCAAAGCTTTCATAAACTTCTCAACTATTTCTTTAATTTTCAAGGCGAAATATGGTTCTGGCAGACAGTACCCTAAACAGAATCCGCTATTATTAGTATAAATTTTTTATTTAAGGGAAAAACCGTAACATACCTGCAAAGTTATTTTCAAGGGTCAGCTTGCAAGCTTGGTAGACTTGATTCAGCTTATCTCCTGTTTGGGTAAGTGAAGACTCGGATTCCGGGAATTTTCCAAAGAATGGTTGGGCTCGTGTGACTTTGGAGGCATCATCCAGCTCGAGTCGAGCAATCAAAGAGCCTGCGTCGAGTACGGCCCCTGGTCAAAATTAAACGGTGGGGTTAGAGTTTATTAAATACAGACCTGCAACCGTGACCTCAATAGTCAACAGGGAGAAGAGACGTAAAAAATGGACAGGACAAGAAGTTAGACGACGGAATAATTATACCTGGCCGTTTATTGTACTGAATGCACCCCGACTCGTTCGTTGTCAATGTCATCACCATCTTCATCACTTCAATCTCAGCGTATGCCTGCCCAGCATAGACGTGACCACCGTCTTCCACCAAATAACCCAGCAATTTCCCAGCAGAAGGCCCTCGGAGAAGCGTTGGATCGTTTTCCTTCTCAAATACGCAAGTCTGATTCCCAATGACGACACGGTAGCGATCCACCTCCTCTTTCATAAATGTTGAGTAACTCGCCCCATCCACAGAGAGAAGCAATCCTCCGTCAGACATGTGATGGACTTCAACTTCCTTGAAGGAATCATTCATTACAAGGAAGTAGGTGTTTGGACCGCTCTTTACGGCATCCAACTTGTACTTGATTCCTTCATGGATGAGCTCAATCGTCAAGTTGTTTCTCAATGTATTTGCCGGTAAGATTTGGCCCCTAGCAAAAGTGGAAACCAGAATTAAAAAGTGTAACAAAAGGTTATGCTACGAAGGTAGATTGGGAAGGAAAATTAAAAAAAAAAGAAGTTACCTTTCCAGGGAAGATTGAAAATGTTGAGAGGCGTTCATAATAGTTTGATCAGCAACATGAATGGCTCCACAGATGGCTCCCAACATGACATCAGGCTTGTCTGCTTGGACGCTCTCAGCAATGAGTGCATCCAACCAACT
>Ga0194135_10002250_pt1 | contig 11683 bp, 8 predicted proteins | sample LitLau_LLRF_2013_FD_134024 | JGI IMG/M metagenome (GOLD analysis project Ga0194135, IMG submission 134024) | Freshwater sediment microbial communities in response to fracking from North America - Little Laurel Run_MetaG_LLRF_2013 (version 2) | ecosystem: Environmental > Aquatic > Freshwater >... | reverse complement strand
TAATTATAAGTGCAAGTTGAAATATCTTTAACTATGTTCACTTGAACCTTGCTCACCATATGCCGATCGTAGACGTAGTACACAAAAGTATTTTTATTCTGCTGTTGATCTTTAAAACTGTCCATTGGATTCAATTTATTGAGTTTAAGGAAAATGGATGGAAAACATTTGGGATTTCCTGCCTCGCCAGTGTAACAGTTATTTCAGATTAACAGATTTAAACAATAGTCTCATCATCTCTTCGTAAAGTCATAGTGTAATAAATATTACTCACCAGAAAAACTGATTGTCTTACAGATTAATTGAATTAACTAGGAATTATGATACACATTAATTCAACCTTAATCTTATACCTGTATACCTAATTGTTTGCACCAAGTTATAAAGCACTGTTAAGATTTCGATCGTATTGTCATGTGCGTACGTACATTAGCGAATATTTGACCGTGTAGAGCTATAACCGAAACTTAATTGAATAAGCTCAACATAGCTTCATCATAAAGCTTGACCTTATACAAAATTTACCATGTCAGTTATAACCACTAACTATAATGGTATGTTGAGTGATTTAAGATATTGTAAATATATCTTGATATATTGTGTATATATATGTATTTGGAAGGAATTAAGTTCTTTTGAATCGCACTTAGCAAACACTAATTATATTGTTTAGCTAAATATGAATATTCCACACTATTATCATCCAGTCATCTCAAGCGATCTATTAAGATTGTACACATTACATTTTAAACTTTTTGAATTTAGATTTGAAACTTTAGGTTTTAGACTTGTAACTTGATATCAACGTACAGAGCGTTGAATTTCCATTTAAGGTTAAATGTTCAAAATTGTGACTTTCTATTTCAGATTTTAGACTCTAGAATCTAGAATGATCATTAAAAAGTGTTCGCTGTCACTCTAATCTGTTAAATCTAAATGTCTGTATGTATAGTCACAGTAGTCAGCCAGTAAGTTTAAATATCTTGAAATATGCTCACCTGCACTGTATAGGTGGATTTTATGTGTTTTACATAAAAGTATTTGTTTTGTTGTTGATCCTTAAAACTATCCATTGAATTCGATTTTTTGATTTTGTTGTGGAAAAATGTTTTTTAAGTATTTGATATTAACTTTAATGATCAATCTGGTCAACAGTAATGTGATCTTTTATTGCACTCGCAGTGTAACAAATATTACTCACAGGAAAATCTAATTAAGCCTAACCGATTAGTTGAAGTAACTAATTGTAAGAATCATAATACAAATTAATTCAGCTTTAATTTTATATCTGTACCTAATAATTTGTACCTGATTACTGATTACAAAGCACTATTGCTTTTAGTCACTTTATATGTCTATATGTGCATGTGTGAATGAAAAATTGTCAGCTAAAAATGAAGTCCCAATCCCAATGCTTCCACACAATTTCAATGAATGTATTTGCATCTATTTCTCGTCTTGTTCACTCCCTGTGCAATAATACCAATAAATTAACTGATGTTTTGCATTCATCAAATAGTTGCTGTCGTTCTTCAACTAATAATGAAAAAAGGAAATAATAATATTTCCATATTATTGATATTAATATGTTTATAATAATATTTTGATATTTATTATTAATAGTGGATTGAAAAATATTTCGTCACCACTAATCATGTAGTTTGTAGTTTCACAACACTCAAGCTTTCACCCTGAGCTTCTTGTTAGTAAGTCTTACATTTTTAACTAACTCTAAATATTTTTCAATTCGATTTTCTTCATCCCTACAGTATGTGGCATACAAGGCCACATGCAAAGCTTCCCTATCCTTCAGCCTTAAACGCTCTACAGCAAAGATAAGTCTATGAAAAGCAATCACGAAATCAAGATGTTGCTTTGTGGCAAACCTATATAGAAAAAATATTTACATGTCAAAATCAAGCGTAGAAAAGAAATACAAAGCTTGTAATTCAAAGAGTAAAAGAAAGTACTTTGGTACTTGAAGTTACAATATTAATTTATCATAATTTGATTTGCTGGGAAGTTATAGGTAGAAGTATAGATTGCATTACGGAAATAAAAAAAATATTTCAAAAAGTAAAAAGAATTTGAGATTGAATTTTCAGTTAATTAATGGTTTTATAGAAAAATGTTTCTATAATGTCCATTTGGAAACTGCAGGCTTGACACAAACTGACACACATGACTAAAGCTACCAAACCAAATGCCAATTTGAATGGAAAATTTAAGTCATAAATGGTTTTGCTACAAAACGATTTTGTTCGTCTTCCTTAACTTCATTTTACATTGTCCCTGAAGCTTAGTAAAAAGTGTTTCAGATATCAAGGCCACTTAAGCAGTATGTATCTTAATATACCATCAGTCGTACATAGCATATACATCAATGCCATTTCCCTTTCTTTCAGAAAAACTTACGGTTTGAGACATGCGTCAGTAAATCCAATTGTTGAAAAAGAGAAGAGGTAAGTATCCAAACTCATTAATTTCATGAGTCACACTTGTGAACCTAAGACACTTCACAGCACCAGACATGATGCAGAGTTTGAGAACCCATTCTTGTACATGAAAGTAAAAGGGATCACTATTAAATCGAAAGATAACACCGATGACAAAGTTGTCACTGAATATGTCATACCGAAAATGAAACAGGGAAACCCTAGACTTCAGAGATTTTTAAAACTCTTTTCTCTGTTTCATTCTATAAACTTGAAATATAATATACCTAGGTACTTCAATTATACATTATTTTAGGCTTCACCTGACTGTGACGAGATGATTCAGCTTTGTTCTTGGAATATGAATTCAAATGACCCGAACTGTCGTTTCCGGGCGACCTATGGGACTACAGGAGGCTCGTGTGCCTTCAACACTCTTCCTGCTACAGATTTATACAGAGGGTAATGTTTATGTAACTAGTGACTGTGACACACACATTTATTAAATATCGTATGTTGATTCAGAGTAGTAAATTACTTCTCTATGCTTAGGAATAAATCTTTCAAAATTGCTTGGGAGAAGTCAGGCAAGGAAAAGTCAGTTGCAACTGACTATGAGAGAAATTGGAAGTCCTGGTCGTTGCAAAGAGATCTTCGTCACATGAACGATCCAGCTACTGGGGAAGTTATCCAAGGACCGATGAGACAAGCCAGCGGGAATTGGCCGTGGGGACTGGCGTTCGTTATCGTAATGGACGACGACGAAGACACGGCTTGTCCTCAGTTCGACAGCTCAGGGACACGAGTATTGTTCTCAGACTAGAGAGATAATGTTCTGGTGCCTGGTAATCATGAGGTTTTCATCAAAGTATTTCCAGAAGTTACCTTGGCGGATGAAGAAATTCGAACTATTCCTGTGGTGAATATTTAAGACGATTTCTTGAAATAGTATGAATAATTTGGCACAAGATTATTCCTATATATTAGTTTCGTGCATTGCATCAAACCTATTCAAAATGCTCCTTTTGTTTTTAATGGATACTGTTTATTTTAAATATGCTAAATTAGTATGCTAATTTATTTCACAGGACTCAAGGGGATGCTACATGAATAATGAGCACAATTTAACTCATTATCAAGTCTACAACAAAGAGAATTGACACAGAGAATGTGTTGCAGAATTTATCTTAAGTTAATGTAATTGCGTACTTCTATCAGCTCCAAGAGTTTTTGTACCTTAGTAATGATACAATCAGGATGATTACGGAATGCTTTTAATTTTAACTCCAAACAGATTCCGAGGGCAATAGTTTGTGCATTAAACATGACTTTCTATGTGTTCGCGACGCAGAAGGTTCGTATTTCATTAGAATATGCAGATACTCGTGCATAGATGAATTGGATGTTTCTTCAATTCATAACAGGAGAAGTTGTGCGTGACATTGGACGTAAAGAGCAGTGTCCACATTGCCTACCGACTTGCTCACATATATGACTTATCGATTGAAATTCAAATCAGTAGTGTTACAAAGTAACTTGGGGCACAAAGGTTTTATCAACGATTATCTTAGACTATATCACTTTTTGATTAGTTAATTTTGAGTTTTACCGAAAACTAAACAATCATTTGTAATCATTTGGCCGTTGCATTAATTTGATGCATTCAATGTCAATGGTTAAAATAAGTTCACAACCTTTTTTACTTCAAGAAAAAGAAATGGGCTTCGCAAAACTGAAGTTTGGTCAAAGGTCAAAGAACCGCTATCAACAAGCGTGTACTTTTACTATGCTTTGCCATAAAAAACTGGTATTGTAATTTCTCCGCTCAATTACTTGATTTTTTTGCAAATCGTTGATTCACTGAAGTTTTTAATTATTTCGACATTAAAAAGAAAAAATGTGACCCATACCTTTGTTAAATTTAAAAAAATTGGAAGAAATCTTTGATTTATTAAAGCTTTTAATCAGCTCCCAGTCATGTCCCAATCTTGCATGAGTCCCAATTTTGAGAGAAATTTGTTAAAATTTTAACCCAATAAGCATTTAACTCAATGAAAATTTGGTTTCAAAATTCCGTTTCTCAAATTTGTCTAATTCCTACGATATTGTTACATGCGTGGGAGCATAAAAATATACTGCGAGCCAGATTAAGAATGAATACAATTTTTCAGAGAACTTGAATTTGCATCTCAAAGGTAAGAATAAGTTATAAATTAAATTTATTTGCTTTGAAAAATCGATTATATAAAAGCCTGTATATTGCTTTCTACGAATATATAGCCACTTATACTGCAAAGGAATGCATTTTAACAAAACCTTTGTTATTTCAAATTTTTAAATATTATTCTATTGATATTTCCAAGACAAAATCCATCGTCGTATATATAGGACGATGAATTTTATCTGGATTTTACGAAACAAACTGTAGGTACGTGTAATCTTTGTATAGATTATTAAAAATATTTTAACTTGCTTGTTCATTGTAGTTTTCAGCGTATAAGGAAGGAACTCAATTATTTCACTAATCAATTCAGGGATATTTTATTTTACTTCAGAATTATTGGACAATAAGTTTTCGAAAAACAATTTCAAGTCCCCAATGGATATCCGGCTCTTAGGGCTGCGGTTCCATGTTTCGTACAATTTTTGGTACCTAAATAATCGCTTTCTTTAAGATAAACACTCTGAGAATTCGTAAAATCTTACTTACACTTCAGGAGGGCACAATTTTGGACACGGAAGCACAGATCCACCAGCTAAATATTCCATGAAATCATTATTCCATGACATCTGAGGGTACGGTATGTCGCCAAGAGAGAAAATTTCCCAAAAAGTTACCCCAACTGACCAAACGTCAGAAGCAAATGAAAATTTCTGTTTGAAAAGTGATTCAATTGCCATCCACCTCCAAGGTAATGGATTCTATTGGAATAGATGAAGCGTTTCATCAAATTTGAACGCTTGTCATTACTTAAGCAGAAGACATTCTTACATTTTGTCCTTGTTTAACATATTCACAGTAATCGTCGACCTTTCCAGATAACCCAAAATCCCCCAGTTTAGCACGTAGTTTGCCATCGAGTAGTATATTCCTTGTAGCAATATCTCCATGTACAATCTTTAATTGTTTTAATAATTCGATTATTAATTGATTTACGAATACTGGAGAATATTTTTGATCACTTTGGATTGGAGTAATAGTAATTTTTACCTTTCTCTTCTGCAAATGCTCAACTCCAGAACAGATTTGGAAGCACCATTCTACCATACGCTCAAATGGAATAGGTGCTCTGAAAATAAGTAAAACTTGCCACATAGTTTACAAATGCCATATAGCGATTTCAAATTACGGCACCAATGTGTACATAACTAACGAGGGAAGTACGGGAGCATTACCGCTCCAATTGACTGGAGATCCATGTTCACAAGTCCGATAGGGTCTAACTTGAATAAAGATATTCAATTGCTGCCAATGCTCGGTATGAAGAACGATACTAATTATATTTCATTATTTTCCTTATGGTGAAAATAGTGTGGGTGTGGCCATTTTCTCCTGTACTTTCGCCGTTAAAAAATCGTAATTCATCTTTACTAAGAAAAGGTTTTTAATTTCTGAATTAAAATTGACTGAGCATCGGCAGCAAAACTGAATATCTTTTTTTAAGTTAGACCCTATTGGACTTGTGAACATGGATCGCCAGCCAATTGGAGCGGTAATGCTCCCGTACTTCCTTCGTTAGTGTTTTACTTCGCGAGCAAGCATTCTCCACACGATGTGTTATTGAATTAATATTCCTTTTAAATGGATGCTTTAAATTTGAATATGAATAACGAAACCTGGAAACATTTAAATTAATCGGAACTGGCACCCATACTAGAGTTACCTAACACACAAACCTAATTTCTCTCCATTAATCTTGGAATCTGAAGTACTTAAGTGTAAGTGGAAAAAATTCACATCCAAAGTGAAAACACTGCACGAACATTACAAAAACAAGACATGACGGATAAAACGACTTTCTTTCTTAGTGAGAATTTACCGTTCTGTTCTTATAGGGACTTCATTTGCCTTTAATTGGTCGGAAAAAGTATTAGTGTACAAGTTTCCAGCATTTTTGTCCAAAAAGTTCGTGTAAAGATTGCTGGAAATAATGTCACACCCATGAAGAGAGTCCAAAAAAGTATGCAAATCTCCTTGCTCGCAAAACTCAACAATTGCGAACGCTTCCACTGAAATAAAATCCCTGCTGCATTGGTTTTGTTGATAATTATAGGCATATTAAAGCTAATCTTACGCTGCTTAAAGTTTCTCGTCATTGCTCCTACAAACTCAACAATATTTGGGTGGTAGCCGACGTAAATCATTATTTTAATTTCAGTTAGCAAGGCTGTAAAAATCTTCTTTGTTGGAAATTTGTGGACAGTTTTGACAGCAACTGTTTTGCTTCCATTCAGCGTACCTTTAAACACAACTCCAAACTCACCCTTTCCAATAATATCGGTGTCACCTGAAAAAGGATTGTTTTTAAAACCTTTTCAACGGGAGAGGAATTCCATGTACTCTTACAAAATTTTAGCCTGTCTTCAGAGATTTCATACAGATTGTTGTATGGCATATTGCTTGCTATGTCAGTCGCAGATGTTTTATCTGAATCTCTGTTAAATATATCGGAGTTTCCTTTAAAGAATTCATTTATTTCCTTCTCAGTTATTACATTCAGATATTCCTGTGCGAATTGTAAGAAACATCAAAATTTAAAACCACAGCCGTTGTACCAAATTTTGTATGTAGCAACCAGATTTTACTTGTAATTGTGAGGTCCTTCTCTTAAATGCTACCCACAATGCCATAAACGCAACAATTAGAAAAAAAACTACTGGTACGACAATCCAAATCCAAATTATTTTAACAGAGGAATCCGATACTTGTTTGATTAAAAACAATATGAATTTGTAAGGCAATATGTATGTTTAAGTTTGAAGCTTAGATCTTCATTTGACGGTATCTGTACAAACCCTACTTTTGACGAGAATTTCAAGCATAAGTGTATCTTTTCCAATTTTATTCTCTGCGATGCATCTGTAAGTCCCAGCAACCGTGTCGTTGATGTAGGTCATTGTAAGAAGTGCTGATGTAGATACCACCGACCACTTGTCCTCACCAAACTACTTATACAGTTAAGAAATTTATGCTTAAACTTCAACGAAAGACTTAACTTTCAATTATGAATATTATTCTGACCTTTTTCACCCATCCAACGGATGGAGGAGGCTGGCCCGTCGCATTGCATAAAATATGTTGCGGAACATCATCACTGAGGTAAAGTACTTTTTGCTCTTCCACATTCCATATTTTAGGATGGACAGCATCTTTACACAACAATTTAATTATTAATCGGGTAGTAAGTTTTTGTGTTTCAATAGTTATTTGAGTTACAAACCGATAACTTGAATTCCACGAGAATCGGAAATATAGGATGTTTTTCCGGTTTCTGGAACTGAGCAAATAACTTCAGCAACCCCTGGTTTTGGAATAAACTTAACTGCCATAGCTTCAACATCGCGAAGAAATCTTTTCCTTATTTCTTCGTAATCTTCGTCGTTGATAATCATAGTTTCATCTACAGATAGGTCAGAATTGAAGTATAAGATGCATTTCAATAAAAACAATAAATAAATTACCTATGGACTGAATCGTGCCATTCTCTAATTTGATTTGAAAAAATGCACCACGTGACAAAGTGAATAAAGTGTGCTGACAAAACAATAGTAATGGTTCATCCAGTCCTCTATAGTATGTTCGGGGAAAATCTTCTATTCTCACCATAGCTCTTGTTGGAATGTTTGTATCAAGTACATCGTCTAGTAAATTGAACCAAATTAAATTAGGTTGAATTCCTGATGGACCGAAAGTTTTGGGTTAATAATCATGCTCATTAGAATTGTACATAGAGATATACAGAAGCATGTTAGTAAGAAATTCTACCAATTACATTGTTAGCAAATTGATTAACTGAGGAAGTCATTAATACAGTTAAATTTGACCTCGTGCTAACTCCTCCTCAAATAACTTTTGTTACTGTCAAAATAAGCAAATCAAACTTTCAACATATTTTCTATTATTTTTTTAAGAAATTTTTGGTTTCAACACGATTACGATACATTCTGAATAAATGAAAGGCCCGCATTGTGAGCAAGTAAAGCAAAACAGAATCAACACAAAACCGTCAGCAGCAAAATTTAGCAAGGGTAGAGTATAATGGCTAATAACCCGGAAGTGTTGGCCGCCCTAACACTAACCGTAACTTTCAATTGCAGTGCAATGTTTATTTTAACTCGTTCAGCTCGGAGACTGCGTAAAAATGGATCATTGAAAATAGACTCTGAACTACCCAAGACTTTTTGCTAACTTCTACATTAATAGTTAAATAGCACACCAGTACACTAACGCATCTTACTTGTATGCATCAAAAGTGCATTGGAAATCTCCCATGAATTAACAGTGAAGCAACGAATTAATCTTGGAAAAGATAAATCTACGTACATTTTTGCCGGTTCAAACCAGTAAAGTATTGTTGTCGAACAGATTCGTATCCGTCGAAGCATTCGGCGACTCCCGTGTTAAAGGGATCGCGTAAAGCTGAGTAAGTTAGGTCTTCACTGGGAACACCATATTTCACGAAGTGTGAGCATGTGTCTTCCTGCAAATAATATTCACATATTTTAATAACCAAAATATTTCTTCCTGTAACAAAAAAACTTATTAATAAATTAAGCCCTCAAATAATTAATTGTTGTTAATAATCAATAAAAAATTGTTCATAATCTATACGAAATTGAAGAAAATCCAAAAACAAACTGATTTTGTATTTACTCTTTTAACACGACACATTGATCATCGAAAATTAAATATTTCGACGCATTTGAAAGTATTTACAGACCAAACTTACTTGAAAGCACGTCTCCTTTAAATCACAATTGTTTTTGTTTTCGCAGAACAAATTGCGTATCTTCAGGTCTTTATCTGTACTGAAACATAGGAAAGAGCTCCTCTGAGGCCAGAATAAAAAGCTTTGATTCTTGACAACGGCTAAAAATTTACAGAAAATATTGTTAACAACAAATTCTCAAATACTTTATTATTAAAGCTATTACGAGGAATTTGGGGCATGTTGATATTCCAAATGTGCGATATTTTTGAGTCCTTGCATTCGATTTGCACATCTTGTGTGATTTTATTAATTTCAATGATGTACCCTTTTTCTGACATAGTCATAGTTTCCTTTTTGTCGTCTTGTACACGTATGGTTGCAAATGAAGTGTAGTTGCTCGGCTTAATTGAGATTTTTAGCTTTTCGTCCCCACCACACCTAAGATAATGAGAATTTCCACTGAGTGGAGAAATTTCACTTTTGTTCGGCATTGCGAAAAATGACAGCTCTACCAAAAAGTTCAACATTTATCAAGTTCCAGTATGAATTCGGATAGAGTATATTTAAAACGTACTTGCGGTCGTGTATTTAACACAATTGGCCTCCAAGCAACATTCATACTCCTGAAAAGCTTGAAGACTTTGATTCAAGACAAATCCTACTGTGGGTAAGAAAGTTGCATTAAAAGTTGAATTGTTTATCTTCAGTGTTGGCATTATCTCTGCGTTAGACACACGACATGGAACGATATTACTGCTGGTGTCTTCAATCTGGTTTAAATTTATTGATTCACCACCATGTAAAAACTCCGTGGGACCTAAATAGAAATTCATTTGAATTAAGTATATAAATATAACTTATATTAGAAGGTAGCAACATCTTCAGCATCAACATGAATGAAAAAATGGAGGTTACGAATTGTTGTACATTAAATTTTGAATTCATATGACATTCCTAAGTATTTGTCAAATTTAATCTAGTTCATTTTTGTCTAACCTTCTATAAACAGTTGAAAAAATACTGATGCATTTGTTGAGAGAGGGCTTTTAAGAGATTCGTAGCAAGTGTAGTTCCCTGCTGCCGTTTTAGAAAGCATCACTCGCAACCGATTTTTGTATGTTGTTTGGTATCGTTCAAATAAATTTTCAATCGTGAAAGAGTTCTAAAAAACAAATTTAACTTAGTTTATATTTGTTTTTCAAATTAAAATTTGATCTTACTAGCTCTGCTGTAGTGGTAAACATGACTGGATCCGAGCTGTAACAAAGCAAATCGTACTGTTTGCTTGCAGAAAGAATTTTTATCTCATTGTGGGTGATTTGAGACCAATCTTGGTCCGCTGACCTAATTAAGACAGTAATGGAACTAACACGTTCTATGAAAAGTAAAACACTTATTGCAAGTAAGTAGTATACGAAAGTCTGGAAGAAATACATGTTAAAATGCCAGAGCTAGGGCTACTGTGCGTCCTGTTGAGGTCTCAACTGAAATGAATTTTAGCTGAATCTCGTTCGTTTTACTTAAGAAAGAACTCAAGGAAAACAACTTTTTGAGTGTCAAGTTTGACTTGATCCTTTCTACGTAAACAAGCTAATACTGCTGCCTGACTGGGTTTTTCCTCCCGCATAGACGGTTATGCTAAGTAACTATCACATTAGTGGCAGCAATGATGTCAGTCCAAACCGATTCCTGGTTCATCAACCATGAAGATATGCTGCAGTGACGTAATGTCTAAGAAGGAAAATATCTGCGTTTGTAAGGTCAATCACTCAAGGAAGAGCTTTTCCATGAGGATAAAAGTTCCATACAATACACTTACAGATAATGATTAAGCTAGAGGAAGCAAGAAAGTATGAAAATCCAAAACCACAGTTTGGGCACCTTTTATTTGCTGGTTTGTACTCGTCGTAACTTCCAAAATGGAGGTGTGACTTGATTTTACACCGAGTTCATTCGGTAACAGTAATGTTGGCTCAACAGCATCTTACGATTATTGCAATATCTAAATCTTGTCTTATTGTTAGTCTGATTAGAAGCAAATACAAACATGATAGTACTATAGATCTCATTGTCAGAGTAGTACTCACAATGCACCTACGTCGGCAAGGTCACTGGGATAGGGAAATGGACACTCATAGTGCCTCAAGGAGGTCTTAACTTAAACTTTTTGATGAGTTTTAGCTGCCCTAATTCAGTTGGGGCAACGTAGACAAAAAATTGCATTGATTATATCTAGTCAAACTTTTGATTATTCTAAGGTCCAACCACTATTTTAGAATCTATAGGCAGTATCGTATTTAGGAATTATCTCATTTA
>Ga0194135_10002249_pt1 | contig 11685 bp, 9 predicted proteins | sample LitLau_LLRF_2013_FD_134024 | JGI IMG/M metagenome (GOLD analysis project Ga0194135, IMG submission 134024) | Freshwater sediment microbial communities in response to fracking from North America - Little Laurel Run_MetaG_LLRF_2013 (version 2) | ecosystem: Environmental > Aquatic > Freshwater >... | reverse complement strand
TGTGTGTGTGTGTGTTGATGAGGCTATTAAGAGAAAGAGTAGAGAGAGGGTTCACCACTCCATCCAACTAATCTGCCATAAAGACCTGTGTGTATTCTCCCTTTCGTAACGTCATAATCAGCTTATTTTTCGCATAAGGGACTTAAGGAGAGGAGTAATATAGTAGTATCAAGTATCGGCTATGAGAAAGGTTGAGAGGATATTAATGAAGGATATTAATAATGGGAGGCAATGTCTCACCTATCTTCTGGAACATGGTCGTTGGAGAGAGCTGCGGGGTGCATGCGAAGTTGTCAGCGGGCAGTTCGCGGATTGTGAGGTTGGTCAATCGATCAGGGCCTTGACAACGAGGCTCTACAGAGTTGGCCACGTTTCTTTCCCCAAGCCATAACCGCAATTCAACGAGTCCACAGTCACACTGCCATGGGTTGTCTTCCAACCACACCCCCTTCAAGCCCAAGGGAAGCACGCCGAGACCTCCTACTCGTCTCAGTCGATTCCCACTCAATTTCAGCCACTCTAGGCTGTGCAGTCCTTCAAAAGCTCCCTGCGAAACCGAAATAAGTATATATCTTCTCCTTGGCAAGGAGTTCACAGAGAGAGAAACACTCGGTCCAAATGTCCAAAGTGACAGCGATATCTCAAAGGGTAACTGTTGACCCAGTTCGATAACACTGCCTGAGGTTAACGGGAGGTAGGAGAGGAGAAAACAAATGAATCGTGAACTTTTGGAGTGAGTCTCCCATTAAGGAGATTAGGGAAAGCAGAGAGATAAGATGATTTCCTTACATGTTCAATGACTTCGATGCCAGAATGGGACAATTCGAGAGTTGTGAGGGATTGGAGAGACACAAAGGCCCTTTTGGGGATGTGGGGAATCGGATTTCCACTGAGGATTAAACGCATCAAACCAGGACAATCGGGAAACGATGCGGTTGGTACTTCTCTCAGTAGATTATGGCCTAAATCAAGATCCACGAGGTTTGAGAGTCCACGGAACGCTCGAGAGTTGATGTGCGATAGGCGACATCGACTTAAGTAAATCTTCTGCAGGTTGATCAAACCTGAACGCATAAAGTGGTCCGGAGGAAGAGTCTCGAAACTGTTCCCCGATACGTCCAGCACCTAAACAACACAATATATGTATATATATATATATTCGCTTAAGCACTTACAAATGTAGCCTTTCGCCTTTCTTTCCTTTCTGTCTTCCCGAAAGTAAAAACACGTAAAAGCTATGCTTTCTAACTCCGTAAAACTCAATGTCTTTGAGCACAATTAACTCGATAAAATAAGACCATGCCAATAAATATATGAGAATATATATATGTGAACTCATACACACATAATCATCCTATTTACTTTCTAGATCACTCACTAAAAGCCCCATTAACTCCATGTTATACATAGTCTCTTGTAGTAAAACTAGTAAAAGACAAAATGAATAAAAGCTTCAGTGGAAACCAGTAGATACGGAAAATGATGAAAGCACTGTGGTGTTGAATATGAATGCACACACAGACAAAAGTTAATAAACAAAGGACTTCATTATTACTCTTGTTCTTAGAAACAACCAGTGAGCTGTGAAAGTCTCATTAAACAGTTGAAAGACAGGAAAGCAAGTTTCAAACATGAAAAGAATAAAGAGAGGGAGGCTTATTTTTACCTGTGTGCCTGGATCAATTGTGGGAGGAAATGTCCTTAGAGAGCGATTGACACACTCGACATTTTGCTTTCCCCCTTTCCACTTGCAGATACAGTCGGAAGGACATCCTGCCACAACCACAAGGCCCATCAAGAGCAAGTGGACAAACGGCCTTGCGATACTCATCCTAGTCAACTCGACCATTTCGTTTAGATCGCGAACATTTCTCTACTTTTTCCTCATCTGCTCTTCACACACAACCTCCAATTTAAATACACTTTCCTCCACTCGATGATAGTCTGACTGGTCTGTCCATCGACCAAGTAAAAGTGGGATTTCGCGTAAAATTTGTTTTCCAATTGGTTGTCCACCACTTGAACTTTTGCTTCGTTTTTGGTTCGCAGAGGAAAGAGTCATTGTGGATGAGGTGGCAGTGTGTGGTAGCACTCACATATATCTATAATAATACACTTTCACCGTCTTAAAGAGCCACACTAGCACTCGTATCACGTACACACTCACATCGCTTCTTCACTTGATTTTCCACACCGGCACCCTGTACTCCTCCTCCTCCTCCTCGCACTTTCTCCACAGCAGTTCTTCTTAATTCCAGTGACTTCACCCTGAAATTAAGAATATATGTATGGAAGTTAGAGTTAAGGATCTTCGAATACTTGCCGCATGAAGGAGTAACAAATATAACTATTCGAAAATTTAACCACTCTCGAGGCATAGCATTGTTTCGAGTTTGTAATAGACAAACATGTTTGTAACCATCCACCCATTAAACACAGAAGGAAGAGAGTACGCGGCGGAGATGCTTCTCTCTCGTTATCTCATGTGGCTAATTGTCCAACAGAGCGGTTTAATTATTTGTGTCCAGGAGGAGTATGAAAAGAGCATAAAAATGATAAATTGATCCATCCAGCGCAGATAATCTTTCATTTCCGCCTATCTGACTCTATTTAAAATGCTTCAACTCTCGTGTAGTAGAAACCCAAGTGGTGTATACATATAGGTATACATGTATGGTGTGTGGCATCAATAGACGAGCAGGAGTCCACTACGTTGTCCACCACCACCACCACCACCGACACACCATTGTTCATTTGTAATTACAGAGAGAGAGAAAGTCGTAATCGCACTGCCTCATCACCTCATTTAACGTCTCTCTCGCTTATTGTCGAATCGCATTCACAAAGGCTTTTCTCTTCCACACAAATAAATACTTTTTAGTGGCCAATTATTTTCTCTGAATGACTGCCTTTCCTACGGGCGAGCCAACAAAATGTGCCAAAAGGTCACACGCATACACAACGATGAACTGCACATTGGAGCAGGCCTCAGACAACCTACTACTACTTTATGACTCTCTCGCAGGCAATACCGACTACGAGTCAAGTGTCTTATTTTAAAGTGGCGAATACCTATATTGTAGGCATACATTTAGAGAGATGTCGGTTATTGCAGTTCTTTTTCAAAGATTTTCCCACGATTCCTCATGAATTCATATTATCGTGTTACATAAGGTAAGTCTAATGAACTGCCATATATACCCCAAAGACTGAGACTTCCATTGTTGTAACTCAAGAAGGAACTCTTTCTAGAGAGTCTAACATGAAGTTGAGTGGCACTGGAGGAAGAAATTAATTCCTTTGGATTGGTTTAGGATTGAAATGAAGATGGGAAAGTGTAAAAAAACAAGCCCTCTCTTCTTCTTCTTCTTCGTCTTCGTCTTCTTCTTTTGCAGAGAGAATTCAATGAATGCAAATGTACGAGGAATCGATTGAGTAAATAGGCGAAACAGACGGTGTGTATGTGTGTGTGCTAGGAGATGAGAAAGGTTTTTCCTCTTGTAGAAATATAAGAAGGTGGAGGATGCTGGCAGCCAAAGGAAGGTCTACTATTTGGATGATCGTGTGGCACCTGTTTTCACTCCAAGACTTCCTTTGATGATCTTGTTATGCGTGGAGTGCGTCTAGAGGTGCGGTGTGTGAGTTCATTAGGGCAAGAAAAAGTGAGGAGGCTAGTTAGGAACGTGTGGAGAGAGGATTTCATTATAATTTCCTTGTGAATTTTCTTTCGAGCAGGAAACAGGTTGGTAGCCCATTAAAAATAAATAATGCATGTGTATCTCTCGGGACTTTTTTCTAGAATCTCTCTTTCATAGTTCCCTTTAGTCGTTCATATCTTCGTTTCATATTTCTCCGTCTACTATCTCTCTCTCTCTCTCTCTGCCTCTATATGTGGGAGTGTAAGGTTAACTTTGTGCAGACTGTGCTCAATCGATTTGACTCTCTTGTGAATCCTTATATCTAATTATTAGACGATAGAGCTTATACGTTCGTAACCAACTCATCTTTCCTCTTTACAGACACTTTCTCTACTTTATATGTCTCTTTTATCGAACTTCAAACGACGTGCTTAAAAGAACATTCAACGACACCGTATACATTAATACATTCGTGCACACACACACACATGAGATTACTCAATTGATGATGATATGACATGAGGGAGTCATTTGACTCGTATTAGTGTCAGTCAATTATGCTTTTCCTTTTCAAGTCATTTTCTGGAATTGAAGTGAAAGATTGATTGAGGCTCGAATTTATTTCGAGAAACTTATCAACTGCGTGTGTGTATTGCATATGCGGTGGTGCGGTGTATATGATGTTGCTAGCAGTATTTTGAACCTCATTGCGAGTGGAATAAGTTCAGCAGCAGCGGAGTAAGAAGCAGAAGTAATACACGTAAGTAAGCCTCCGTAGAATACCAAATAAGGATTACGGCTGTAGGAACTCGTGAAATGCAAATAAAGTTCAGATGGAAGAGAAAACGAATCTCGCAATAAAAGTGGCAATTAAGAGGAGCTTTGAAAATCTCGACTTTTTCGAACGAATCCACTTGAGACTTTCATTATTCTTTTGCTGAGGATTAGAAGGAAAACAAATCCCACGTAATTCCTCACTCTCGTAAATATTCTGCTCTGGAAAAGTACCGAAAGCTGAAGAAAGAACAGCAGGAGTAAGACGCGAGTCAACAGCAAGAGTGGCACACATTTCCGCTTCTATGACTCTGTGTTCCAAATAAACTCCTAAGATATAACAACATCAGTTCATCCCCTTTACTATATGTGTACACGTAAATACGTATAGACACATTTAGTCCCACTCTAGGTCAATGAGACAGAATACATTTATATGTATGTCACTGTACATGTCCTCCTCTGTCTCTTTATAGCATACATTGCGAGTTTCGCCCCGATAATAATATTAGTTTATTAGCAGTCGAGAGGATTTTTCACATGGGGAGCCGAGCAAACAAAACGAAAGAGAGGGCTCAAAGAAGAGAGAGAGAGGTGAATTTCTGGAGGCAGTATGAATAGTAAATGAAGGGAGCAGTTAGGAGCAGAATAACATCGAGAGAAAGCTTTGACGGGGTTGGTGTTGTCTGTTGAGGCGAGAAACGAAGTAATTCGCACATTCCTCGGAGGTTGTATAATTAGATTTGAATCCACAGCTCAAACAGTTGGTATATATACGCATTATTTATTGAAAGTGGAGCTTATCCTCACTGGGAGAAGAGTGTCGATTAAGAGGGAAGTGGGGAAAGTAGGTTTGTGAGTGAGAGAAAGCAACAAAAATGTCAGTCTCATGCCACTCATTCCATCTAATCCTGCCACTCATCGGAATTTCAGTTTAACAGCCCAACTGACACGCTCTCAACATCTCACACAACCATCGTCGTCATTGCTTCATCTGTCCTCCATTTCTCCACCTGAAACTCTTTGGGAGACTATAATGCATTATGAAGAGGTTCTTAAAGAACGTCTCCGCAGTGACGATGTATATAATGAGTGTCGTTCAGAAGTACCTTTCCATGTTGTCTTTCACTCGTTCTGTCACTCGTTCACTTCAATGAAAATAAAACTTTAAACGATCTAGTCTATCGTCTCTTAACGAATGACTTGACAGTTTAAGGACGACGTCAGAGCGATATTCGCTGCTGAATTGATTAGAGATGAATACGTAATTAGGAGCGGCAGTCGGGTAAAAGTCGTGTCGCTTCTCGACTGACGTGTGTGAAGAGTTACTATACTTATTGTGGAATGAGAGTTCTGAGTGAGAGCGAGGTATATTTGTGGAATGAGAGTTCTGAGATTTCTCTCAAGAATAAACGACGACGACTACGATGAGAAGTTGTGTTATGTAATATTATTCCAAAGGGGTGGGAATCATCGTAGAGAGAAAACTCCATTTAGACTTGATGAAACTATTTTTGGCTAGTGTCGTTTGACAGTAATAGTTAGTTTTTGGGATTGAGTGGGTGGGGACAAATGGGCCCGAGAGCATATTATTATACAACAGAATCCGCTTGATCCTAGGAGTCTTGCAGTGTGGTAGTGGTGTACAAGTGCTTGTTAAGTTTGTATCACATTTGGTTGTACAATCGGTTCTTGTGTGTTGGACTAGAAGGGAAGCGTAAAGATTTATGTGTAAGCGAGAAAGAGGACAAAGGGCAATTTATTTCTAGAAGGAATTAGATTAGATTTCGTTGTCTGAGTAATTTTTGTTGTGTCCTTCTTTTAGCCAGCATTGAAGAGATTTTTCATCTTCCTAATGGAACAACACTATACGCGCAGAGCTTCATTGTAAAAGTGTCACGGAGGGATTTCATCAAAATTAGCTCGCATAAATATGAACAACGAGGAATCCGAAGGATGCCAAGAGATTTTTTAAACCCGGCATCCTATCTCGGCGAAGTCCCTCCAGAGAGGAATCTCTCAGTTTGTGGATATGCTTGCATGTGTGTGTGTGTGCAGTGTGATACAAGGCTTCTCTTTAGATGTGGAAACTAGTTGTAGCAGTGTCGGGTTGGCTTGTGTAAAGACATGTCGCGAGACACCCAGTTGAACGTTTAAAAAATAACACGGAACAAGGAAAGGAGAGAAAGGTAGTAGCGTGAGAGAATGAAACACGGTACGGTTGTAAAGAGTTGAGACGAAGAAGATGAGGAGAGGAGCTTTTGTGACCAAATTTGCAAATAAATTAGCAAATATTATTGTACGATCTCGTAAAAAGAGGTAGTTTGTTTTGTTATACGTGTAAGTGAGTCATAATGTAGGAGGAAGAAAAAAGACTCTGTGATGTTGGTGGAGGCACTTCCTCCATAACCGTAGCCATAATCATAACCCTAGGGTGATAAGCACAGTCTAATGAAACCTTGACAAAATGCACCACCACCACCACCATCAACTGCTTTTTTTACTTTAAGCCTTCACTAGAATTATATTTTCGTTGTTGGATAAATGAGACAAAAAATATGCGAAATGCTCTTCCTTCTGACTTGCGATCCTCTTTCTTCCACTTTCTCCATGATCAGCGTGTGTATTCTTTATTACAGCAGCACAGAAATAAAACTAACCATTTGTTTTAGTCGAGAGCATAATATACAATTATTGCCTTAATGGGACTAATCGCAATAATAACGTACTACACACAGACACGAAGTAGACAGGCAATGAAGGGAATTCACTGGATGTATTGCTAATAGTTGTGTTTCATGTTCCACGGCAGTTAGTACTTGTGCAAGTGACACACACTACTGGATAGGAAGGAACACACAGGTTACATAGGTTTAATGAAAAACGACGACACAACGAGGGTATTGTGAGACTTCTGAGTTTCATCTTAATATTATGTTTCTTGGAGTTTCATGCACGTAGACGTGCCTTTCTTGGAGCTGCATGGAATCTCTTTTGTACTACTGTGGATTGTTTTGTCAATATGGAAGAAGTGTGTTCCAGCCTTCAGGTAACTAAACTCTACTCTATACAAGCCATAGACTCGTAGGCCATGCAGCGTGTAGTGTATTGGCTCAGATGGGAACAAAATGAAATTTCTATTTGAATATTTGCTGAACCAGATGGCTACTCTAGGGAGTTGACGGTGTGAAGTGCTTTAGAAATACGACGACATAGTGATATGTATACATGGCTGGTGTACCTTGAGCAACTTCTGTTTTAATAAAGTCACAAAGTTGCGGAACCAAAGCTTTTCTCTACTTAAGTTGCACAATTTTAAACTAAGATAGAAAACTTACGAAACACGTAAACTAGATATAGCCACTTGGATTAGAGAGAGAGAGAAAGAGAGTGGAATAAGATTTAAATCAGTTTCGTTGGTTTAAAGAAAGCCAGATAACTTCCAATGAATACTGTAAACTTATGAAAGTATATAGATCTTAAAGGAGAAATATGCTAATATATGTCTGAGAAAGTACCTGAAGAAATTCTCAAGATGATTATGCAACGAGGGAGAACATGGTTTTCTTCAAGTATCCAGATATTCAGTCTACAAATCAAACAAAGTTTGGTAGAAATATCTTTCACCCTCTGATTGAAATCCAATTTATTGCTTAACCTGTACATATTACAGTAAATTAATATACCACTTGAAGATGATTCAATTATGCAATATGATATTTTGGCATTTAAAGTTGCATTATCAATAAAAAACCGAAGTCAGATAGATTCTTAACATAAGTATAATCTTTCAAAATTGAAAAATCCAGGATTGACAAGGCCTAAACTTTATTTAAATTATCCAGTAAAAGCTGCTTGAATACTGTAAACATTTTGAATTGCCAAAAAGAACAACGAATCTTTAACTACTTAAGTAGATACATGAATTTTTGAATTATACTGAAGTAATATGGCAAACATCTTGGTATTTGGACTTTTACCCCAACTTACCACGAGTCAGTTTTTGTCATGAGACTCGGAAGTAAAGAAAGAATTAAATTATTCAAAGTTGAACCCGTCAATACATAATTTGTGGGTGTGTATGGGAAATGAGATATATGTAGTTTAATTTAACACAAACTCATATGGAACCGCATTCGTGTATTCCTAAGTATGACTTAGAAAAAGGGGTGTGGATTCATGGAAGGCATCTTGAGATTTGTGTCCTGAAGAACATCCCAATGCTCTTGAATTTTACCACACTGAATTCTGAAGATATCCACGACAGCGTAATTAACACCAAAAAACGGTAACCGTGCATGAGTCCAGACGAGATCTCCATCGACGGCTACTCGTTTGAAATCGATTTGCATTGGAGGATCTTTGATTGAGGATACCAATCCAATGAGACCTTCAACTCCATCAGCAGCCAGTGGATTATGTTGAATATAATCTTCAGCGAAATACTGTCGAACATTTTCAAGTTTGTGATCCCCAAAGGTTTCTTGGTAAGCTTTGAGTACAAGTTGTCTATTAAACTGAGGGTCGTTTGGAGGACAAGAGTCTCCTGTATTTCCCAACGGAGAACCTGGAGTGAATCCTGGAGGACCATAAGAGGTTCTCGCAGCTCCTTCTTGTCCTTTTCTTTGAGGAGCTCCATACTGCTGACTTTGCTCTTGTCTCTGAGGAGCTCCGTATTGGTTTCCCCCAAACTGCTGTTGCTGTTGTTGCTGTGGTGGTCCATATTGCTGAAAGCCACCCCCAACACTTCCTCCTTGCTGTTGACCACCACCACCGTTGTATCCCCCTCCGACAGGAGGTTCTCCAGAACAGACAGTCATCAAGACGACGACGAGTGCCTTAGACACGGATGAATGATAAGTAAGAAAGAGGTATTCAAATGAAAAGGTCACTCGAGCACGAGAGATGCTACAATTGTGAATAAATAATAAAAAAATGAAAAGACTCGAGAGAGTGGGCTTACGAGAAGAGAAGTAGTGGGAGACTTCATTGCGTCAGACTTTGGGATGTCTTAAGACACTTGAGGGAAACTGATCATCTACTCCAAGTGGAATTTATGCTTTTATACATTTGATGAGACTTGAGTTTTAAGAGACTCATTACACATTCATAAAGTGCAGAAGCCCTAAGTGGCCTTCAGGTTTGGGAATACATAAGAAGACGATGAGGGAGTGAACGGTGTGGTGTATGGTGCGGTTGTTTGTGGTTGCCAATGGGGGTCTTCTTGTGGACGTCTTGTTGACATGTCTTTCAAAAAGTGTTCACTCGACCGAGTCTTTTCAATATACATCCTTATGCAATAATAACCCAAGCGAATTATAAGTACACTAAACAACGTAAAGTCTTTGAATGCTTGTAAAACACGTATCATCATCATTGCGTTCGTCTGCCACATCTTTATATCACAAGTGTATAGACGTACAACTTCAAATTGTTACACTCCCAATGGATAGTTAGACTTCTTACAGTTACAATAATTGAACTGTCGTTATACTACCGATAGAAATTAGTTTCCAAAAGTATCAACAAAAGTTTTTCAGTCATAGTAGCCAGGAGCAGCTATTTATGATGATGATGATGAGTGTTGTGTGAGTAGCAATATTATATAAAAGTACATTCATGAATGATTTGTAACAAGGTACAAATACATGTGCGAGTCATTCAGAATTTCACAATTGACTATGCCGTCGTAATTCAGCTTGGATGAAAGAGTTTCATTGACCTACCGAATAGGCCTTAGACGTCTACACACAAGTCTTTTGAAATAGACTTTCAAAAACGGAAAGTGTATTGCACTAATGTTAACAGGGGATCATTTAGGGGTATTAGTTGTTAGATTCGCAGCCTTTTAGCAATTGTCCTTTGCTAGACTATATGTACACTCGTGTATTCAACTTGAATTCTGTGTCCTCTAAGCCACGTTCACAAGTGGCTTATTCGACATTCGTCGCCTACTCAATCAATAATTAATTGATGGTCAATCGTTCTTAGAGAGTTTTTAAAGGAATGATATTGCATTTTACTCCAGTAGTATTAAGTTTAGTTACTTGATGAATGATGAGCATTTAATAGCAAGTATCAAGTGCTCTAAACTTGCATCTTAGAGTACGAAGAGGTTATAAGTTCCAATAAGACTCGAATCCAATACATTACCACCTCTGTGATTATAAATAGAAATCCTTTACGACCCCGGAATTGATGAAGGAAGAGAGAAAAGACGAAGGTCTATTGGCTATCAGTTTAAGTAGCTCCGTACAGCATGTATAGATAGGATGATGATGATGATTAGGTACTTGAGACTAATAGCAAGTAATGGTTTAGATGGACCAAAGTGAAGTGTAGCAGTGAAGCTGTTTATTTATTTTTATATTTATTAAAAGCCATATAAGAGAAGAGTATCAAGTTGTTGGAAATAAACGATCAAAGTTTCCACTCCCATGCTCATTTTGAAAGGAACGAAGATTGTGTGAAGAAGAGTATTTACGGCAATAATTTGTTCTCGAGAGATTATTTGAACTCACGAAGAAGAAGAAGAAGAAGAAGAGAGGCTGCTGAAACACACGGAAGATATTTCCTTCCTGCTCCTCATAAATTGAGAGAAAGCTGCTCATGCTATTGTTGTGTGTGGAGCAATATATTTATACTATCTTATTTAGTAGGACTTTAGGACTGTGGTGCTGCAGAGACCTCGTGATGGATATCGTCGGTATCTCCAGGGTCATCCATACATTCCTCATTCTACGTTAACGCATGCATATAGGGGCGATGGAATCCACTGGAGATGACGGCGTGATATGTGTAGCCTCTTTCCACAAACGACGAGAGTAATAGAAAGGTTAGTTATGTTAGAAAGTTTCACGTTATCGCCTTCATTGCAGGAGCATCCTTATGAGAACTTAGTGCCTCGTCGAGCTACCTTGGCCACGATTTATTGGACTGTGGTCCATAATGCGCCCTCATAAGAGATCCAATAAAGTTCATCTCTCTTCCTCACCTCACTCATAGAGTCAATATATTATAACTCAGTCTAGCGTGTGGATAGAAGAAATCACCTGAGGCTACGTGTGTTGTAGGAAAAGGAAGCTTCCTTAGATAACCTTCCAGCAATCTGTCTGATTTGTTGGAGGAAGCATTTTGGTGTTCACCTCGAGGCCTCAACCAAAAAGTTGTCTCATCTCATTGACACTTTTTGTGGATGAACAACCAGAAATGAGAATCTCTGGCTGAGAGTTCCAAAAGTCACATTGCTAAGATTCACACACACACACACACA
>Ga0194135_10002248_pt1 | contig 11687 bp, 8 predicted proteins | sample LitLau_LLRF_2013_FD_134024 | JGI IMG/M metagenome (GOLD analysis project Ga0194135, IMG submission 134024) | Freshwater sediment microbial communities in response to fracking from North America - Little Laurel Run_MetaG_LLRF_2013 (version 2) | ecosystem: Environmental > Aquatic > Freshwater >... | reverse complement strand
GTCACTAGAGTGTTTCTGCTGTGTAGTGTATTCTGGTTCATAAAAGATGCGGGTGTTTGAGGAGGGGTTAGCGTGTTGCATGTCCTGTCGTTTTCCCACGATAGCGCAGAGCGGCGCCTTCCAACTTTATTCCAGACAGCAGTCATCATCATTCTGCCAAGTCTGTACGAAACTATAATAGTTTCAATAACTGCTCTTCAGAATTGCTCTTCATTTACTTCTATTGAAATTCTATTGAAACGTGTGTTTTAATTTGGATAAAATCTCACGGCTAACGGCTGGACATTTGGTAAGATCCATTGCAATGGTTGCTATAGGCAAGTATCTGTTAAAGTGTACACGAGTCAATAGAAAGCATAGCAAAGCAAGCAAGTATCACCGGCAAACACAAGTCGTAGACTAGGCCTCCATTTTCGAAATCTTCATTACTGCATTTATTTGTGGATCTGCAATAGTGCAACACATCCATTTTACTTGGGCCCCGCTTTGGGTAATAAAATGATTATTTGGTAGGTACCTTCAAGCTCGAACCCCCTCCTTTCAACGGAATCATTTTCAGAAATGAAATCATAGCTTGAGTTTTGACGACAAATCGGTTTCAGAGATAAGTTGAGATGAGATGGGAGAAGGAACAGATGAGTGCGGGTAGAGGTACCAAGTGAACATGAACTTGAAATGGCCGAGGATCGGTCAGTGGACTAGATCACGGGTAAACACCGTGAGTCACTGATTCAATACTAATAAGACTTGATTACTATATACAACTCAGGTGAACAGCAATATTTACAAACAAGGAAAATCGTTCAAATAATTCCTTTAAGAAGGACAAATTTGTATTCTTCTGTATAGTCGTACTTTGTTTAGGTTGAGTGCCCCTTCTACTGCCTTCTAGAAAACATGAATTGCAATAGATACCATAACAAGTATTTCAACCGGTATTTAATTGAAAATACATTGTTTAAAATACTTAAGCAAATACATTTTGCTATTTTATTGTATTTACAATAATGACAGTGTTAACAAAGAGCGATAAATTGTTCAGATATCAGAAACTGCCTTACGAATGATTTCCGCATATTCGGTTCCCAGTTGTGTTGTGATAGTCTTGTCACGCCTGTGTGGGAATGAACTAAAGCAGTATCATAATAAACTTCTCGTGAATGGTACCATCATCTACCCATTGCCTCCGTATCTCGAACTAGTACTAGAACAATCAGTTACCTTGAGAAAATCAAGGTTTTCATGTCTAGAAAATCCCATATCGTTTGATAGCAGGAAACAGTTTTGTTTCTATTATTGCCTGCAAAAAACTGTCGTAGGCCAGTATTACATTTACCAAGTTGTATACTATTCTATGATGATTCTGACTTTTGATCGACCAAATTTTGATTTCGGATGGACAATGGCCATATTATCTATTGTATATAATATTGGGAATGAATTGGTAAAAATCTATTAAGAGTTAAACCCACCACAAAGAGTTGATTGCTAACAGCTAGTGTATGATTGTAGAGTTATGGCTGGTGACCCTCTTTAGTTCAGCAGTTAATTGAGACCTCAGTCCTTACTTCACTACTTAACGTCGAAATTATTATAACCATTAACCTCAATCGAACTGAAACTTTATCTCAACTAGGCCAATATTCAACATCTTATAGGAGTATGCCCAAAGGTTTTATAGCATTGAAGCTGGCCCTAAATATCCATCCATAAACATTCAGCACAAATTTTGATTTTGACTGACTATTTAACTGTTTTCAGGGCTCGGGTTTGGACTGATTTACCTTCCGGCCGTGGTATGTGTGGGCTTCTACTTCGAGCAAAGGAGATCCCTCGCGACAGGAATCGCGGTGGCCGGTTCCGGCCTTGGAGCATTCGCGTTCGCTCCGTTGGCGACCATCCTAATGGAGGAGTACGGCTGGAAGGGCGCTAACCTTATTCTCGCAGGGTTCATCCTTAACTGTGCTGTAAGTCAATCTATAGGCATACTTTTCTGGATCCACGCAGAATTGAGATTGTGGACTCGAGCTAGTGCCGAAGAACAACGTTTGCTTCAGGCGGGATTGAATTGAAGGGAGCTGGGTTTAGAAGAAACGATTGACTCAGTCCTGCGTTGATCATAAGACGAATGGCATTTACGTTCGACTGTTTTTGTGTAGTTTAAATGTGGATGAACACAGTAAATTATCGAAAAACTTGTGTAAGTTTCAGTCATTTAATCATCTTATTTTTACGACCCCTGAAAATGTTCGGACCTAAATAAGCTGCATTCACCGACACGGTACCACTCTTTCTTCAACATGAATTCAATGAAAATTACACAGTTTTGTTTGTGCTGGATAGTGAGCCCTGTATATTGATTGTTGAGTAAATAATTTTAGTAGACTAAACTACTCATATGTAGCTAATTTTCTAATGAAGGCCTTTAATCATTGAAAGAGATCTAACATTTCGCTAATTATCCAATTGAAAGTGGTTTGGTTTCATACAAATTGAAGTTAATTATTTTCATTCTATCCAACATAGCTGATTCTATTTCCAGCCAAACTGTGAGCAAACATATCTTTAATTTTTAAGTTTATCAGAAAATGTACATATTACCTTTTACTCACAACACACAATCTATGACAGAAGAGGCACCCCCGACTATCCAGAGGCTAATCAGCTGGGAGCAATGTCTCTTCTGACCTTTACCTGTATTTATTACACATATCAAGTTGACGTCGTATATATGAGTGGTATATCTATTGATTCTGATTTCTGAATGGCCAAGTTGAAGAAAATCCATAAACCAAGCCATAATAGATTATGATTCGATATTCGATTTGTCTTGGGATGTGTAGTACAGGCTATTGGCACTCTCTGCCTCTAAGTGTGTTATTTTCAGCAATGCTCCAGTGTACACTTGCATTCTCATGTATTGCGTTAGTGAGCCCTATAACGGAGGAAGAATGTAATAGTTAAATTCTCAAAAGTGCCTGGCACCTATAGAGTGAAGGTAAATGAGGGAATACCTATAGGTAGAATGAATAGCGTGGGGCTGGACTATGGAGGTGATCTTGACCTAGATCGGCCGCGAGGTGCGCTGCATGTACACGTTTGGTTTGGTCAACTCTGTTTTGCATCGAATGAAGGATGAGCGGTTGCCGATGCTAATGTCACACCACAGTATTTTAATACCACCTATTCTATTACATACTTAATTATAGTAAATTCTACCGTGATAGATGCTAATATGTTTTTCTCAGCAAACATGCAATATGTGGTTGAAATGAAATACGTGCAGGATTATTATTATGGTTTTATGATAATGGTTGAGTTTTTAAACAAAAAAATAAGTTAGAATAGATTGGAAAAGCCAATTTATGAGCACAGTTCATAGTTTCGAAAATCGTACGTCCATCTCTTTCAGGAAAGGAAAATGATAAGTGACGTTGCGACGTCATCAAAAATAGGGCTAAATTAATACATGTGGATAGATTGATAAATTACAAATATTTGGCGTATTTTTTAAATAGATCTATGTAGGGTCGAGGCAGCTGTCGACTCTACCCGCCACTTCCATCCAAGAACAAAAATTCGCTGGGTATCGTACTTTACCGCTTTTGAAAAGCGGTACTGTTTTTGCTGGCTGTCACAAATGGCACTTTCAATTTCGTTTTCTGAAGAGATGGTTCGTTTGTTTAACTTTCTTTTTGCGTAAGACCTCGAAAAATAGAAAAAAAACCGAATATTAACATTTTTGGTTTAGTCCGTGCTTTTCGAATATTCATGCATTTTCAATAAGAAGTTCCAAAAATATCCTAAAAAATTCTGAAAATCAGTTATCACTGAAATTGACTTGAATTCTCGCGACCGTGAGAAGCCCTATTATTATTATTGCTAATTTCCGTTGATACTAGTTGCATAATGTAGAAAGGGAAATGATAATTGTTTTTGTCTTCAGGTGTTTGGTGCTATGATGCGGCCCCTGACGTTCGAAGATAAGACTTATAACGGTGAAAAACCGTTGCTACAGAGGATGGCGGATGAGAAGCGGATGCAGATGGAAAGAGGGTCCATAGGCGGCTCCTACTTCATGGTTCAGCTACCTGATGGCAGCATGGAGAAGAGAGTCAAAATACCCATTAATGTTGACCCTGGGGTCCACTCTTCCTTTAATTTGGACCAACTGGTAAGGTTTTCATAATCAATGAACACCCTCGATTTACACTCATGTACTTCAAAAAATTATTGAAAAAAGCCCAAGCACACGCAGAGATTGTGTGACGCCACGCTATAAGCATGAAATGCAGTGTTTTTTCCAGCAGAAGAATGCAAGAAACTATGGTGAATTGATGTCCTGCACAGTAAAACATTTTTAACTTTCTTACAGCAATTTTTAATGATGAATCCAATTATGTAATTAAGTGAAACCTGTGGAGAGATCGATTGTCATTTAACTACATTATCATCGTATGGGTCCATAACCCGTTGAGCTGGCAATGCCATTTGCCTCTATTTGCTTATCTAAGCATAAAGCTCTACACGTCCTTGGCCATTCTCTGACTCATACATGGTACTGTCAGTGCCTATGGCCGGTATAACTGTACCGTTTTGTGTCTAAAATAATAAAATAACCATATTCGATCGCAAATAGGACGCGTTTCTCATATTCGATCGAATATGGGTAGTGCCGAACTATTGGCACAATCTACAAACATTGCACAGATTCCGTCCTCTGGCTTCATACGTAAGGTTCGTTCCAAATCGTCGTCTTACCAGCCAAATGAATATTGAAAACGTTTATGGGTACTAGGTTCTGTTTAAAAACAAGTTTCTTATGTCGATTTGACACGGTGCGTGACGTCACAAAACCCCACCGTGTTTTGGGCTACTTTCAACAAAAACCACGGCGAATTTAGGCAGCGCAGCAAAACGGTTTTAACTTCCCAAGATCAGTTCTTTAAACCAGTGGGAAGGTCCATTGGTTACATATAAATATCCGCCTAAGGATAATCTATTTCATAATATGTAAATTTCGATTTCTTTGACATTACAAAAATTTAATCATTCTATTATTTGGTTTGTAGTCGGGGACTCCAGTGACTCCGATACCAACGTTGCCCACGATCAGTGAAGCTAAGGGTCCAGAACAGGGAGGTTCCAGTGGCGGATCCAGTGAAAGTGGAGATGCTCGTCCGGAGAGGAGGAGAAGTCGGCCGGCTATGGAGAACACACCAAACTCGGAAGACAGCAAAGGAGGTAAGTACTTTTTATTTTCAGCAATACTTAAGGAGGGCTCTCATTGTGCACCTCTTACGAGAAACAAGTAGTTACTTCTTGTATGTTACTTACGTATTCAGGCACTTCAGTTATTGTGTGGACCTTATTCTATTAACCAGAACCATAAATAATCATTACCTATAGTAGGCATAATTAGTTTGTAGATACCATGGCGTCGTCCTAAAATCAGCAACGCATTCCATATGCCTTTCCGGAGGACACGAAACTGAACCATAGGAAAATCCTGTCTTATGACTACAGCGAGCGTGTTTTGAATCTTGCGTGTATTGCTATTCTTCTTAAATGCAAAAAGTCCAACACCCAATCACCTACAAAAACTATAAAAGGTTCAGTATCCCACACTACCCCCTTGACTTTTTCTTGCAGACGATTTGAAGTCGAAATTGCCGCGGAATGCCTCGCAGCCGGCGTTTACGACACATGTGTCGGGCTTGCCGAAGAACGGGTCGGTGCCATTCTTCGACCGCATCCGGAAGACGTCGCAGGGAGAAAGGTTCCGGCCGACGCTGCAGCCCATCCACGCGTCCTCGCGCGGCAACGTCACCAGCAATGGCGACCTCCGCAAATCGCTCCATCTGAAACTCTCCACCTCCTCCTTCGCTGACGGCAATAAAAATAATAATTTTGATGATGATGTAAGTAAAGATTTGATAATGTTTAATAATGATAAACGGAACGAATTAATTACACCTTGCAAAAAGAATGAATTAATTCCCTCGCTAGTCTTCCGGTCATGGCTTGGATACCCGCGAAGGAAATGCGCTTTATACAGGCGGTTGGTACTGTAACTAATGCCCTTCTCCAATAGATGATTAATTTGTCCTGAGGAGTGAAGACCATACATTATTTCATGGCCTACTAACTTATTCCTACAAGAACAAGAGATATCCTCCTTATATTCTCTGTCTTTCTCATTCTTATATTGTGATAAGGAAAGTATCAGAAAAGATAGTTTATTTTTTAACGACAATTTGCTTCGCCAAATACGAGTATACGAGTGTGAAAGAGAGAAAAGATTCATACTGTGCGAGTGGGAGTTAGGTATATCTCCGTTCGGTCGGTCATAAAACAGCCGGACTATAGTCTCCGGAACGAACGAAGAAGAGAAATAAATATTTTCGAAAAATCTAATTAGGGGTCCACGCAAAATACAAAACGCAACTCCAGTGGGGTAGGTATAGGAAGCTGGCGAAGAAAGGGACGCCCTCGTTCCAGCCAAAGCAACCAACCAACTTCGAAAAGTGTAACACACCGGGTGGACCCATATTATGGCGTGGCCTAGGAAAGGAACTTCACAAAAGTCTGAAAATAATTTAAAAAAAATACTGTTATAGGACACAGAAAGTACTGGGTACGCAACATCGAAAATGTCTCTTCGAGTTAGAAAGGATCTGGCTCGACCCATGTCCCGAAAAGACATCTTCTACTCTGGGAGCATCGTGAATCTGCCAGAATACCAAAGCCAGAAGTCACTCGCTGGTTACCGCCAAAGTGTCGTGTCCCTACCACGCTATGGCAGCCAGGCTGCCAATATGATGAGCCAGCGAGACGTCGAACAAGGACCCCCACGTACGTTTTTCATTTTTTTAAGTGTGTAGACGGCATATTTATGGTTTTGTGCTTCCACGGAGTTAGTGGAGCACTGTGAAGCAGAAACGATAATAAGTAGGCATAGTTCGTGATGGTTATATTGGGTACTAGAAGTGGTATCCCAAAAACGGTAGCGAAAGACCGAAAAAATGTAAAGAGAGTTACTATCTTCACAGAGAAACTGTAAGATAAGCCAAAAATTACGAATTACGGATGACCCATTCAGCAACTAAAGCTGAAAACTACAATAGAAGCATGACATTTTTACTTTTTTCTTTTTTTTACTCAGCGGATCTTTGTCCCTGCTTTGCATTGCCCGAAAACTTTAAGAACGTGTTGTCAACCATGATGGACTTTTCATTGCTAAAGGATCCTGTTTTCTTACTGATTGGGATCAGCAATGTTTTTGGCATGGCTGGTTTGTACGTTCCCTTCGTCTACCTCGTCGACGCTGCTGTACTCTCCGTAAGTATTGCCGTTTTTTTAATAAATTTATTCACTTCACTTTTATAGATGCATGTTCTGTAAGCCGAGTAATAAATAAATAAATGAACCCTATGAGCTTTTTCCATCAGCGAAAAAATTAGCAATATGTGCTCAAAGCTTATTTTTTGGCTTCCATCATAGGCGATCAACGCAAGAATAAAAGTTTTTTTCATGCAGGGACCCATTTTATTTACCTTGTGTGGTGGGGCCATGAACTTGTGAAAAAGTATTTCCTTGTGTTAAGTTCTTGTCGTGTTTTAATTGAACGACAATAGTAAAAATGAAGAGGTATTGATCTAGTAATAGCTGATGCTGCCTGTATCCTAAAATGTTTTTGGGCTTTTAGGGGGTTGAACAAAGCTCTGCTTCCTTTTTGCTGTCCATAATTGGAGTGACGAACACTTTTGGGAGAGTGGCGTGCGGTTTCGCTGCGGATTTCAAAAGTGTGGACTCAGTTCTGCTGAACAATATTTGTCTTGTAATCAGTACTATTTCCCTGGCTGCGACTCCGTTCTGCACTTCCTACACTTCCTACATCATCATGTCCATATTCTTCGGAATTGCCATCTGTAAGTTTTCACTAGGTATAAGGAAATACTTTGTAGCTCGGCTATTAATATATTTTTAGCCGATGGGCGATGACAGTAATTATTCAGTTTTCTGACGCAGAAAAGACTTATGAACAAACACCAACAGATCCAGACCCTGTAGGTGTTTCGGGGGCGGGGGCAAACTCATTATTGGAGACCGCAAGATTTCTAAAATCGTGGGAATTCTTAAGTAGATAACCTGTGGGGTCTTAAAAAAATCGAAATATAACTTGGAAATCATGCATTTTTAGTTGACTTTGTTCTATGTTTAGATGTTTTCAAATCGTATATATTTATTTTATAATTGTAAATTAATGGTAGGTAATTAAAAAAAAAATGAAATTAAAAATACAAGGCATGGTTGGTCTCAAGTCTACTGTACCCTCTAGAGGCGAACGATACAGGTTTACCGACTTTCAGCCAAAGAAAAGCACCGATTAAAATTGTGAAAAACCTACAGGTCAAGAGCACTCTACCATGGATCTTTGTTGTAGCTGGATACATCTCTCTGACGAGTATTATCCTGGTAGATCTGCTCGGGGGCGTGGACAAACTGACCAATGCCTTCGGGCTGTTGATTCTGTTCCGTGGGGGAGCCGCCATGGTAGGCACCCCTATCGCAGGAGCCGTGTACGACGCAACCCAAAGCTACTCCACGTCTTTCTTTATTGCCGCCGGCTTCTTTGCCCTGTCCGCTGCCTTCAGTTTCGCCGCGCGCCCCGTCAAGCGATGGCTGACGCCCCCCGCCGTGCCAATTATTCAGGATGCGCTCACCCCCATCGATGAGGATGAGGAGGAGTACGATGAGGGCGAAGGTGAGGACGGAGACCGGGGTATCGTCATCCCCGAGATCACCAAAACTCAGCCCAGTCCCGCCTCTCATAAGGAAATAGTTAAAGAAATTGAACAACTCGAATCTGTCCTCTAACGGAACTTGATTCAGGTAAACTATTCTAACCAACGAGCTGGACTTACTTATAAAGTGAGGCAAACAAAACAAACAAACACGATCATTACTGATCGTAATAAATCAGACGAATAGGACTTTTTGCCTATTCATAAATGTAAAAGCAGACGACAGATCCCTATCCTACAATGAATATACAGACGAATAGATCTTTTTCGGAATATAAAAATGCACGATGCTTAAACATCAGGCTTATTGGGAGTGACCTCTCCAGTATATTAGTAGTACAGCTCGTTGATACTAACTGAAGTCAACATATTCCAGGTATTACGTTCGTCTGAGACGATTTCCCCGAAAATCGTTAGTATTGTAGCAAATGTATTTATTCCAATAAGTTTAGTATCAGTCCTTTTTTACGGAAAATATTCGTTTGTGCCCTCTTCAATGTTGTTTATAGCAATTGGAAGGTACCAATGTGATACTATATGAGTCACAAGTAATAGATTATCATTATTGGGCTGTCCAACAATAGTAGAGACATTGTTTTTAATTATTGTTATAGTATATTTTATATATTAAGGTAATTTTATTGTTTTAAACTAGTCATGAGGTGTTGCACCAAAAGGGTCAATTATTTAACAGAAAACCTTCTATCTATTAACGAAGAATGAGATGTTTTAATTTTTTATGGTCTCTGCTACTGTTGGAGTCGAATACCTGATAGATATGTCTAAACCAAGTGTAAATATATTTGTAACTAAGTACTTATTCGATTGAAGTACTTTACTTTAGACATGTATGATCCAATTATCTGTTATGTCACTGACAGACCACTTTATTAGCTCTATCTAACAAAAGTATAGAATCGTTGTTGTATTTTGGTATTAGCGTCGCAATGTTCTCCCCGTAAGACTTAGTTTTAATTTATAAAAAAAAGAGTATTGTTAACAATATATTGGTATTGTATTGAAAATGGTGTAATGTATAATGTATGGTATGTTTAGTCAATATTATTTTAATCTAAGTACAAGAAGAACGTCTCGTCAACTGTGATACGACACGATCATCCTAAAATAATTGTTTAAAAATAAGTTAACTTCCATTATGCTATTTTATTCTTTCTCTCACCTTTGTCCCATCGTTTTAAACATTGAAGTTAAATCACGAAAGAGTGATAAATCCAATGGTTAATTTACCTACGTTTTACGGGAAATTTGACCACTAATGTTTTGAAAAACAATATTAGGGTCAACTACTTTTTGATACAAATATGTTTTTAGTCCCTGCTTCCACTTATTCACTATCATTGCTCAATAAGAACCTTTCTTAATTTTGTAAGGTTGCTTACACAGGTTGAAACACTATACCTAGCTCTCTATATATTTCCCACCTTACTAAGAATTTACTAGATACAGTATTGCATAAAGAAAATGAAGGATAAATGTTACAACAACATGTTACATTTCGAATGAAATTTCCATTAGGTATATCTAATAATCTTTTGAAAAATTTAATTTATCCCCAACTAATTTTTTCGCTACCTACCTACTACTTACTATTTAACTCTTTGTACGTAACTTTTATTTTTCTAAAACATCACTTTTATTTGAGTTATTGTAAATAATAACTTAAAAACGCGCGGTCAAGTTTCGAAATAGTATGTAAAATCAAACGTGTACTTAGATGTTTAGAAACATTGGGAACTAATTGTAATTGGCATGTTCACGTACACAATCGGATTCCCTCTAAATGTGTTCTGCCCTATTGTTTAATTTTTTAAAATTTAACGGCGCAGCAGCTTTGTACATATGATTGCTATTAGTGGCGCCTTATTCTGTTTCGCTCGTTCCAGATTAACGCCATGTTCTATAAGCTTTCCTTTGTGATTCACACTTGCAGGATTTTATTAGAATGGAATTTATCTGAAAATCATATGTTTGCAGAATATTTATTCTATTCTATCAAGAAGTGTCTTTTATTTCTTTCACCTGGAAATTCGTAGATTATTCGGGACTTTCTAAAAAAAATTGTAATCTACTTCAAAATAGATTTTTGGATTCTACGATTCATTTACCTACAATAACTGAAACAGAAATTGTTTGTCTGAAAATTGTAGAAGTGACAAATGTGTTAATTCTGTCGGTTTTTTCATACATTTTTGTTTTCATAAATGCCCCTTGCAAAATGGCAGGCTTTCAAAACAGAATTCTTTAAGAAGTCTATTTACCCCAATATAGTTTGAAGTCAATTGTGGCTGCCTTTTATAAAGTTGTAATGCTCTTTTCAAACTTCGCCCAACGGGTGTTTCGTTTACTACTGAGCAAATGACTGGCACTGACATAATGTGGCGAAATTCCCCCAAAAAATATGCCTATATGTATAAAAGTAATTTTCCTACGCACAAAGTATTGAGCCGCGCGGGCAGTAAGAAAAGAAACATGAACCGAATTATGTATTTATCGTATAGGTGTAGTGTGTATTTTAATGATGAAATTGTGTAAAGTGTAGGCATTCCATGTCTTGCTCTTGTGGAAGTGTACTTATTGCCATTTATCTCTAAGCCGATTTTAATAAATAGTGAATTATGTTGAAAACTATTTACTGTTGTCTCTTATTTAGGGTACTGTATTTGTTCAAACCTGTTACTTTATGAGCAAACTGGAACCGCGGAGAATACTTAAATGTTTTCCGTGAAGCATATAACACATTTTGCTGCATACCTACAATACCTAGTCGGGTCATAAGTTCTGTTACTCACTTTAAAATGTTCAAAAATTGAAAATCAACCAAAACAATACAAAACAATAAACTTTATCTTTTAGATGCTT
>Ga0194135_10002247_pt1 | contig 11689 bp, 7 predicted proteins | sample LitLau_LLRF_2013_FD_134024 | JGI IMG/M metagenome (GOLD analysis project Ga0194135, IMG submission 134024) | Freshwater sediment microbial communities in response to fracking from North America - Little Laurel Run_MetaG_LLRF_2013 (version 2) | ecosystem: Environmental > Aquatic > Freshwater >... | reverse complement strand
TCCAGACTCTCAAGTGTCAGTGTCAGCAGCACAAACTCCCACCATTATTATTTTATTACGTAATAATTTCATTCAAATGAGGAATTTCCTTTCAACATGCGTGTGCATGACTAAAATGTCCATAGTTGTATACATTTTTTCCCTTTTTATTCAATAATTCCTTTTCCCAAGTTTATGTATGCATACATATGAGGAGTAGACCCATCTTATTAAACCAACTAAAAGTTTCCGTAGGAAACACGTTCTGTATTGAAAACCAAAGCGGATTATTCTCACCCTGTAATCCTCCCATATTACATATTTATTATCTTTGCTCTAGATCACTCGGACCAAATGAAAGCCACAAACACACTGGCTGCGGACCTAATACAATTGACCACTAATACAATAATAATACTAATAGACTAATGATAACGTCTTCTTTTCAGGAACGTCCGAACGTCTAATAATAACCGTCGTTCTCTTAATACGCACGACTTGAGGAACCGGTAGTATCAATTAATTTTCAGAAATACGGATAATAAAATCATAAAAATTAAATTAATGCTCTCAAATCCCTCTCATTACTTAACAAACCGTGTGATTACATGTAAGTCAATTGAGACTTAATATTTGTAATTTGGTCAAGTCATAAAATAAATTATGGCTTCTTTTATACGTCCACTTTATAGTCGGTAGCAATCAGTGTCAGTCAGGTTTGCTCATGAAAACTTTTTTAAATCCTGCTTTAAGCTTTTGGTACAAAATCTCTTATCACCCAGTATTATTGTTTGTAAAAAGCATTTTATATATTAATATACACTATCATCATTGTTGACTTTGAGTTTAGTTTCGCTAAATTACTTAAATTTCATCTTCATTGTAATATCATTAACTTATGCATCCCATCCCTCATAAGTCCACAGGAATCATCTTCGTGTAAAAGGAGTTATATTTAATCAGGTCAACATTAGGTAAACACTCATTCTTCAAATATACCATAAAAATACCTACCTGAACTTGTACAGACAAGTAAAAGATATCTGAAGAATGTAGAAAAAATCCTATCCAATTCTCAAGGCTTTATTAATTTGCACTCAGACGATGAGTGGCTCGTATGTAATTGCAAATATCTCAGAGAATCTCTAATGTCAGCCAAAAGGATGCCGCTGCTGATAGTGCAAACAAAGGTGAGAAATGTACAGAATCGAACAGACTTATCTCACTAATTAGATAAGTGTCTTCTCTTCTTCCTCTCACTCAACCGAAGTGAGAGTCTCAGTCTCCACTCTGACTCATTCATGTGAAATTATTTGCACTACTCTTCATCATTCAATGTGCATTACGCAAATGTCTTCTTAATCTTACAAGAAACATGTAATATAACAAGGCTCCTTACTGCTATTATTAAATTACTCATATACTCATGATTAGCTCTACTGAAGAACATAACTCTACTATTGACATTTTTACTTCATAACATTCTCAGATACGCGTACCTACATACTCACAACGGCTCAGCATTGAACACTGTTCGTAATTACCTCAAACTCTGAGGACTTCTCTCTGTTAATCTTAATACTATTTTGTTCGTAGCATCCTCGACTCTTTAATCCCGGGACTTGACAAGAAAAATTCAACCAACATTCAGACTGATCAAAGAGGAAAATATAACAACTTGACCTTCCTTACAAAAAATAAAACTTTAGTTAAGCAATGAATAAAAATCTTGCCTCTATTTTTATGATATGCAACACTATACTGAATACTACACCTTCTTAGTTGTAAAAATATGAAATGTTTTAATGTATTTAAGCTGTTTGCTTACTAACAAGTACGTATTGACTATTTACCATTATAAAAAATATCAGACAGTTCTTTCATTAAAAATCCAACAATGAATGAGTCGTAAAATACGACGACTTTGAATCGAAGGTTAGTTCTCTGAATCAAAAAATGCCTTCAATTGTTCAAATACTTTGGAGTTCTGAATGCTTCTTTCTCTCAGGTATTCTTCTTCCAATGTCAAATCTAATTAATAAATAACTTACGTATGTGTGCGCAGATATGAACACACATGTATTTTATATTTCATCTCTGAGACTGATTGGCGAACCTTTACAAGTGTTGTATAAAGTCCCTTTCAGTCATGACATCATGACATTCCAATTTAGTTTTTGTGCAATACCCTACTGAATCGGCTTTTTGACGAGACTCCTTTACTCTTGTATTCTACTTCTTCAAGAGACTCACATATAATAATAATAACGAGGCAAGAGAACAAGAAGTCTACTCTGTGTAGCTCTTCTTGTATTGCGAAACGTCTTTAAAGCTCTATTGATCTGCAACTCAGATTACAGTCGCATTCTATTTTGTAACGATTTTAAATCGCCAACAACCATCTCCATAGTTCACAGTGAGTAGAACATATTCAATTAAGATTTGCTAACAGTCAGTCCCATTCAATGGGCACTATTCCGTGTACATATAATAAGTATACCTCGTTCTATCTCTCTTTACTTCTGTCTGCTTCAATCTCCGTTTTCATCTTGAATTATTACAAAACACTTTCTGCTTCTGCCATATTGTCCTATGAAACTAATAGCAAGAATGTTATTTCTGTAAGAACAAAACTCGCATTCATTGTCCTCCTTTGCTCACTCACACACATACACACAGAAGTCCTTCATTATTCATAATTCACTAAAGTAAATTAGAAATTCCTCCAAACTATGAATGTGTAATACAAGTACAACTGAGCCTTATAATCTGTTGTTCCATCTGGTACATTCTTTTTTGAAATATTGATTCCCCAATCGCCCTACTTAATGAATTCACAAATCACGACATTTAATGCTTTTCATTATAAAAATGAGCGTTCAGCAAAAAAGAATCAATTTGGAAGTTCTTGGTAGTTTTCTCCATTCTTAAAGCTTAAATCCCTCTTTTGTTTGGATTCAACTTGAAGAGAATTGTTATTTTACATTATTAACTTTCAAAAGCATCCACTCCACTTTGAATACTAAAGAGACTTAAATTCAACTTAATGAGATGTACACGTAAGCCCCATTCGCCTCATGCAATCCCATTAATATGCATCGGGAAGAAGAAGGATTTGAAATCAACGTCCAACTTAATTTCTCCTACACACTATTCTTCATTGCCCCACCGCTGTTGCTGCCGTGTAATAAAATTGATGTTAGAAAAGCTACCCATATTATTCCTTTCGCTTTTTTGGAAAATTAGTTCAAAGCTTCAAAAACTACTTGAGATATGATGAAAAGTCTCTCCATCCACTTTCGAGTTGTTCTTCCCTATTATCATCACAATTACTGAGATCATTAAATGATATTTAGTCCTGGAAATGAAAACAAAAAAGTCTAATTTGAAAGGAAACATTCCGTGGGATCCGTTTCCACTAAAAGTTCAAAGAGCCAGGAAGGAAATTCAGATAAAACTCGTCTTTTGAATAAATCGTAGATAATTCAGAACATCAGGTAATTAAGTTGGCAACACAACTTGCCAAAGCTACTGAGCATGCTGTGAACTTTACGTATTAAATAAAATCCCAATCTCTCATGTTATTTGTGCGTAATGAATATATAGTCTCGTCACAAGATACTACGTGTCAATAATACTTCCAATTATTATTATCATTTTAAACTCTGGAGGAGTTCTTGATTACATTTGTATTGCGATTGCACACAGCCCATTAAGACAATTTTACAAGGAAACGGAATATTTCTTTCTTTTTAACAGAATCATTTCTGCTGATGCTGCGCTTGAGCATAAACGCATCTGCTGATTAACCCTTTACTTCAATTCCTTCCTCTTAAATGCGATGATGGTCACCCTCATTTGTATATAGTCACTGATCTTTAACATAATTACCCTTGAGAATCCCACTCTAATCATCTTCATCATCATTACTGTCCATTCCAGGTTATATAGCCACGCAGATTAGACAGCAAAAATTAGAACACTCAATCGCCTATCTCATCGCATAGAAACTGATTTCTGTTAACTTTCAAACTTTCAATCGAGTCTCATTCAATTCTGATAATTTTGATGATGCAATCCTCAAATGAAAAGAGTCTTGATGAACACACCGAGCCAGAGGGGATTTTTATCTTCCAACTCTCTGAATACTATCAAGTACCAAAAGTAAATGTAAAAATGAAGTGGAAAGAAAGAGAAAGATACGCCTACTGGAATTTTGAAATGACACAAGAATAATTTTTATGAATAGGGTTATTAGTCAGTGCAGGAGGCACAGGTGCTTGAAGAATCGAAGGAGGTTCACCACCGTTCAACTTCTAATCATTTCGTTTTTCAATCCTCTTCAACTCTCTCTAAACCCAAATACACTCTGATACATAACTTTATGTTTCATATCTCTTTTTATTGCTCCACCAATCTTCTTCTGTCTTTACTCAAACACCGAACAGAGCTCTCTATACATTATGCCACTCGACTATTTAAATCAAACTTCTTCATCACTGACTCATCCTCATTAATTCCATTTACGAATCCATGAATATCAATAATTATAATTTTCCTCCTTCGCTCAACTTCAAAACCGTCTCTCATAATCATCATTATCAATAGACACACATGTGTAGTTATTACCATGTTACTCTCTCTATTGATTTACAGGGATATAGTCAGTTCTTTGTGCCCCTCTTTGATTTCGAATAAGTATTTAACTATATATTATTGCCATTAAAATAGAATCAAAATTGATTCACCCATTCCAAAAATATTCGAACGGAATAGGGGCCCACTGAGCTAACTATAAATGTATTATAACTTGCAAACGTGGAACTTCTCTCTCAATCATCATAACAAGTTACTTCCTTTCATAGGGAATCAATCCTTCAAAATAAAATACCTATACTCTGTCACATTCACATGTAGGTCTAAAAATATTCTATCTGAAGACCTTTATAGGAATTCTCATAAACTGTCTTTGGCTGCTTTACCAGACACCTGAATGCCTTTAAATTTTAAGTCTACCTATATATCTCCCCGTGTGTGTGTGTGTGAACTCAAGGAATTAATAATAATACTGTCGTGTATTCATCTGTCGTTATTGATCAGTTCCTTCTCACATAATTATAATTTATGACTTTCAATTTCAAATCTCTTCTTCCATTTCTTTTGATATAAATGCATCAAAACATTGCCGAGAAGTGGCTGATGAGTGTACGTGTACATGCAATAGAAAACTCGATGTAGGGGAGCTGCACAGTAGTGCACAGTGATAACTGAATTGGTGAAGATATAGTATATATATATATATAGTGCCATGTATAGTGTGAGCGTTTTTTATATAAGCGGATCTTGTAAATCAATTGTCAATCTCTACATCATTCCCATCCTTCCCGAATCTTTTCCTCACAAGCATATAATACATGATAAGTTGCCTCGTTTTCACATTGCAATTCAAAATCTTCGATGTCACGAATCTTTTTTGGTTTTTATTCCGAAGTTTCCTCAGAACTTCACCCTTCCTTAAGGTATATAGTAAACATACTAGTGATGATGAGGAATGAAAGGGAGGATACAAAAACTAACACAGCCTCTTTGCGGAAGGGTCTGTCTTTAGTCTCCTTGTCATAAGATTCTGTAAGGAAAGTTGACAAGAAACGGACGAACGGTAGGACATGACATTATTCCATGGTTCGTTGATTCTTCAAGAGTTTCGAGTTTTTGAGGTTTCAAAAGGTGAGAGACTACACAGAATAAGCCGAAGTGCAGGTGGTGAGCCAGAAAAGGACACAAAAATTAAGGCCCAGAATGCAACCAACAATACCTTTATTAAATTTACCTTCGTGTTTCCTTTCATTCTTTATTTCCTTTTTGTGTGTTCTCTCTATCATCTTCACCTACTACTTCAAAGCGTAATAATATCACACTACTTCTTCGAGTACAAAGTTCCGGAAATGCTTGAACACATCTTCTCTCGAACCAATACGCAAGGATTCGAATATACATGGGTTTTGTATGTACTATTACATATTAAGCTTAAGATGCATTTCCTCTTCGAATTATCATCACCATATACACAAATGGGCAAAATGCAGCAGCACCCAGTTTCTCATTCTTCTTTTCAGACTACCCGTCAAGAATATATTATACATGTATACGATAGGACAGAGAGATGTCCTTAGGAGGACACGCGAGGACACTTTCAAGTACTTCTATTCTTCACGGAAACTCCAATTTCAGGCGACACAAAAGCTCAAGAAGTGTCTCTGCTATATGGATCAGAAGCTGCCTACGTATTACATATATATGGAACACGAATCCATCTCAACCCTCAACATCTTCTGCCTTTGAACAATCGTATGTTTCCAAACTTCTTCCAATTACGAAATTCCTTCTCACACACTTTTCTGTTCAACTTTCTTTCTCCATCATTTTGTACATAGTTGCACTTTTCCTGCTGACCTTAGCACAGTCTTAATCAAAACACATCTGCTCACCCAATACCACGACCACCTCACCCATTCCGATGTTACATACAAGTTAAGCCGTATATTACTTTATTGTACTCCAGGCAGAACATTCATGTAATTCTAACTTCCAACACAAAACCTTTTACACAGAGTGTGTTTTGCATCACCGACTCCCTCATTCAGAGTGTACCTCCACCCTATTCTATTAAAAACAAACTAATTTCTCTCCTCAACAAATTGTTCCATCAAAGCAACTTCACTCCACAGGGTTGGACAAAAACTAATAAGTTTTATGACAAAGAACATTCCAACAGTCTTTGAAGATCTTCTTCCTTTGATTGATTGGTTTCATTACATCCTAACAACTCATCGGTGGTATATATTGTTGTTGCTCCACACAGATCCATATATGTCTATGATGGAATCTCCTCTACACTATCGTATGTGTGTGTGTACTTAAGTCTTAATAATAACTCTGCAAAAGCCAAGAAAGGGTTTTGTGTCTGATGAAAGTTGAAGGGTAGGATATACAGAAAGCAGGTATGGTGATGAGGCATACTCACGAAATTCCTCTAAAGGATTTCTTGGGGAAACAAAGATAACTTTTCATTAAAGAGATTCCCTCCTGTCATGTAAGACTTTGACATTTGACATTGTTCAGATTCCCGTGGGGGAAAGCTTTTAATCCGGATCTCGCTCTCTCCCTCTTTAAGAACACACACTATACTTAAAGCATACACACTGTCTCCTTAAATCCCAGCTTAATAGTTCTCTCATTATTTCTCAAGGAGGAGAAAGGAAAGTCCACAGGATTATTTTACTTCAAGTCAACCCTTCATTATTATTATTATTATTATTTTACTCAAACTCTTAAGTTTAAGATTACATAAAGACGAGTCCTTTCCTCGTCATCTCCGCCCACACACAAACACACTCACTCACACACATATTGTTCCCCCTTACAAACCTCACGAATAAAAAGAAGTGTCACGACATGTCACAAAACTCTCACAGTACCTACACGAACATATACAGTGTCACCAGGTAACAGCATCAGTAACCGGATACTACCAAGTAAAAATACCCTTCACATGTGCCCCAACATTACCTATGATCAGATGCAGGGAACTTCATTTACCCGTCTTCTCTACATATCTTTATAAAATATCATCATCGTATCTCGTCCCATCCCACAAAATTGATTCCAAGACACAGAAAAATAAAAACGCGATGGAATCAGAATCTGAAATGAATGGCACACAGAGTACAATTCCAATCTCACAGACTGACAGAAATATGAATGAACAAAATGGAATAAATTGAGACACGAAATCTTTTCGCCTTACTGCATTCTTATATTACTTCGATCCACCACCATGAAACTACCAGCAGCTACCATTCTGTGTGCTACAAACAAGTACCACCACCATATCACAAACCAAACATTAAAGTCTAGTATACCACCACCACCACGACTACAGTATTAAAATTCGCTACTTGATTTTATGATTGTGATACGATAACGCACCTTTTCTCATATTCCTCTGTGAGTGTCAAGTGTAAGTCAACCTCTGGGGATTTATTAAAAAGCCACATTGGTGTATACTCCCTACGTGTCTGCTTGTAAAAACTACATTCTTGAGAAAAGTGACAAATGAGAGGATCCGTCTTTGTTGACTCCTCACAAATCTTATTCCTAAATGTTACTCAAATAATAAACTATAATGATTTCAATGGAAAATGTACCCGAGTTACTTGACTCGTTCATTTGATGTCTACATTAGACATCAAAAGTATCAAACATACACACGCATATAATAATATGAGCTAACCTTAAGTATATACGATGTGCTTCAAGTTAAAGAATATTATTATACACATAATACTTCATGTTATGGAATGACATCTTCCCCTTTCTTTCCTTCTCCCTATTTGCATGAGAAAGTGCCAGGGTCTCTCTCTCTCTCTCCAAAGATGCGCAAGGAGGTTTATATTAAATGCATACCTTCTCATACACACTTGCACACACAGCATAGATATTTAATATTTAGACTTGACTAATGTCTTAATCATGAAGGGAAGAAATATTTTAAGTAGCTCTCTTAAACTTTTAATTTATAGCCGTCTTGTCCAACTCACTCCTTTACTCTAATCTATTCCAAATGAGGTGAGTCAACTCTTTTCATTTATTAATCCGTCTTGGTCTCTTATTTCGGTTGCTACAGTCAGTTTCTTTCTAGTCTTTTAATACTTTCCTTCTCCTACTAGCTACTAACCATTGCATGCCTCTTTTAAGTCTTTAAATCGCACTCATTTTGTCTTTGCCATCCCCAGAAAGCATCAATCAACTTATCTTGTTCAATGTTTCACTTCGTCGTTCGTCTTTTATATGAGCTCAACATATCCAACCGCAAAATGATTTACATGTGAAGTCAACATCCCCTGAGATTAATATACAAACCAAAAGCACTAATATTAACTCCTCATTCAAGAATGAATCATCTTTTGATGGCGAACATATTGAATCCAGCTACCCTAGTAAAAGCCGAAATAACCGAACAGCCAGGTCCATTTCGGAACCATTTCACCCGCTTCATTCCACCGTTAATGGCAGTAGAAACCAGTCGGGCGTCAACTAAGACCATTTATCTCCAACTAGATAGACTGCAACTAAAACCTACTAAAGAAACTGTTCATGTGTCCTATAATAATCCTTGTTGTACAAACTACAAACCATCATCGCATCACGGGAGCATCCAGCAACATTGAAAATAGCAGACTTCCAATCTCACAACTACTTATGCTTAACACCAACTCCTCTTCTCTCTCGGTGTGTGTGTACATTTCCATCTATACGAAAGAATGACTTCGTTTACTACCGAAATTGATGGGAGACTATCTTTCGCACACACTACGAAGGAGGATTGCCACATTATTAAACGAAATTCTTCCCTACACAAACCCAATTCCTCTTATGAAGTCCGAACCAGTCCGAAATCCGAGTTCCGGATTCGCGTGACAAAGGCCCATTATGATCTAGGACTTGATTTACTAGCGACTAAGTGAGTACAAATATTGTATGGCAGGCCGAGTCACTTTTTTCCCTTCAAGCAATTTAGCAGTGCATTAGCTTAGAGCTTTTTCACTAACACACAGCCTTCTTCCCAAGATTTGTTTTTGTTCTTCCTAACTACACATCAGCTCATCTATGGCACTCCTCGTCGTATATATATATGTATATAGACACACTCTCGTGCAAAGTATGAAACACCCTTGGACTCTCCTACTTTTACTGATCTTCCCGAAAAACAGGGTCCGGAAAAGTCACACACAGCAAAACATCCTCGCTTGGGTGAACTCGTGGACAAGAAAATACACACATATCCTCGCGTTTCTCACTGCTTCATACTAATAGGCCTATGAATAGCCCAAAGTTTATGATCCATGAGGGAAGATCATTCACAGGCTTGACCAGATGATTACTTACAGATGATCATATATATAATGCACTATGTCCATATATTATATATACTCGCGTATAGTAACTGTCTGTTGCAGTGTAAAACAATCCGGGTCAGTTTCAGTCCCCAGTCATTCCAAATCTCAATTGAAAAGTCAAGACCATCTCCTCGGCATTTTCTCAGTTATTTGTCTCTCTCCTGGAAGGAAATCGGAATCCAGCGAACTTCATTACAAGTTCACCAAAATGAGTAAGTTATGTAGCACACGGAGACCATAAAATCCCTTGAGTGATTTTTCCTTCCTTCCTTCATATAATAAAGATTGGCTCACAATAAGTGTCGGCTCAAACCCAAGAAAGCAGATGCAGGGATTCTCATCTCATTCACTCCAACGGAGCTCACACCATGAGATCTTTTCATTTATCAGTATGTTCCTAACAGGGCCGTACTAACTGCAAACTCCATCTCTCCACTCTCCAGAGTTCACATCTCTTTCGAAACTTTCATCCAAGCCGCTCATGCATGTGTGTTCCATATATATATACATGTATCTCCCTTAAGAAATGATGAAACACACTCGTAGTTTTCTAGAAGCTCTGTATCTTCCACCTTTCTTTCTACCTGCTCCTCACATCCACTTACCAAGAAATGTGAGAGAGATTAGTCGGAAGGATTGTGCCTGACTATATTATGTGATGCTCCCTTCAGAGAGTGTGAAGATCAAAATGGGAAATGCAAATGGCTCTCTAACGCTTTTGACAGGTAATTGCCAGCCACCTTGTCTTTTCAATGGACCTTCCACCACAAGAAATTCACAATACCAGTACGAGTACCACCACCACCACCACCACTCGAACTCCTTCATTCCTCGAGGTATTCTTATCATCACAATTTACACACAATCACTCCCATATAAACTTATATTCCTGGAATTTCACTGGAAATTCTCCTCCTCCCAAGTCCCATTCTCTGGAGGAGATTTGTAACACAAGAAAGATGATACAGCCAACAAGACTTGTGTATTATATTCTCCTTTCTGATTGACATTTACGAGTGGACTTCCTCTTTCAAATACTTCCGACCACAAATCTCTGATATTAAATCTCATTATTTCAACCCAGCTCTTATACATTTTCTTCGTCCTTCCATTATACTTAATACCGTATTACATTTTATTCCATCCTTTCAACGTTTCCTTCACAATGCTGCTTAAAAAGAGGACTTTCTCCCTTATCCGCACTGTCATTCTTCAACCAAATAATGAAGAAATGTAAAAAACCTATTTTATTACCAGATCAAAATTCTTTTGCCCATTTATTTGTTACTATACACATCAGTATATCCTTGTAAGCGTTATGCACAAACTCATGGGTAATATGCTAACATCGTAAACTTATTACTACTTACACCAACGGAAGAACCATAATAATTTCATAAGCCCTTCTTCCCAACAACTACCACTATGCTATATCCCTATCTATGAGTATGAGTAAAGTACCAATCATTCTTAAGATGTGAACACCATGTCATCTCCTACATGAAATGACAATAATAATCCTCCTTTAGGGATCTCTTCTCTCTTGCATCGCTTCTCTCATTTCAAATTCACACACTCCCGTGTTGACCTAACTATGCATGATGACGACGACTGACTACGAGAGACTACTAACACAGTGTTACACTTCAGTCTCTTTATGCATGCGATTAAACGGAGAACAGCCCATCTCATTCATACTCATAGCTAATGCGATGATTATTGGTACTTCAGAAGATTAAAAAAGCCGACTA
>Ga0194135_10002246_pt1 | contig 11692 bp, 9 predicted proteins | sample LitLau_LLRF_2013_FD_134024 | JGI IMG/M metagenome (GOLD analysis project Ga0194135, IMG submission 134024) | Freshwater sediment microbial communities in response to fracking from North America - Little Laurel Run_MetaG_LLRF_2013 (version 2) | ecosystem: Environmental > Aquatic > Freshwater >... | reverse complement strand
GCATACAATGGATCCCTGATTTCTGGCTCCAGATAAACTTCAACTGTTTCCACAGTGCTCCTTTCCTGGAGTTCAAATTCCCTTTGGTGCTCTGATGGCGGTGGTGGATTCCCTGGAAAATCTCTCGTTTCCTGATTGTCGGAATGACAATCCCGGAACCCACGCATAGTATTCTCAATTCCAGCATCTTCTCTGCTCCAAAGTTCCTTATCCTCTTCAAGCTCCACTTCTACGGTCACGCGTGGTAGAAGTTCGTTCTTGTCGTTGATGATGTTGGGAGTGTTGCGGAATGTCTCTGGGGATTCAATTTCAAGGAGGGAGTCTCTCCTTCCTTGTGGGAAATATTGACTCGATCCAGAAGAAATGCTTGCCTTCCGACTATCAAAAGTCTTGGAACCGATGAAACTGAAACCTTTGGCAGAGTAGCGTCTGCGGATTCTAAGAAACTTCCACAGGTAGACTCGAATGGTTCGGTTGAGGAAGCCATAGAGGATTGGACTAGAAATGGCAGAAAGGCCAAGTAGGATTTTGAACATAAAGTAGAATACTGCTGGGGAAAGGGAAGTCGTGTAGAGAGCCAGCGTGAGGGGGAGTTGAGTCAAGGTTAAGGAACCAATTAGCGTCACGATCGTAGAGACCGTCTTGCGAGGAGAATTATAATTGTGCTGGAGAAATGTCTTCCATTTTCGGAGCCCTGTCCTTGTCCCCTGTCGTAGGAGAGCTACGGCCGTTTTCGGGCCAATCCGAGCTCGGTTTCGATTTTGGGTGTTTCCGGCAGTGGATCGACAGTGTGACCTTTGAGAAGGGGTTGTAACAAGGGTGACTGTTTTTCCAGGTTCGAGTCGGCTACTGATGTCTGGATCCGTCCCAGAATTCAAGTTTGACATGAAAGGGTCCCTGTCAAAACCAGCTCATAGTGTCAATAAGATAAAAAACGGGCCATTGCCGCAGCCAATAAGAATATTGTATACCGATGCCGTTGTCGGTCCGTTGTTGAGATCACTTGTTTCCCCAAATTAGCCAGGAGGACATACTGGAGGAGGGAATTGGAGGTGAACCTTGAGATTGATGCGGATTTGTGGAAAGGGGAGCCTGGTACTGAGAGGGCAGCCGGTGCCAGGGTGACCCTCTGTCGTTCGTGATGACTAGAGTAGACGGATGCTGGCCAGTCTGAAGAAATACTTGAGACGGGGGAGGTGAAGTGACCTATTTGAACTTTTTGGCATTTTTCTTTGGCAATCTGTATGGGGATAGGAAAGAATAAAATGTAGGATTGTACGAATGTAAATGTCAAGTTGGTTACATGTTACACCATAAATGTCAAATAATCTTGGCATAATTGCAGGGGGATTTGACAGTTGTTTATTGTAAGCTGTGAATTAGGCTTTGAGGGTCTCTGTCAGTAGCGATTACAAAGTTACACCTGTTCGACGAGGCAGAATGAATTTGATTGTTTTGATTATGGACTCAATAAATCTAATGTCAAATTACATGGTGTTAGTTTAGTTTGTCCTCAGCCTTGAAATAAGGCAGAAAATCTCTCCTGCAAATAAGTAATAACACGCCAACAAGAACAGCCTGCCCCTTGTAACTGAGCTTAATTCGACATTATCATCTAAAAATCTGACGCCTTGTGACGTACTTTGTTCGTTATTTGGGGAAAGTAATTAGCCGGAACGTATTGATTGACTCATTTGAGAACAGTGACATGAATTCCAATAACTTGGGGTTTCCAATCCCAATTGATATTGGAAAAGTACAACACTAGGGTATCATTTAGTTGGGAAACCTCGAAATTATTCACTTCCTGAAAGAAACTTATCATCACACCTCCCCCCCTGATGAGTCCGGAAAATAGTGAAAAATTGAAAACAATAGCAGAGAATGTGCACACCACAGAGACACTGGTGCAGGTGTGCCAGTGGCTTGTGGAGGTCGGAGGTTTACCTTAAAAATCCTATTATAACAACGGATCATGACGGAGAGGACGAGGATTGTGACAATGGAGAATACAATGGCAAAGTAGAGTCCAAGGGCACCTGGAATAGACAAAAACTTGTGATGTTTTTTTAGCACTTTTGACATGGAAAACAAACGATCGTGACCGACCGAGCCTTTTATTTTTACCACCGTGTATGTACTATGCGTATCCCGGCCATCATTTTCGTAAAATTAAAAATTTTGAAATCAATATTTCGTAAAAATAAATTATACAACATATAAAACCTACCTTTCGGAATAGCAATCGGTCCATGGAGGAACGTCCTATAGTAATCAAAGCATCAAATTAGTCATCATAACAGGAAATCAATTAAAACGGGATTGCTACGAACATGAGTCATCCATGAGTGGTCAGTCGCGTCAGGAAGTTAAAAATAAGTTTCGGCACCCATTAAAAGAAAAGTGAAACCGAATTACACGGAGAGAAAAAAAAACCAATAAACAGAAAGAAAAGCAAATAGAGAAGAAGAAGACGGAGATGAAAAAGTTCATTAACACTCTGAGAGGATAAGGATCCCGTTGACAGATTTATGGGGGATTTTACACAGAGATCATTTTCCGCTAAGATAGAATAGACGCCCTGGATTGAACAGGCGTGCTCTGGTTACTCAAACTTACTCATTTCCAAAGATAAAGAGCGGCGGAAGGAGCGTAATGAGGGCAGACACGAGCCAGCAGAGAGAGATGGCCAGAGTGCATCGTCCAGGTGTCACAATTGATTTGTACTTCATTGGGTGGGAGATCGTGATATACCTAGGAGTGGATGAAACAAAACCCCAATTAATAAATTCAGTAAAGTTGTAAATCATGTTTCAAGCAAAAATGCTTTAGTTTATTAGTAATCTCTTTTGGATGATTGGGCCCACGATCAAAAAGGTGGGATTACCTACCTATCGATGCTAATGAGTCCAATGGTAAGAGACGCTCCAACGGCCACGGTGAAAGCGGCATACAGCTGGAAATGGCAAAGAATGTAACTGCTCCGTCCGCCATTTTGTAACATTTCCCCTGTAGTGTCCCCAATAGGGATCGACGACGGGTGATGATGCGGATTCCCGGGATCAGTTGGGGTGATGACAGGAGGGGATGACTCGATGGGTGACATGGAGCGAAGAAACGTTCCTCTCGATGAACGATTTGGGGAAGTGAGGAAGGATTGGGTTAGTGAGATCAGAAAACTGAGGATTGAAAGGAGCAATTGGGACAGACAGAGGCTGAACACGAATCTGGAAGTCGGAATACGAGAGCATAACTATAAAAGTGTGGTAAATTATGTCACAACACAACTAGTCAATTCATGTCAACCCGCACCCGCATCCACTTTCAAATTCAGCTAACCTGGTATCTGACTGTTATTGTTGCACACCGTTGTTGGCTAACAAGAAATTTAATTGAGATCCAAAAATAAATAGGCAATTATGTCATTGTTGGGCTTGGATTGAAGTACGAAGATGAATGTCAATGTAGGCACGGGATGGCCTAGTAATAGCCTAGTAAATTCCTTAAAAAAAATTTTTTTTGGCGAATGCAGAATAAGGGAGATGAAAGTAAGCAGTTTTTTGCCAATTGCAATTGCAATCTGCCTGCATCTCATTCATTATACACAAGTGCTTTTGATGTGTGTTATCAATCCTGTAATTCTCTATGCACTCCTCCTTCCCCCAAGGTCACGGGGGAATGAATGAGGACGCTTCACTTTTTCTTATTGTCCCAAATCAAATAAATGAAATGATTGACACCTACCGTGTGGAAGTTTCTAATTGGACTTGAATTATAATTATTCAAAGGTACTAAATTTCTAATTTCACTTACTTGTTCGAAGGGCATCTGAACAATGACTTTTTCCAAAGTGTACAAATAATGGCACCATTTAAGATCATCGCCGTGATTTGGAAAAGTATGGACACGATTTCGTAAACTACAAAGCTGGAGCCGTTGGATTCCATGATTTCCAGCACTGCTAACGTGACTACGCCTGAATCATCCAACGGTTCTCACGGGAGGAAAGTCCATTCAGATTTTGTTTAAAGCCACAACCGTTCCTTCAGCCAACCACAAACTCTCCCCAGTAGGACACGGAATTTCCATCGTATCGGGTCATGCTGGACGCCATCAATTTCTTTCAGGTTTATGCACTATAGATGTTAACTGAGGATACTCAGATCTTCTTTCTTAAACTTCCAGAGCCTCCTAGATGAGCTACTGGAAGGAGCGTAATGTCAATGTGTAATGCCTCTGCTGTGGTTCAAGCTGAATTGAACGGAGGAGCAGCGTGTGCCCCGACGAGTATGAAAATGCTCTCGCAAAACGTGTGAACCCAAGCCAAAGTGAGGCGCTCGACGACGAGCTTCGCTTCACTGTGGTAGCACTTTTGGAGTCAGCAGCAGGAATAAGCCCAATTCGCGAAATAAAAACTGCAATGAGGTTACTTTTCAGAGTAGATAAAGATGTAACCACGAGGGCCACTTAAGCGTGGACCCAAAGGAAAACTTTGCACTTATACTGAAAACAATGCACTCAAGACTTAGGAAACCACAAGGATTACGAGACTAAAAATAGAAGGACCAATGACACTTTAAATACGCGAACGTTTTTATAATTCCTTGTAATTAAACGTCCAGAAATATGTTTTCAACAGGTCACATTTAAATTGATAGCACTTGCAATTTACCAAATGTTTCCTTAATTAAACGTCCAAAAATAGTTTACAAATTGCGACGGCTATAGTTTACACTGGAGTGTCTGTGATCTTTGCAAGTCAGAATCAATACTTGTGTATAAGGAGGATAGGCAGGGTTCTGATTGGTTTCTCTGATATTTGATTATCACTCTTGTTATGTATGAACAACAATTGGGGAAAGGGTAGGTGACCTTGAGCAAAATCTTAATGGTTCAATCAATTACATAATAACGACACGAACCCCACTCCCTTCAGAGCTGGCTGAAATTGGAAGGAAGACAAAACCGGAAGTAAACATGCATCACACAGTAATAAACACTTTTGTTTGCAAAATCTGTTTGTGTCTCGGGATGGATGGATGATTGTGGATTATGTAAACGAGGTGAAGAAACGATTCAGACACCTTTTTGCCTGCAGCTAAGCAGGACCCGGAAGGAAGGAAGTAAAAATTTCCAACACGTGCACTACAACCAACTTATTATAATTATAAAATTAACGAGATCGTATAACCATTGTCTGTAATTGTGTTAGAGATGAATATCTTGAAACGGATTAAGAAAAAGACCAAGGTGAATGTCACTTGCAGTAGGTTGAAAGGTACACGGTCTCAGCAAGGTCATCGTCGGTCTAGGTAGTGGCCAAACAAAGGAGTTAGTATCACACAATTTATAACAGGATCGCCTAAGTTTTATTTGCAGCGATACTAACTTAGAATTTTAAACAGTTTTCTCAGCGCTTAGAATTTCATTAGTTACAACCGGTGACCCACTCAATCGATCCAACACGATCCCATTTTGAATGAATTTTATGAATAAGTTTAATTATTTTTTAGGTTACAGGTAAAGCTTGCATGCGAGAATGAATCTTGACAGCTAAACCTGTTGAAGTTAACCACAAAGTTCACCACGAACCACCGCCAACATTAATAGAGGTCCGAATTCAGGCAATTACTCCTGCCAATCACAGATATTTTGAATTATTAAAGAACCACTTTGGCGTGGTCTCTCGCACGTGTCAAAGTAGCACTCGTCGTTCGATAAGACGACGCTTGCACCCCCACGGGGAAACTGTGCAACGTATGGCATGGCAAAAATCCTCTCTGGATTCCTCGAAGGCTTGTTGGATAGATAATTTTGAAAAAAAAAAACGATTACGGAAGATTTTGAGAGCCTCCTGTTTTGAATTACAGCCAAGGCCACCCTCTCCATCACTCCATCCCTCCTTGAAGTCCTTCCATAAAATTTTCTTGCTTTCATGTTCCAATTCCGCCATGACTTGTATTCTGAAAATGCGATTCCAATTCCAAAGGGCTTTTGGTCCTGTTCCTGTTGCATTCAAGGTTGCAATAAAAATGAGGAGCTCATAAAGCATCCCTTTCTTTCTCATTCAGAAGAGTAAGTCACCCGCACAGTGGCACTTGCCAATCAGTGAAGCGTCGTTGAAGAGATGATTAATTTCATGCTGCTTTCTGGGTTTCTCAACAACGGCGGCGCGACGATCATTAAGATTTATAAGATGAGTCACAAATGTCAGAGAGGGATTGAATACAGATTCCCAAGTTCCGCCAATCTGGGCCAAGGTCTTGGGAATCGGCGGGGTTTCTTTAAGATGATCAACTAATCCACTTGTCAGCACCTTGGCGGCGGTCACGAAGGTTAACTAGCTCATCAGAAACAATGAAGTTCTCGTTGGACTGTTCTGTTATTGGGTTCGATGGGAAGCCTGATCTCTACCATGAAGATCCAAACGCTGCAGGATTCCAGATTCCATTTCCACACAGTAGGATCTTCTGGAAGAACTTGACTTTGCGGAATCCGCTGAGATTTGTTTGTTGTGATGACAGAATGCCAAATCATATTGTATTGACACTATTTACCTTCACCCACAAATCTTATTGGAACCAGGGATGTGGGTCAACCAGTAATGTTCCAGTAGCCCACCAACCACCCCGCATCGTTTTAAGACCAAATTAGATTTTAACTTCCATTTTATTACTCTCGCATGGCTGGCATTTCTTCGGGAAAGACAAATTCATCTTCATCTTTTAGACAAAAAGATTTGAGCTGAGGATGCGTCTCTCATCGATATGATTACTGAATTTCTCTAGAATTTTATTAGCTCATCATCATAACGTCACTCATCCACAAATGATTCTAATTTTGTCACGTCATTTCTGTAAAAAAATAATAGTTACGAAATTGCTGACGGAAGGGACATGAAATGACACTTTACAGAATGCGAGGAATTAGTCGTAGCAAGTTTCTAAAATCTGTTTGTTCAAATGAAAACGTGATAGACGGATAGTCAACATTTGTACCAATTCACAGCGCGTGGAAAGGATTACCTTTTAGAAATCGATTATTCCCTTTGTTTCACAATAAATTATGAGAGTAAGAGAGGAGAGTACTTCATTTTTCCAATGAATGCCAAACAATAATACCCCTGTCCTTGTCACAGTCCTGTCCGTGTTGTTATTTTTAATTCCTGTTTGGTTTGGTTTGGTACACTGGCAAATTGTAAGTTAATACCCACGCTTCCATCCTTGCTTTCTGCTTGTTACAAACATAAAAATCATTGAATTGGCACGTTTCCTTCTGATCTTGCTTTCTCTGCGCTTTTCTTTTAGATTAATTTTCTTCAAGATCACGTTTTGTTTTCAATTTAACAAAAGATCAGATTTCAAATGAAACGAAATGTAAGACACTGAAAGACTGAAGGTGAGCCCAAGGCGGTTCATGTGACAGCACATTTTATTGTCATGAGTGGTGGTGACATACGGGACAAGGATTGAACTTCGGCACTGACCAGAAGTCATAAAACATCAAAAGTCATCAGATTCAAATAAATGCAACTCCACTTATCAAAATCATTGTATGCGTTACAAAATCCAACAAACTTGACAAACTTCGGCTTCAGGTGAGTTATGCGTTTCCACAGATCTTTATTGTGCTGCAGTGTGGCGTGAGCGTGGGTGGCTCCTGTACAATGAGAAGATGTTCATGTGACAAGACACGAGGACGTTTTACAATTTTTCAAAATAAATCAAAACTTTGTTTTTCTCGTCATCATCGCTGCACTAAGGTGTCCCGTCCCCATCCGGTCCGGTGTCTAGTCCAGTCCAGTCTCCCATCCAATCGGGTCCGTCAGCGTCATCCAATCGTAGTCTTCTGGTTTGGACTGGGAGAGGAGAACCTTTGACATTCAGGACAGGAAGTAACTGTAACGCCGTTGAGAGTTGATCAATTAATTCCCGATTCCAAAATGTAAGGTTCAATTCTATGCATACATTCCATTGTACTGGGTGTCTGTCATCAGTTAGTGCTACAATTCGTACATATCGTCATAATGGTAATGTGTGTTACTTCCAGGCTTATTCGCCACTTCGTATTAGCATACAATCGTATGAGACGCCGAGTGGTTAGGGAAACCCTTGGGACCTACAAATGGGTAATCAGGAGAAAAGAAATTCCGTTGTAAGAATCAATGCCTTCTTTATGAATGTTAGGAAATAAAGTTATTTTGAGATGCATAAATGTAATCCTAGATTTATGAAAATTTTGATACTTTAGCTTCTTGTTGGCCAGCGGTTTACTATCCACTGAAGCGAAAATGGAAGGAAAGGGAGACCTATCCAAGGCTGTGGAATCGTATTATATGGCAGAGCCCTTAACTCCGAAAAAAACACTGGAGGAGAACGCAACTGACATGAAAACAAGAATGGAATTGCTCATCATGAGAATTCAGGTGCACTTGCTGGGTTATATTTAGTGCTTTAGATTCTCGAGGTTCAGAATTAAATTAATTACTTCTGCCCGCAGAAAGAATTCTGTCAAGCATTGGAAGCTGAAGAGGATGAGTTTGAGGCAAAGTTTCAAACGGATCGCTGGACTCGAGAAGAAGGGGGCGGAGGAATTACTTGCATCATCCAAGATGGACACGTCTTTGAGAAGGCTGGTGTCAACATCTCAGTCGTCCATGGGGTTTTACCCCCTGCCGCAGTTGCTCAAATGAGGTCAAGGTGAGCGGAAAATAGTGCTTATTGTTCCAGCCGAACTATTTTAGCACCAATGCCTTTCAGAGGGAAAAACTTACAAGGCGAGTCACTCCCATTCTATGCCCTTGGAATCAGTTCTGTGATCCATCCTCGGAATCCATATGTGCCAACGATTCACTTCAACTACCGATACTTTGAAGTGGAGACGGCAGAAGGGACCCAATGGTGGTTTGGCGGTGGGACGGATTTGACCCCCTACTACCTCAATGAACACGATGCTATCCATTTCCACGGTCAATTGAAGAAGGCCTGTGATACTCACGACCGCACATTTTATCCCAAGTTCAAGAAATGGTGTGATACTTATTTTGCTATTCCGCATCGTGGTAAGCTTCCTCAATTATTTTAATGAATTGAGTTAATTTTAACATCTGCGAACTTTGCTCGAATTGTATAATTCTATCCAGGTGAATCAAGAGGTATCGGCGGGATATTTTTTGACGACGTGGATTATCCAGATAAAGAAAGTGCCTTCAATTTTGTCAAATCTTGTGCAGAGGCTGTGATACCCTCCTACTTACATCTAGGTACGTCCAAAATTTAGATAAAATGAAGTTTACTTCAAAATGTCCGTGAATCTTAAATTGAAAATTTTCTTTTCTTTTCTTTTTCAGTCAAGCAGCACAAGAAAGATGGTTACGGATACAAGGAACGACAGTGGCAGCTTTTACGTAAGATGGACACTCTCACTGTTATATACTTTATACACTCGACTTTAGGACCTGCCTAAACCTAACTGATTTATTGGAATGTTTTAGGACGTGGCCGGTATGTTGAGTTCAATTTAGTCTATGACCGTGGGACCAAGTTTGGCCTCTACACTCCTGGAGCTCGTTATGAAAGTATTCTAATGTCACTTCCACTCCACGCTGTAAGTATCCATAATTAACCATTCATTAGCGTTGTACTATGGTTAGACTAATCTTGGCTTCATAACCGACAGAAATGGGAGTACATGAATGTTCCGTCGGAAGGAACTCCCGAATACAAACTCACCGAGATTTTAAAGAATCCAAAGGATTGGGTCTAAAAACTCAATTTGTAGCTTTTATCATGATTCTCTTAAGAAATAAGAAGTTACACAGGAGTATATTTTGAGTATGATTTTTAAGGGGAATTCCTAATCAATCCCAGTTTATGTACTAATTATCGAAAATTCTTATGTTGGGTTGTTGCTTTTGTTTTTGATGTCAGTATTTTAGCTGAAGTAATTTTGTTAATTGTTTGCGTAATGTAATTTATAGAGCAATTTATAATCGAAAAAATAATGCGAACTTCAGCTCAATTGATCGAAAATAATAACAGATGAAAATAAGCATAAATCCCTCAGCCCGTGTAAATCCAAATTCATTGAAGGTTCCTGGAGATATGTATATGAATGAAAAAACTCATTATACCCATTGCCACATTCTGTTGTTGCCAGAAACCCAATTGTTACCTAATTGCTATCTCAGAATTTGTTCGACCTCAATTCTCGTCTTTTGCATTTCACCTTCGCTTCCTATTATATTCTGGATGCAGCAGCGGCTTAAATCCTTGCGACCATTAAGTCTCTCTCCCTGGAACTAGTTAAACTTCCTGCTGGAAATGTCCTCATGTATACCTTATTTCCATAAGCACTTTGTCAAACAACGTCCTTTCACTTCCACCATTGAGTCCTGAGGGTATAAATTACGTCCTGAAAATTGCTCTATAGTCAAATCAGAACTTCGGAAGATGAAGTCAGTACTCATAATCTGCTTGTGCATTGCTTTTACAGGATGCCTCGGCGGGAGCTCTAAGGATCCCAAAAGAGGGTTAAGGTCAATTATCAGTTCCCCACGTCTCACTGACTGGGGCACGGAAGGTCCCTTCGCAATTTGTCCGGCAGGAAAAGTCGTCAAGGGATTTACACTTAAAATCGAGCCAAGGAAACGCCGTTTTGACAACACAGCACTCAATGGAATCGTTTTCCTCTGTGGAAAGCCTCAAGCATCAATGGGTAATAGTCCAACCTACATCTCAAGCATTGAAGGGCCCTTCGGTACTTACGGACCGCTCCTTAACTGCAGTTCATATGCCGTGGGATTTCAATTAAAGTCACAGGAACATCAAGGGCCCTTCAGGGACGACGTGGCAGCTACAAATCTAAAACTCATTTGTGCCGACGGAGAGGAGTTGGAAGGATATAGCGAAGATGAAGAGTACCCGGACACAGCCTATACAGAACCCCAACTTTGCCCACCTGGAAGAGCCATTTGCGGAATCCAGACGCAGGTTGAAGAGTACCAGAGGCTAAGTAAGTTTTTCCCCGTAGCTTCAGAGTAGGATATTAATTTCAAAGTTTTATAATGTGTTCTGGATTTCAGGTGATGATACTGCACTGAATAATATGAGAGCATTCTGTTGTCGAGTTATGTCACCGCGACCTCCGTTTGTGCCCTCCACGGCAATCCCACCAATTGATTCGGAAATTGAAATTTCAACAGTTTCTGCCAAGCCAGAGAACATTTCATTGGCCCCAATCGTAGAGGCAAGCCCTTCTAGCTCAGTGCAACCGATACAGATTCCTACTATTCCAACACCAACCGAATCACCAGTTTCCGTAACTACTTCCGCACTTCCAGAAGCAATTGCTTCATCAAGCTCTGCAACCGAAGAAGCTCAAAGTACTGTTGCTCCTGCTGTCATTCACGGATCAACTTCGGATTCTTCGCTAATTGGCCAGGTCCATTCAACGGAAGACCCATCGACTTCAGTAGGTCAGACAGAGAATTCCACTTTGGAAGTCCAAACTGAAGCCCCTACAACAGCGGCACCTCTGACCGAAGCTCCATCTACAGCGTTACCTCTGGTTGGAGCCTCTTCCACAGTGGCACCTCTGACCGAAGCCCCTACCACAGCGGCACCTCTGATTGAAGCCCCTTCTACAGTGGCGCCTTTGACCGAAGCTCCATCTACAGCGTTACCTCTGGTTG
>Ga0194135_10002245_pt1 | contig 11692 bp, 15 predicted proteins | sample LitLau_LLRF_2013_FD_134024 | JGI IMG/M metagenome (GOLD analysis project Ga0194135, IMG submission 134024) | Freshwater sediment microbial communities in response to fracking from North America - Little Laurel Run_MetaG_LLRF_2013 (version 2) | ecosystem: Environmental > Aquatic > Freshwater >... | reverse complement strand
TCTTCCCCCTTCTCTTTGCTAAAAAGCCCAAGTCCAAATAACTCTTCTCATGTTAAACCCTGGGAAATGCTATTTTTAAGCACATGCATGATGAGGTTGCGTTCTTCTTTTCTGTTTCACATTCTAAAACTGAATTTAAGAGTCCAACTTTCCGGATGAAAACTTAAGGTTTGTTGAACAATGAAATGAAAACGCATTCCGCTCCTCGTGGTTCGATCCTGGAGAAGATCTCCATCTAAAGTTACGCAGGCCACAATTCCTCTGAAATTGAACTCCTTACCACACCCCGAGCCGTTCCTAGTATCCCGTTTCCCTTTTCCCTTTTTTCTTCAAATTGTCATCTGCAGGAAAAGAAAGCATAAGGAGCCTGTCAGCCCATTCTGAAAAATGGGGAGAGAAACTTTTCTCTGAGGTTGTGGAGACTTTCAGCTTCCGCTCACTTAATCATTCCTCGAGGAAATAATGCAAGAATGGAAATGAAGGATTTCTTGTAATTGGGGATTGGGGCCTTGGACTTGATGATGCAGGAAACGGCTTCCTTTAATTAAATGGAACATTTTGAAGGGAATTGATTAAATTTTATTAGACACTTTTGGTACAGACAAAGTTTAAGACGGGAGAGCTTACAATTCCTTACGTTGAGACAAAAGGATGAAGGGAGGCGGACGAATGCTGTTTGCAGTTGGTAGACGAGTTGTTTGAAATGAAGTTGTAAAATGTTTAGAAAAGGCTGACGACATGAATCGGTTGACAGTTTATGAGAGTTGAAGGAATTGGAATTGATGGGCTTGGAAGACCAGTAAAAGTGTCACTGTCATTTGGTTGTCGGTAAAAAAGCTTTGTGTACTTGACTCCATGTGAATGCGGAAGGAAACTTGACGGTCGATTCCATTACCAATTGAGAAAATATTAATAAAGCAAACGGTTTAATATTTTCATATTTTACTTTCAGGTTGACATCCACCAACAGAGACAAGATGAATTAAGAAGATTCGTTCCAGTGCGTGGTTGACTGCATCGTTGGGACTTGGTTCCATTTTCTCCTCCGTTTACTCCCAACTGCATGAGTGCTGTTGAGCCGAGAGGTTGGACGAGGGAGGAGGGGGGCACCCCATACCCCTCCGCCCCGCCGGGTTCCACTCCCATTACCACAAGAGCCACCCACTACCGAAGATGAGGAACCAATTCCGAAACCAATCCCACTCCAACTCAAATATTGGAAATGGGGTTTCGGAAGTACCCGCAAGTATTTCACTGGGACTCGCCTCCTCGTCACTCAATTCTCCTCAATTCATGGGCCATTTAGAGCAGGTGTGCTGTCTCTCCCTCCTCTACTTGCTGCTCCTGCAGAGGAATCTTCGCTCCCATGCCAGCAAGTACCTCCGTCACCTCTGCGGAGGAGACATGGAGAGAATCCACTGGTGGTTACTGGAGGTCTCGGATCCTCAGAAATCCTTCGAAGAACGGGACTTGGAGAAGACGCGTCACTCTCACCTGGACGGATTCAATCCTTTTCCGTCTACGAAGTCCATCCTCCGGAAAGAGCCAACGGGACCACCCCTTCCCCGCCCCTTCCACCAATTCCATCCGGCTCTTACTTCCAGTACCCACGACCAGACGACTTGGATGTAAAACTCCCCACCACCGCTACCATCTCATCTTTTACCTCAAACCAAGATCCATTTAATTACGCATCTACCTCCGTCAGTACAACTTCCACTGCCATTTACAAACCAAAGAGTCAATTTATACTGCCACTCTCCGATGAGAAGAGTGAGGGTAGTAGTGTTAGTGTTGTGTCCGTTGGGGACAAATTCCAGGCCACTACTCCTTACCTCTCCTATGGGGACTTTGCCCTTATAAATGTTAGTCCAAGACGGGTGCTGCCAAGGGGTTCCAGAATTTCAAAGGAAACGTCTTTCAGAAGAGGGAATGGTTTCCGATCTCAGTTTGTGGGTCGTCGGGATCGTCGTCGGGTCAAGTACAGGTTCGGGGAGGAATGGGCTTTCGGTGATCCCCGACTCCAGGCTGCTCTCCGGCGCGTTGGGATTGATGAGCGCTCAGTGTTACGGAGGGATCGAAGAGTTCGAATCACATGTTGCAGAGAAGATGCTCGTTTCATATATCTTGTCTACTCCATCATCACACTCCTCTCAGAATTTGAAGAGGTTCCCTGCCTTCAATTATTTCTAATAAGTTTTATCACAGTTCACACGGTGGTATCAGAGGTGGCTGGTCTGCGTGTATTGCTTCTTTTCAGTTTTTTAATAATTCAAATTATTATGTTATTTTCCAGGAGCTGCAGAGTGAATTGGAGAGTCATGCAAATACTGTGGCAGCATTGGGTGGTTCCGCCCGTGCGTCGGCTGCGGGAATGGATCGCCCGGAGGATGCTCAAGCACTTATACGCCGCCTAGACGAAATGAACCAAAGTTAGTTTTTTTTTTAAATTACTTCCGTATTAATTCTAAAAATTAAAAATTAAATGCCGTCCGCCGCCATGCAAGAGTGCCTTCCGCTAATTCATGGTTTAATTCCTAGGGTGGCACGGTCTGAAGCAACGCTCAATGGCTATTCGGTACAAACTCAACTCAAAAGCAATTCCTACGGTTTCATTCCTTGGTTTTTAAATTGATATCAATTAAATTTAAATATTTTAATCTTCTTAGGAATCGGTTAGAGAGCAACACGGAGCATTGGCACGCTCTTCTCCTTTCTCTTCGAGAGATCATAGAGTGGGTCATTAGGAAGGACACGGAGCTTTCTTCCGTTGGACTTCTTGGGGGTGACGTCCTTTCCCTCCAGAAGCAGATGGTAAAAAAGGATCTTGATTTCCATTCAAGGAATTATTTGCTTTGAATTATTGTAATCAATCTCATGTATTTATATTTTGAAATTGCAGGATGACCACCGTGCATTCCGAAGGGAGTTGGATGGGAAGCGACCAGTGGTAGAAACTAACCTGATTAGCGGGCGTCAACACGTTGCGAATGAACCACCTGTTTCGGATGCGAGTGATAATGAAGGTGAGACCGGAAGATTTTATTTATGGCTCCTTTGATATACTTGTAGTTCTGCTTCTACTTCATCTCGTAGAAGTGAGAGAGGGTAGAAATGGTGCCTAATAGATTCCTTCTTGAATTTCTTTCTCATAATCGTAAATAATAATGTTCTCATCATCCTAATGGAGAGCCCTCCCGAGGGACACTTCCGGGCGTCTTGTTATCTCCTGATTTGGAATGATTCATGGAGAACAATTTATTCCTATTTGAAAACGTTACTTTCCGCGGGACTGTGGAATCTACATGTAGGTTTTATAAATCCCATTTTTTGTGCTTTTAGCGTCAAAAGAGTTGGAAGGAGATGCAAGGGGATACCGAAGTGCGGAAGTCGCGGCAAGGGAACTCACAAGAAGTATTCGGAGAGAAGTTACAAAATTATCCGAAACATGGGTAGCCCTTTTAGCCCGGTCGGATAATCGACAAATTCTATTGGAAGATACAATCCAGGTGAGGGATCCAAGGAAGAATAAAGCTTCTCATCTCCTAAAATGTCCTAAAATGGAACCAAGCTTTCTCCTGGAGAAAGGGAAACTCAAATCAGGCGATTTGATTTGACGTTAAATATATTTATGTTTGACAGCGTATGCGATCTTTTCAACAAATGTTGGACGATGGTTCAGCACGACTGGCCACTGCGGAGGCAATCAAATCACGATGGCCCACCATTGCAGCTGTGGGTGATAAATCGAGTCTCCTTGACCAGTTGAAGGTAATAGATGACTTGGAGTTGGAGAGTGGATATGGTGGATGAATTTCCATAAGATGTGGATGAGAAACCCCTAATAATTGCCCCCTTTTATGTAAATAGACTTTCCGAGAACATATTAGCTCGACGCAGAGAGCTGTCAACGAAATTAATGAACAAGCAGGGTTGATGACAGGGAATAATATTATGCTCTCCAATTCCAACGTTCTCCGTCTTGATGATTTGAACCAAAGACTAAGGAATCTCCAACTCAATGTTGAGGAAAGAGAAAATGAATTGTCTTCTATTGGCGGAGCACCACCCGTCGCTTCAGTCATTGCAGTTATCCCGCCATCCAGTAATGCTTCCGTGAGTCCACCCTGGGAACGCTCCCTGACCCCAGCCAAAGTGCCTTACTTTATCAAGTGAGTCCAAAAATTTGTAGCAAATTGGAACGGGAGAACTGGTTGCATTTTGCATTCGAAACAATAATTTTATTCAATGTTTATAATCTTTTCTTTCAAAGCCACCAAACCGAGACGACCCAATGGGATCATCCCCTGATGACTTCTATCCTTGACTCTCTCTCCACGTATAACGACGTCCGCTTCTCAGCCTACCGCACAGCCCTCAAACTTAGAGCTTTGCAGAAAGAAATCCGACGTATGTGAAACAGTTTGAAATGGGGAATTAGTAGCGAGCCTGATTTTAATACTCGTTTAACCTTTTCAGTGGATACGCTGCCATTGAAAACGGTAATTGGAACCTTCGATTCATTGGGACTACGGGGACATAATGATCGTCTACTGGTAAGGTTTTTTGAATCCGCGCTTTTGAAGTTTTATTTGCAATTTCGAGCCTGAAATTGAGGCTTCACATCACACTTCACACTTAACATAAAAAATAATATTACATTATAATTATAGGATGTTCCAGACATGATTTCCACTCTAAATTCACTGTACAACACATGCGGATTTGGTCCACCGTCCACTGGGACAACTGCATCCACAAAAGGAGTCCCAGCGCAACAACAAGCCCATCAGCTCAATATTCCACTCCAGACGGATTTAGCCATCAATTGGTAAGTTGAAATTTATGAACAAGGCTGCAGAACTACTCACTCCTAAAACTTGGACACCCCCCCCCCCTAAACGGCGGAAACGAGATTCGTAATTTCAACACGACCAAATTAATCGTTTCTGTTTGGTATTCCAGGATTCTGAACGTATTTGATAGTCAGAGAACTGGGCAGATTCGGAATCTTTCTTTCAAAATTGGTGTGGTTCTCCTCTGCAAAGGTCCAATGGAAGACAAGTTTCGATGTCAGTTTAGCATTCATTTTCCTCACAAGCCTCACTTTTCGAAAGCAGGAATCTGATTGATTCACTTACTTTTTGTGCAGATCTCTTCAGGCTTGTGGCTGATACGACAAAGCAAGTGGATCAACGTAAATTGGGTCTTCTCCTTCACGACTGCATGCAAATCCCGAGACAATTGGGAGAAGTTGCAGCTTTCGGAGGCTCAAATATTGAACCGTCAGTACGAAGTTGTTTTGAAAAGGCACCCAGGGATCGAGCCTCCATCGAAGTGGCACATTTCCTGGAATGGGTTCGCCAAGAACCGCAGAGCATCGTCTGGCTTCCAGGTGGAATATTTTTTATCATTCCTTTTTATACTTCGTCTTTCAGCACAGTTGGCTTTGCCATGTCTCTCAAAGTTCATGAAATGAGTCTTGATCTTGTTTTAGTGCTTCACCGAATTGCTGCCGCAGAAGGAGCAAAGCATCAGGCCAAATGCAACGTTTGCAAAGAAAATCCTATCCTTGGATTACGGTAAGTGTGGGCGGAAAACTGATGGCATCTCTGCATTAATTAATAACATTAATTACTTTATTTGTTTATTTCTGGTGAAAATTTCAGATACCGGTGCTTGAAATGTTTCAAGTGAGTGATTGATTGCTCAAATTTTCACAAATTTCGGACTTAAAATATTTTGGTCTTTATTTTCCAGCTTTGACATGTGTCAAGCATGTTTCTTTAGTGGTAGGAAGGCCAAGAATCATAAGCTCACTCATCCAATGCAAGAGTATTGCACGGAGGTAAAGTAATTAACTCTTGTCTATTGTCAATCTGAGTTACATTTTGTAATCCTACTCCTGTTAATCTTGGATGATTTTATAGTCCACTTCGGGAGAAGATGTGAGAGACTTTACACGAGCCCTGAAGAATAGATTCAAGTCCAAACGATCCCTCCAGAAACATCGAAAGTTGGGCTACCTTCCAGTCAGTTCCGTTTTGGAAGGAGACATGCTGGAATCCCCTTCACCTGCACCCTCACCTCAACATTCCTTGTCTCCCGACATCCACTCAAGGGTTGACACTTATGCCACCAGATTGGCAGATGTCGAAATACGAAATCGCTACAATTCCACCCCAGACTCGTAAGTTCAGCCGGAGCCGGTACTCATTTACCTCTGCTATTGATATATTTGGTTAATTTAATTTAAATTTTTAGTGAGGATGAGCACAGTCTTATAGCACAGGTGAGTAAATTAGCTATTTTCGTTAAACGACATTCAACTGAACTCAAAAACGTTCCTTTTCTAGTATTGCCAATCCCTGACGCGTGGAGATGGTGTAATTCCGCGGAGTCCAATTCAGATCGTTGCTTCGATTGACGCCGAACAGTCTGAACAACTTGAAGCCGTCATTCGAGCCCTAGAAGAAGAGAATGCTTCCCTCCAAGCGGAATATGATCGTCTCAAGCATAAATCACAAGCAAATGGACAAAGTTTCAATTCCACTCCTTCGGATGAACAGAACTTGGATCCGCCGCCTGAGCTCCACCCTCCTCAAAATGGCAGCGGTAGAAGCTACTATGCTCAAATGGACTCGAATGAGAATAATATTTTAGCGGAAGCAAGACTCCTTCGACAGCACAAAGGAAGGCTCGAGGCGAGGATGCAAATCCTGGAAGAGCACAACCGGCAACTGGAAATGCAGCTCCAACGACTTCGGCAACTCCTGGATGAGCCAAAGCCAAATTCACCCTCAAAGACTGGAACACTCCAAAGCAAGTCCGTGGTCGCTGCAGAGTTGGCAATGGATTCTCCACTCCCACAACGAGCCAACGGTCATTTCAATAATGCCCCACTAGGTAACACTTTTCGTTGTCTCCCATCCTATCTTTGGATATTTCCGAGGTTTCACTTGAATTACTAATCTACAAATTTTTTAACAGACTCCTGGCCTCAACATCCTGGTGGTGCCCATTTCTCTGGGCAAGAATCCCGTCCACCACCACCTCCAACACCCGGTTACAGCACTGGAACAGGAAATGATAGACCCGGTGACCCACTTCCGCACAACTAACGCGACAAATCTTAACTGAATCAGCTACACGAAAAACCTGGGATGAAGGCCGCTCTACTCCTTCCGGACTAAATTCAATGGACTTATCTTACTAATAGTATTTGATTTTTCAGTGTAACTCTGGATTTACTATAAGGAATTTCCTTACTGATTTCCAAAGGGTTCTACATACTTAATTAACCTTCCTATTTGATCTTTAATGTGTTCAGAGGGGCTGACTCCCCTTGGATATCAAGTCAAAAATCAAGCGACGACATTTTCCTAAAATATCAACAAGTCATAATCAGCAACTCCTTTTTTCTCTTCTTCTGTACAAAATCATGTTCATGATGAGAAAATCATGTAATATCGCTCCGGGACACTTTTTCCTTTAAATTCTGGAATCCCTTCAAGTCATTACACAACAAGAGGGGAAGGGAACTAATCATTAGAGATTAACTATATTAATTATTATTATTATTACAGTTATTATTATACCTATGAATTAAGTATGCTCGGATTTATAACTTTTACCTTAACACTAATACGGAGGGTTCTTAACTAATATTGAGTAACCCTTCTAGGAAAAGGCAACTTTGCTATGCATCTCGACGTTGGCAGTTTTAACTCTCCTATTAGGAGTGATTTATCCAAATAAAAATCATGGTTAGTGAATTTTTAAATACGAACTGATGATAATGTGAGGAGCAAGTAAATTATTTTATTATTCTCAATTCTGTGAAACCAGTTTCATCCGTCTCGTTTCTGGTAAGGTGACAAAGATCAGTTAGGTGGACAACAGAAGTCTCAAGTTCTGAAGAGTGTCCTCCTCTTTATTTGTCAACGTTTCAGTGCATAACAATGGTTGTGTTCAGTAGACGCATCCTTCTCTTCCTCGTTTCCTCACATATCCTATTCCTAGGTTCTGTTAATTGTGATTTAGTTCTAAAATTGAAGCAAATTTCAATTCGGAATGCTTCCGAAGTGGAAAGGGTCACAGAGTTCCTTCCTGTTTTTACGGTGAAAAACTATGATGCCTACATAACTGTTCTTTCCTGTGAGGGGGAGGAACCTGTTGAGTGGGTTTACATTGGGCTAGGGGTAAGCAGGACATAACTGTCGAAAGCCTAAATCCAAAACTCTAAAAATTACTTCCAATTAATTGAATAGAGTCCGAGCCTGGTAAAGGAAGAGGTCAAGGTCAGGAAAGTAGGGGATAGGAATCTGACAAGCTCAGAACTGACGTTTCGTCCTGATGGAAACTACTTGAAGAGACTCCCGTTCCACACTGGGCTCTACACTTGCAGGAACGCCGGAAATCATTCTCTAAACAATTCCACTTACCTCTTCTTCCCCAGTCAGTTACGCTGCTGGTTCTCCACCTTCTCTAATCCAGTTTTCTCTCAAATTTGACTAACTTTTGAATTCATAATTTTCATGTTTATAGGGAAAGATGGGTCCTTTTTATTGACTCAAGCTGGGAAAAAAGGGAGCACTCTAGTTATGAAAAGACCAGAAGGGAACCACACTTCTGCTGCCAATGGGAATGGGGGTAATGGGACTGAAGGCGTCCTCCTCCACATACCTTGTCTCCTGACAACGCCAAAAGTCGCCATTTCCCTATACAAAAGGAACGAGGAAACTAAACGCCTAACTTATGAGCTCCTAACGCAGAATGTCACCTATGACCCCAAGAAAGGTTTCACTCTCCAGTTTTCCTCCTTTGAAAACAGTCTTGGACAATACAAGTGTTCTACGGCAAAGGGTAGGAAAAAGGATTACGCCATTTTTAACGTCGTGGAACATAGAGGTTAGTAGTGCGGCGTGGTTGGCATATCCAGCTTGGTGTCAACTGTTCATTTGGAAAGTGTTGCCTTCTTTGCAGAGGTCAAAGTTCATCCGAATGAAACCATGATATTCACGTCGACGATCCTGAACTTGACGTGTGAAGCAGATGAGCCAGTACACATTGCCCTTGTAGCGTATGCAAGGTTGGAGGACTCAATGTATGAGGATGGGGATGAGGAAGTCGATGATGGAATTCTGGAGGAAATGACCACAGAACCCTCGGATCCGAATTTTGAGGATGACCTCATTGAATCCGAAACGGAGGAAACCGAACTTGCTGTCCATGTAGCAAATCATGTTGAAGGGAATAATTCTGTTGGGGATTTAGGAGAGTTCCAGTGCCTGGCAGATGTTGACGGAGGCATTCTCCATTCCTGGGTTTATCAAATCATCAGTTAATACCCGCAATCCCAACTTGTCACTGAAATCCCTTTGATATTCTAACCAATCCTATTCATTTTCCTTGGGGTTCAAAGGTCCAGAAGCAGACAACCGTTCGGTAGGAATCAGCTTCAATGCCACGACAAAGTCCTTTGCGTGTCAAACTAAGACGACGAGTCACGGGAAACTTTCCTTTGTCCTCTGCGAGACGCCCTCGGAGTGTAGAATTAACAAAATGTGCTTTCACCAGGTATAATTGAATCAATGATGATGATGAATTATACCGTTGCGATACGTTGGGTATATTTGAATCTGACGTTGGGTAATTAATTCCTTCTGCATCCGTTCCAGTATAAAAACTGTCGAGGGTACAAAAGGCTTCCAGGCGTCCATTGTGATTGGGAAAAGGATTGCCGAGAAATTTTCCATTACAGTGGGACTGGATTTGTCCATTGCGATGAAGATGGGTTTGAAGAAGTTTTAAGTTTTGCTGACCTTCCAGGCGGAATTTGTAAGGGAACTTTAATTTCATGGACAGAGAAATAGCAATCCAAAGCAAATGATGATTCTCCCCTAAATTTCTAGATTTTGGCAATGACTTGGACTCGATTCCACCATCAGACGGAGTTTTGTTGAAGCACGAAGCTGAGCTAGTCCAACCGGGGGATACTTTGCGTGTTTATTTGAAGAAATGGAGCTACCTCTTCCTGTCAGAGCATAAGTGGGGAATCCGTTTCAAAAACGAGTCCTTGGTCAACAGTAACTGCTACATAACCTAATCAGAATTCTAATCATACCTTAAATGGACGCTGCTGGTAATAATTTACTGCCTAATTTTTATAGATCCGACATTTGAGAATCAGGGATCAGCCAAGATTGAGATTTCGGATGAAGTGAAAGCAGTCGAAGTTCTTCTGACCATGCGGAACGGCACTGCTTTCACCGCCTCTTTGCCTATCATCCTAAAATCCTCATGAACTAGATAATTTCTAACTACAAAAGTTCACTTTCACAGGTTACTGGTATTTATTTTTAATTAATCTTATCAGAATACTCGCCAGTTGCATTAAATAAAACTTTCATCTTTAAAACATAACTTGCTTCTTAAGTTAGGCTGCTGTTTCAGTTGCTGTTCTTAAGTTTCCTGGAGTGTAACGAAGGTATTGGAAGATCTATAAGGACGAGTGACTTGGGAGGAAACGTATAAAATACCCACACGGTAGACTAAACTGATGAAAAACGTGACGTAGTACCCAACAGTAAATAGTGCATGGTCGGAGTTCCACTCGAAGAGGAGGTAAATGAAAATGATGGTACTGGCAATGATGGCTCCGAGATACACTGCTCCCCAATACTTCAACTCACGAACTTTACCCTAATCACATACAAGCAACAATTAGCCGTAATGGAACGTAAAGTTAAAGTTCTGGAGGGAAGCACTGCCCAGTTGTACCTTTGTCACAAAGTAGATTCCGACTGATGAGATTGCAAAACGCAGGGCACGAATTCCATACTCTTCCGCAATTATTCCAGCACTGCTGTCACCTATAGAAATTTAACTGATAATTGTCTCCCATTTCGTCAACGTGTCAAATTACCTTCATGTCCAGTAAGTCCTTTCTCGAATGCAAACTCCATTACTTGACGCGTAAAGACATATTCAGCAATTATGACCTTTAACACGAGGCATAGATTCAAACCAAGCTATTTTGTTAAACTTATTTAAATAAACCAGAAGAAATTATTTTAATCAGTTTAATTTGTTATACCAATTCCGAAATTAGAAGGAACTTGGCAGCCAGCGTGGGATCCTCCTGATAGAATTTGAGAATGTGACGGACCCCTTTTCCGATTGGCTCCAAGGACTCATTGGCTTTGAGGGATTTGAGACCGAGGAGGGCGACGCTGAGAATGTACCCTGTCACTATCAAGAATGCGATTGAAGCGTAGACTTCACTCAGGAAATCCAGCCAGTACCCCCATGAAATGGAGAGCATGTAGATTTCTAGACCCAACGCAATTATGCCACAGACCACTGTTGTCGCAATCCAGGCCATCAACATGGAGACGCTTCCCTAACAAGGGGTTAAAATTAACCTCGTGATTCCGGAATCCGGAAGTCGATTCCGTTCGTCTCTGATTACCTTGAGGATGACTCCAATCCATAAAAGACTCAAGTTGGAAAAATTCCATACGCAGATTATAATCATCCAAATCACGGTGACGGGATCTGGGAAGCAAGTGGTTCAAAATCTTTAAGAATCTTGTAGGATTGGAGCATTTCTGCTGGAGCGTGCAATAATGATGCCATGCTTACCAAGAACGAAATTGTAGTTGATGTGATAAAGGACAACTCCGCCCAG
>Ga0194135_10002244_pt1 | contig 11692 bp, 9 predicted proteins | sample LitLau_LLRF_2013_FD_134024 | JGI IMG/M metagenome (GOLD analysis project Ga0194135, IMG submission 134024) | Freshwater sediment microbial communities in response to fracking from North America - Little Laurel Run_MetaG_LLRF_2013 (version 2) | ecosystem: Environmental > Aquatic > Freshwater >... | reverse complement strand
CTATCATTCTCATTGATCATTGATTCTGTTAATATATATAGTAATAATTTTAAGTCCAAGTGGTAAGGTTGCCTGCATGCTCGTTTCATAATAACGATACTACTTTAAGCAAAAAATACCTAGTTGTCTTGTTAATAATAGAAACATAGCACAATATACAAAGCTTCAATTTATATCACTATATGTTTAGATGAATATGATGAGTTATCTCACGACTCTTTGAAAGGTCGCAGGTGTGACTTTGTAGCACTGAAGTGGACTAGCCGGTAAATGTGACATTATACGGAGAGAATTTGCGAGCTTAATCTCTTCAAAGATAATGAAATGAATACGATTTTTATGATACTTTTGACAATCACAATTAATATTCATGAATACTTCAAGTACTACATATTTTATGGAGCTGATAACAAGATATCATGGAGCTTTTGAGAGCTTCAACACTTCAGAGCTATTTTTACTTCGAATACTTTTCAATATGATCTTCAGTTTGCGTCGAGGTTAGCAGAAGAAAAAACTAGAAATTACTACTCTTAGTGTTTTCTCTAGAAACTGTTCATCAAAACTTATCACGAAGTAGCCGAAGTTTCCGTTTCAAATATGGCTTGTAGACGCCGTTGTGGAGGAACAAGTTGGAGTTACTCATGGTCCTCAAATCCCCAAGGACAAGTCACTTATTATAATTCGAATTCCCAACCAACTCAAAAAACTTGTTCCAAGACTTCATCCTCATCTTCATCATCCCATTCTGCTGGAACTCCCAAAAACGATAAAACATCCGGAGCTCAAAGTACCAACAATGATGACATTTTGTTAATGCACAAATAAAGCACTTGTTATATCCAATTAATCTATCATAGATTACTATGAAGTTGGCCTAACACTCCATAACTGGTATCGAAAGAGACACGGAGCTGGGCCTATGGTCCTCGTCGACCGAGTAAGTTTAACTGCATTACATTTATTATTATTTTTGCACTAGATCACATCGATATACTAACTGATACCTTCTCATACAATACGTTCATGCAGCTGAATAAAGCTGGCGATGCATATGCTTACAAATTGGCTTGTTCAAGAACTCTTGTACATTCGACGGGACGTGACTATGGGGAGAATTTGTACATGTCAACAGACATGTCGAAGTCTAAAGCTGACCATGTTAGAGAAGCATGCAAAGCGTGGTATAATGAAGTCAAGCTATACAATTACAATAGCCCAGGGTTCTCTATGCAAACTGGTCACTTTACTGCGATGGTGTGGAAGGACTCGAAAGAATTAGGAATTGGATGTGCTATCGCAAACGGATGTTGTGTCGTAGCTGGTTGTTACAAACCTCATCCTAATTTCCAGGGGCAATTTGACAAAAACGTTCTTCCCTATCGGTGACTTATCAATCCTTATTAAAATACCAATAAAGAGTTGTTCAAGAGAGCACTTATCGTTATACCTCGTTTTCACTTCCTTGCAGTGAAGTCCAAGATACGGATGACGAAGAAGAAGAACTCCAAAAAGAATTGGAACGAAAGAAAAAAGCTGCCGAGGAGAAAGCAGCTAAGGAAGCTGCCGAAAAGAAGCTGGCTGAAGAAAAACAGCAGCAAAAACTTGAAGAGGACATTCAAGAAGGCATACAAGAAATTACAATCGTAGATGATGATGAGATCGAACTTCCAGCTGCTATAAAAGAATTGTTTGAATCAAAAGTTGATTCCAAAAATACGGTTGGTGCAGATGGACTTCAGGACCTTCTGAATCAAATAATCGAAATTAGTTTCAAGTTCGATGGTTTCGACAAAACAATTAGCTCTTTGCTGGTGAGCTCCATAGAAAACTTTGGGGTAGTTTTAGGTGCCGTTTTCGTAAAAAAGTGTTCAATTTCCTCTTTGTCTTTTAGATAAGTTTGATTACATTGCGAAGTGGAGAAAAAAGCCGTATAACCTATGAACAGTTTGGGTCAATTGTAAGTGTAATTGGAGGGATCTTGGATGCTTATACTGAATTCGACCGAGATGATTCAGGAACATTGGATCCTTATGAATTGAAAGATGCATTGGGTGAAGCAGGTTTCAAGATTTCCTACAAAACATTCACTGTCCTTCAGAGTCTTTTTGGAGAACCGAATAAACCAGGAGTCATGTCTTTCCGGGGATTTGTGTTATGTTTTGTTTTACTGTCGAAACTACACATCGTTCAGACAAAGAAACCCCAAGGAATGGTGGAAGACTTTAGTCTGAAAGACTGGTTGGAACAGCAAATTGAAAACGCCTCATAATCAATAATCATGAAAGAAAATATACAATTAACTCATTATCAGAATCACACATTAAAGTTACACGATTATAAGTGCTTAATAAAATTAGAACAACTACTTGAAAGTTGTAATTGGCCTTCAGAAGAATTATACAAGCAGCACATATCCTTCACTTTCATTATTTGAAATATCAACGGCATTTTTCGTCAATCAGCACATTGTTAACTTCTGAATTCTAATTTCTCTCTCGAGTTCGTGATAGAGCCTCTCATTTCATACTACAATCTTCGACATGAGGAAAAAAGTTATCGCTGCTGCTTTTGCCCTCATTTGCATTCTACTGGTCACCTTACCAGGCACCAATGGCAATCTAAGTGCCCCAGAAGGAGAACAGGGTAATCAAAGCATTACAGCAAATAGAAGTACAAAATTGAACTAACATAAGGGCCCAAACTTTGAATCTATATTATTACGTTTAGATGTACCCAGTAGCTTCCCAGTGGAAGGAGGGCCAGCTCTTCGACGACAAAAGAGACTCCATCGATGGTCGAATTATGGGCGCAGGAGGCGATATCGAGGACGCGGAATGTGCGGAGGGTTCTTTTGCCCTACATACGAAAATATTTATGGTTAAATAAGGCTTTGTCACTTAATTCTAAATCATGAAATAAATACTTCGACTACAGTTCTTATCCCAAAAATATATTTCAAAATTTTACATTCGTCACATTAAACTGAGGCTGCTTGTTAATTTTTTATATATACAAGTTAGAGGTTTTCATTATTCATATTGGAAACATCATTTTCACTCCTTCTAAACCATCTCTATTCTTCTTTCTAGTTTGACTTCGGTCACCTCCTGGCTCACTGTTACTTTCTTTTTGCTTAATATATCTGAGGCTTTAAAAGATCTGATACTTAATAATAATGCTCATTTTAAACAAACAGACTGGCTGAATTATGTGTCATTATATATTACGAGGTGTACCGGAGCAAGTTTCAAAATACTTACAAATCGTATCAATTGGCCTTCAGAAAAATTATTTTGATTAAATCAAAGGTCGTTTCATTGTCTGTTATAAATCTCAAAGTCATTCATGCATTGTATTCCAAAACTTCGATTTCTCTGTCTTATGATTTATTGTTTCTTGTCTATAAAACGCAAGTCACAAGTGAATCTCCGAATTTTACATTACAATCAGAGCCTGTACTAATCGCTCAAACATAGACCACAACATGAGGAAGCAAGTTGTTGCTGCTGCTCTTATACTCGCTTGTATTCTACTGGTCTCTGTACCAGGGACGAACTGCAACCAAATGGATCCTGAAGGAGAACATGGTAAGTAACACACAGGGTACAATAAAGTAAACAAGTACTTCAGGAGTTATAATTTGAATCTAATTTAGATGTGCAGCCAAGCTTCCCAGTAGAAGGAGGGCCAGCTCTTCGACGACAAAAGAGACTCCATGACACGGGACCATGGTCGTATTATGGACGCAGGAGGCGATTTCGAGGTCGCAAAGTCTGCAATGGCTTCATTTGCACTACATACGAAAATATTTATGGTTAAATCAGGCTTCATTACTTCTGGTTTATTTAATGCATCTGTTTCGACGACTTTCATTTGTCTGAAAATTATTCTTGAACGTCCTATTAAATAATTACTCACTAAATTCCATACAAATTAGAGGCTCTGCTCATTCTTATTGGAAACATCATCTTCATTCATCACATTTCCCTTAAACAATCTCCACTCTTCTTTCTGGTTAGGCTCCTTTGGTCCCCAGTTCTCGTGGCTCACTGTTAGGTTTGTTACGCATACCTGAGTCAAAGTATAAAACAATTATTTCTATATTTAGTAATGTAGGGTAGCTGAATTACAATTATTAGGTTTTATTTTATGTTAAGCGTACCGGGGCAAATTGTAACATATTTACAAATCTGAGAAGTTCACACACTCCAAGAATTATCCAGGTCAGTACAACCACAACCGCAATTAGGACATTGTTATCTAGCAAGGCATCAGATTACAGCTGATGATGAAGAATTTTACTTGAATACTATTGTAAAAGTTTTACCTAATATCCAATGTGGTGGGTTTTTCGGATCGTATGAGAAGAACTGTGATAAAAGATGTACGATATTTGCCACCGTAACAGATACCATTATAGGTATGATTGCTAGTCGCCAAATAATTTTAGTGAGTAAAGAAACACTTCTGTGATTCATGAATTTCATGTCTAAACTCAAATTATTGATTCCATAAATATGAATGCCAATCGTTTCCAACAGTACAAGAATTGTTTTCATCAGGTTGATACCAAACGTTGAAACAACAAACGTGATGGTTTTACCGTGCTGTAAAAATACAAAGGAATCATCAGTTTCACTATAAACAAGGATCTATGACATTGTTATAACTATTGCTCTCACTGGAGACAAGAAAGGTAGCCCAGAAATATATCCAATAATACAAGAAATGACGCTGGAAAGTATTTTAGGTGTTTCAGGAAAAATTTCTTCGATACTTCCTTTGAAACCACGAAATAAAATGAGAATGCGGCCCACACAAATTGTAACTAATAATGTGAAGTAAGTGATTGTAAGAACCTAAAATGGCACCAAGTGAAATTATACTTTAATTTCATAACAATGGTCCAACAATAAGTAGGTGGTCCATGAAGTTATTACTTGTGGAAAATGCTCTAAGGTGGAAAAGTAATCCGGCAAGGTGACTAACAATGTTGCTGATCCAGTTTTGAGAAGTTTTCTAAGAGGAACTCCTGTTCGACTTGAGTAATCTCGAAGCAAAGTGTGGAGTAATATACTTACAATGCGTTCTGTAATATATCCCAACAAGCTTGCGTATGTTGCGATTCTAGAATAGATTTACGCTCATATAAAGCTTAATTTCAAGATATTAATTAAAACTAGTTACCTGGAAATGTTATCATGCAGATCACGCATTGATGCGATACGGGTAACTGTACCAAGTCCCAGGGGAAGATACATGAGACATTGTCCTACAGAAGTTATCCAGATCTATTTACAAGAAGTTGTAAGATTATCAGCTAAAAGAATCATATCAGCATGATCATATAGTAAGCATTGTTTATAAATATAAATGTTCTGTCGGCTGAAAACATTTTAACCTCAGGTCGAATCGAAGCCCAAGAAGATGGCCACTTCAATTCAAAGAAGTTTGGAGTTGCTCCGTTCCACAAAGACCCGAGAAAGAGGGCAACAATTAGCAGGTACGGAATCAAGGACAAAATTAGTACCAAGGAAGGAAGTAATTGATCGCAAACAAAATTCAAGAGGTAAATTCCAATCCAGACTACCAGCATAGGTAAGCAAAGGTGCCAGTGTGGGGGACCAATTGCCTCAGAGAAATTTGAGACGTAAGGAAACGCCACGTTCCTAAGATCAACAGAATGAATTTCCACTCATGAATTATACAAATGTATCCCTGATGAAGTACGAAATGAAAATAGGAATGCCTGTAATAAGCGTCCACACTGTTGTTGGTCACTACTACCGAGTTATTGGTGCCGTTATAAACTGACCACGGTAGAGGCTCTGTGAATGAATTGGCCCAGTAAAACGCTCCTAAAGATGTAAGAAAGCTTCCCGATCCTAACACGAGTATCGAAGCCAGACATGAAATGTATCCGATTCCTGAAAGAAAATGCAGCGACGAGACGAAAAATTCATTTGATTGCAAACTGAGATTGATACGAATTTTCTGCTACCATATCATATATAAATAATTCAAATGATTATTTTAGTTGTTCCTTACCCTTCATTAAAGGCACCATGTGTCCCCACACTTTTACAGAACCACTTTGATTCAATTGTCCAACCAAAAGCTCAGACAGAAGGATTGCCCTAATGATTACTATCGCCACTATAAAGTGAATTAATGAGTACATTCCCTCCCCTTCAGTCTCTACTTTGAATGGAAACAAAGTGAAATTTATGAACATGATCCCTGAATTCAAAAATACAGAAATCACCCCCCACCCCGGAATACTTTCTTTTTTATTCGCAGCTTCCATTGAGACGCTTTCTTCGGACATTCCTCTAACCAAGCAATCTCTTATCTTTCAATATGGGTTAACAATTAGCAACTATTGTAGCAAAGCGTGGAAAGTGCAGTGATCAACTTATTGTTCTGGACAAACGATGCATCTCAACTGAAACCGAATATCTGAGCCTGTACAGATCGTCATGATAATGTCAGAATAACATTGTTCTACCATACAGAGGATGTGTAGAACAAATCTTTCAGACTTCATTCAATAGACTTAGTAGATTTCCAAGTCACACCTACTTCTTCTATCCGACTGCCAAACGATTTGCTTGCTACAACTATCTACCATTTTAATTGAAAACATCAAATCTATCAACTTGCCTTTGTTTTATTGTGGGGAAAGGAATAACGTGGCATTTTACTTCAGGGAGAATAGAACCATATTCGACTTCTGTGTGAACACTTACTCGTTTTATGAGACTCCTGTGCTTATTATAAAAGTGGTATTAAATGACAATAAATCCAATGGGGTTTGCTGCTCATTCTTCATCAGTTCACATTGGCAGACGTAATCAAGTAAAGTTTATGCATGAACTGTGTATTTTTTTAGATCACAGTGCATTCCCATTCATCGAAATATTTCATAATTTGTACCGTTGAGTAATTCCAATCTATTGCAATTATCTAAGATTTAATTCAGGAATATCATAGTTAAACAATTTACAAAAATATTGAAACAAAACAAAACAATCATCAAAAATGCTATCAGTACATTTACGATGTTAACTTGCTATATTTAATATCGTTTATATCCGTGCAATTCAACTGAACCCTAGAAAACTTTGTTGTACGTAGTATTTTCATTTTTATTGTCTTTGTTTTATCGCGGAGAAAGAAATAATATCCTGGGAATCGGTTTAGAAACAAAGAGATCCCGAAATCGGTAGGACACTTAAATCCTTTTGTATTACAGGAATCCTGTGCAAAGTATAAAACTACCATTATTAAATGGTAATAAATTAAATGACTTTTGTTGCTCATTGTGTTTGATATTCAGTGTACACACATTACAAATGAATTTGACTGAAAGTGTATAAATTGTTGTAAAATGATTCTACTTGTTACTAGCTAGAGCTCTAGAGAGATTAACAAATTATCATGTAGGGTTGTGAGTTTTAGATCATTCTCAAACTGTGGATGAATTCTAAAGATAGCAAACTTCAAGTCAGCATTAAAATCTCATTTTCTTACTAGTCACACACCGATAGAAAAGCTAAAATCAGTACGAGAAAGTATTATAGAAGGAGATACTTATCAACTTTATAGGCTTTCGCTCTGGAATGGAGAATGGTAAGAAAGTTATTTTTTATTAAATTGAATAATTGCAATATGATTTTCCAATGCAGTAACCATGCTCCAGAACTCAGTTCTCTTTTGCAGAAATAAAGAAATCAAAACAACAATTTATGTAGCACTAAATCGTTTATTTCTTTCATGATATCAAGATGACATTGATGACATTGTAATAATATTATGGATACATTCACACGCTAGGTAGATAATTGAAACTATATAATTTAAAAACACACCATCAATGATTTCTGGTCTGACGATCCACACTGAAGTATGTAGTATGTAAGTAAATTAGGAGCATTTACTGACTTGATTATCAGTTTTGAAGTCTGTACACATCTTTGAAATCATGCAGATAATTTTTATTCGTGTGGTCTAACAATACGCAATCTTGTTCCAAGATTATTAATTTATATAAGTTATATAATTTATTAATTTATATAATGAAATACCTGACATAAAACATAAAATTTGTATTATGATTTAGTGCATAACTACTCTGAAACGAACGTATAATCCTTTCATACACGAATAGTCTGTAATCTAAAGCACACAATGCTTCTTGCAAGCGAAGCCCATTTTATACACTAAATATTATACTTATCTGGAGGTTAACTGAAAGGTAATCTTATAATAAACACTATAAAAAGTATAATTCATGGATTCCGTAGTGTATTGTATAATTGGTTATTAACTTTGATAGTTATATTTTACCTTTTGTCAAGTATTGTGAAATGCTTCTGGTACTTTGAGGTATTTGACTATTTAGAATCTCACGCACTCAGCAAACAATTTTTTCTTTTTTTATTTTTACGTTTGTTTCTTGCTTGTTTTTCAGAGAAGTACTAAGTCGACCGCGGGTGAATTGTTTATTATAAGCAGTGAGTATTTAATCTACACAAACTTAATAGTTTCTACATTTTAAAAAGCGTTTAAAATTATGTCTGAATATATACAGGTAATATGGATTTATACACGATAATACTCTCACATTCACACAAGATTAATTTCAGAGGTAAAATTCTGAATTACACATTTATTTTATAGATGAGAGAACTGACAATTTGGTTCGATAAATACTAAAGTGTACTGATTACTGATAGTTTAAGTTTAATCAAAAACAGTAACTTTTACAAAAAATATTTTAATTGAGATTCAATAAATAAAAAAAACCTTAAATTATATTCAGCCCTTATATAAACATAATTATTAAAAACATTTTTATTAAAAATTCCTTCTTTTAGTCATTATCTTGAAAAATCACAAGTTTTATCGAAAATAAACAAAACACAATCCACACACAAACTTCATAAAAGCTACCAAACGTGTTATTGTAATATATAGTAGCACAGGGTCACATTATATATTATTACAGTTCAATGATTAAATAGTAGATTAAACTAATCGCAGATTATCAATCAATGAAGTATATATAAACTTGTAATTAATAGCTGAGCTATAAAAACCTATTGATTAATTATATTTAACATTAGTCTCCTCTCCATCTCTTAATTCCAGAGTTAACTCTAACCTAACCAATTTATTTAGCCTTCTACTTTCTCAATTTACAAATTATAAATTTTATCATAATAATAATGTAATAAATATTATACACAGGTCTGTGCAAGAGTCGATTTGATAATTTATAAAACTTTGGTCTGTTTCAATCTAAAAGAGTTCACCTCAAAGTTATTCTATCGAAAACGGCGAAGGACGAAGAAGATGACGAGGAAGAATAAACTGATCTACAAGATGCTGCTGATGCTGAAGATGATTCAATGCTTTTGTCTTCCTTAACAAGACATCTCGCATCATTATCGTCTTCTCTCGACGAGACTAGTAAAGACGACATGGAGAGAAATGACATGACCATCACTGACGCCAAAGCAGTGATAGAGACAAGGAGATCACAGGATTTAGGGGAGGAAGCTGATCCTCCAGTAACTGCCTCGGCACATTGACCTATAATAATTAAGAATGTCATTTATAATACTATCAATAAAAGGCATACATACAATTTGAATGGAAATCTCCCATACCGTCGACAGTTAAGTTAAAGGCCCAGAATCCTTCGACTCCTGGGCTGACATTTCGACGGCAGGACTCACTACTACTTGAGACTCGAAGACCTTCCTCAGACTCAGAGTAGATGAAGCAAAAGCGACGTGCAGTTGTTGAAGATCTGCTTAAGGGCGATGCTATCAAAAATCCAGTTCCGTTTTCTTCCCAACTTCCGTGGCATTCGTAAGCTAAAAAAATATTTCACATATAGTCCAGAAACCTAATCTATTCGAATATTGTGGAATATTGTCATGATTTTACATGTAATCGGCTCCTGAGTAGCACATTTCGAGTGAAACTCCATAGTGGCTCGATTTCCACATCCAACAACAACACTGTGGAATGCCCCTTGACCTCCCGCAAGTCCACATGAATCTCTGACCGACCTTCCATCTTGAGACACTCCAGATGACACATACTTCCCCAAGTTAGGACACAAATGCGACTTGGAATCCGGATTGACAAGTGTGACATAAGGCAATTTTGGTCCGAGTGCATCTGGTTTCATACAATCAAAGTCATCCGACCCTCCATGATCTGATCGCCTTAACATCTGCACTTCCGTTACGTGCTTGGCTCGTTTGTAAATATGCATACAGATCGTCTCACTCTTGCTGCAAATAAAACACAAACATACCAGCACTTTAATACTTGTTTTGATAGTTAACATAATAATAATATTCCCAAGAAAAGTTCCATCCACTACATTTATCCTTCTTTCTCGCAAATCTCTCAAGATTATATCTGACAGATAGACAGACAACATCATTTCTGCCTAAAGAAATCTTAATACTTGTTTTTTACTCAACTCTAAAAAATATAATCTCTTCAGATCAAATTCATTCGACACAGTCGATAAGTAGCGTTACCAAATACAACTTAAGCTTCCAAAAAGTACGAATACGGAGAAGCTTCCTTCAAGCTTCATCATTTCTCTCCCGTCTTTATGTAAGACTCGTCATATAAAAATCAAAAGTAATCTATTAAAAGCCACATCACATCAGATTTCACGGATACATTTTTGACAGACAGATTTTCCCTTTAAATCCCGTAAAGTCTTAACAACTTTCCCCTTTCCCTCTAGGTACTCTCCTGACTTTTATATAAATCTGATGGTACTTTGTAAATACACTCTCACTCCGTTTCTCCTTAAAGATTAAATAACCCTGAGAGTTGAGAGTAATACCCTGAGCATTGAACATGGATTTATATTTTGTAAAAGTAGATACATTAGTGCATTAAATATCTTTGGCATTTTGGTAACAACCTAACGAGGGGATAAAAATCTCTTCTTGTTTCACAAGAAGCAAAGATTTCGGGTGAACTCTTGTAAACCTGTATACATACATATATATATATATATATAACACACGGTTAGCACTAAGAAAAAAAAGGCTCTCTGAGTGGTGGTGGAAAGCATAAAGGGATATTTTTATGATAGGAAATGACATCTACAATAATCCCCTTGCTTTGAAGAGGAGAGAGAGAGGATCAGAATTATTATTGGAAGAGGTGGCAACTCTCTCTCTCTCTTCAGTGGCAAGTGAAAGTCAAGTTTTATGGGGAAACTTACCACCCCTCAGTATGATGGGCAACGATTGCAACATGACGGTCGGAAATATCTTTACGGTTTTGGCAAACAATCCTCGATCCACCGGTGAAAAGGGGTCCAGTCCCGTAGCTTAGGGAAGTAGTTGTGGAGAAAGCTGAAGGAGATGAAAGGCCGGAATAATGGCCGGATGAATTCTTTCGGGTGTCTTCCGTGATGTGCATCGTTGAGTTCTTGTGGTGCATCTTTGCTGACATCTTCCCGTCCAACGTGTGCCAATGGTGTGAAGACAACCAGCTTGGGAACTTGCATTTGATATCCGGTCGTTCAACTAATAATAGCAACCAATATATATATTACAGTTTGGAGGTTTTAGAAAATATCACTCAGTGTAATTAACTCTTTCCTATTATCACAGAAGGTGTGCATGACTTGAGAAGACTT
>Ga0194135_10002243_pt1 | contig 11696 bp, 9 predicted proteins | sample LitLau_LLRF_2013_FD_134024 | JGI IMG/M metagenome (GOLD analysis project Ga0194135, IMG submission 134024) | Freshwater sediment microbial communities in response to fracking from North America - Little Laurel Run_MetaG_LLRF_2013 (version 2) | ecosystem: Environmental > Aquatic > Freshwater >... | reverse complement strand
GCCATGGCGGAGTACTTCACTACTGGGCGAGGTGAAACCTTGGTTTTTTTTATTTAGCTTGGCTCATGTGACCCATAAGTTGAGAAAAATGAGATCTTTCAGGCATCCTTACCACTTCCGGGGCACAAGCGATGGGATTTTTTTCATCCTCCTTGGCAAAGAAAGCAGGAGAAAAGGATTGGCCGGATATCCAAGGTCCGCTCCACCGCTCATTCCCTCTCCCTCTAAAAGTTTTTCTTTACCATTTTCCTATTGGACCTCATCCACATTTATTTCATTTCTATCCTCCTATCGTTCGCAGTCGTTCTGGTCGGAGTCACATTAGGCAATCGTTTTGGGAGGGAGTTGGCAAGAGGATTTGGACCGAAAACGGAACTCATGCGAAAATATTTTGCCCATGCTGAAGGAAAGGGTAAGAAGCCGCCCTTTTTTCATTTCACCCCTGAAAATCATTTACACAATTTTGCAGAATCATTCTTGCAAATCGTGTCGCTTGGAAGACCACATGCAGTTGGGACTATTGAGCTTGGGAGTAGTGACCCGTATGCTCCGCCTGTGATTGATCCATACTACCTTTCCAATTCGCATGACATCCGTGTGCTGGTAGAAGGAATGCAAAAGGTGAACCTTTCATTATCAAATAATTTTTGGAAAAATACGGTTCACTTTGTAATTTTTTGCTTGTCACTTAGGCTGTGTCCCTGATTGAGGATACAGCGAGTTTCAAGCGATTCAACGGAAGTTTCACCAATGTCCCCTTTCCTGGATGTGAACAGGTCAGATTCAAATCGGCTGCCTACTATGAATGCTACGCGAGGCATCTTTCCATTACGCTTCATCACATTGTGGGTGCTTGTGCTATCGGGAAAGTAGTTGACAACGAGTTGAGGGTCAAAGGAATTCGAAACCTGAGGGTAATTGATGCCTCAGTCATGCCAGTAGTTCCCGTAGGTACGTTCGTCTACCTTGTCGCAAAAAGAAACGAAAAACTTTACACTTTGGAAAACACTACTAATAGAGCTTTATGCATTTGTAGGCAATACCGTCAGCCCTACAATCATGATTGCCGAGAAAGGAGCTCATTTAATTAATAAAAAATGGAGAGGGTACATTCCTCCCATAGTGAAAACTGTTCCTAATCCACCTCCTCCGTCTCCAATAACAACGACAGGGACGACCACCACCACCAGCTCGAAACCCTTTACTACAACCGAAGAAGAATCGGAAGAGGAGGAAGAAGAAGAATTTCCACGACGAAAGATTAAGTAGACCTTTAGTAAAGAGAGTGAATTTTCATATATTGACAAATTAATAAAGTTTGTTCTAATAAATAAAATAATTTGTACTGTAATAATAACATTTTATTTAGAAAGTTTATTAGGTTTAGTTAATATTTTACCGCTTCGTAGTCTAGAATTATTACTGCATCCTCAAAACCTTCGCCTACGGCCACAAAACCCAATTTGGCGGAGAGCCCCATGGCATATACACCTGCTAGTAAAACTAGACGTAACTTGCCTCTTGAAGAAGATCTGCCGCAAAGATAAAGTCTTATTAGTGCACTTGCTATCTCACGTCTTCTAGATTTAGTTTTCCCAAGCGGCGTTCTTTATATTTTCTAGCTCTAAAAAATTAAATAAACCCATCAAAGTTCTTTGATAGGGTTTTTTAATTTAAATTTATTAAATTTATTTTTAATTTAAACCATATTTAAATAGCTTAATACTAAAGCCTGATCCCAGGAAATTTTACGAAGAGGCAGGTAGGGGTCAGGATCAGAGTGTCTCAATACCTCTATCCAGTCTCGATCAGCTCGGATCCAAGATAAAGGTGGAAATCTACGATGATGATTGGTCTTGATAAGTATTTAATGTTTAATAGTAAATAAATAAATAATTAAATTAAAATATTAAATCACTCCATTCTTCTTTTATCATATAAACAAACCTTCCCCGTCTTGTCAATAGCTTAGGAATTAATCAAACGAATCAGCGGACCTGTATTACAATAATAATAGTTTTTGTAGTCTTAATTTGAATTTGGCTTGCAAATCATAATTTAAATTCCCAATATTTATATTATACGTTAAACGTTTATATATTATTACACGAAGCGATGAAACTGCTGTTATTAACGTGCAAAGTTTTGTCAAAACCAAATAATCAACTTTTCTAAAATAAATTTTCCCCTCTGGTTCTTCATATCCATATTCTCAACAACTAATTGTAGAAGTACAAAAAAGAATGTGGAGACACCCTAGTTTCACTGATAAGCATTATGGACATGCTAAATTTGAAATTCGACCTAGTAACTCAGCTACATGGAGCGTGATGACAGCATTATGTTATAATTTAAACTCAGGATAAATAATTGAAATCAATTAAATTGTTTTTGATAGTTTTTTGATAGTTTGACATTATTATTTACAAACTGGAAACGGTCTTACGGTTTGAGATGAGGACCTATTTGTGAACTAGTTTACACATTTACATATAGGGAAGTTGTTCAGTTATCTCAATAATTAAGCGGACCCACAATCAAATAATTTAATTTACATACAGTCAGGCTAACGAAACCACGATGGACTTCTGACAACTTGTTGTTTCAATGTAACATCGCGATGGTACACCGACAATAAAGGTTTGTAGCGACATATATCCTCAACCTATCAAATTTCATAAGATTTGTTTTTAAAAAAAATGTTACTTTCATTCCCTTATAACTTTGTATGTACGCTTACGCGAATATTAGTGCACGTCAAATTGAGTGACTCCAGCTTTGGTATTATTCCTTGGGTACACGCGTACAGAATTGCCAACAAATCCGTAGAGAGTAACGGTCCAACATCTAATTGGCGAAGAGCTGAGTAAGAAAAACAGCGGAGGATGATAACACGGTTAAAGCCTTTTCATCAAGTGAAGGTTATGTCAAACTGCCCCGATTACGACTCGTCTCATAAAAAGTATTTTTTTTTAAATAAAAAAAATGACTGACTGAGCCAAAACAAGTTTCAATATATTAGCTGGAATCAACATCTCAATAATGGACGAGGTTCAATTCTTGGAGTTTGGGGGCTTCGCACTTTCCCATCCCGAGAGCCCGGATTTATAAAATATGTAATTAAATAGTCAAAAACTACTCGGCAAATATAACAAGCGGTAGGCGAGAGGTTTGCGCTATATACATGGTGCTTCATATGTATCTATGTATCTCAACAATACCCAAGCGTAGGCCACTGTACGACCTTAGGAATATGCGTCCATGTTCAAAATTTTAGCCCCTGCGCATGTGCGTTCCGTCGTGGCGACAACTTCAAGAAAAACAAGCAAAAGCTTTTTTGAAGGACATCTTTATGTGGTTCTAAGGTAAGAATCTCGGCCGTCTGCGACTGAGGGTTTGGGTGTGCCTAGTTATATTGATTTCCGTTCGTGAACTTCCGAGAAAAAAATTTGAATTTGGAGTTAATTGAAATCAGTTTTACTTCTGAAAACGAAAGTTGGTCAGGCTTTGTTTTACACAAAAATTGTTGCCACGCCTGAATGCCCCTGCACAGAGAGCTGAAATTTAGGTCAGTGATACACACTAAGAAGACCATACAAATGGTGTACTAACGATGCTTCTGCGCTTGTGCGTCGTTGAGATACGTAGCGCGGAAATACAGATGATGAGTTTTGTAGCGTATGATATCTTATGTGTCACCAAGAAATCTTTTTCAATCATTTGACTCCATTGCGCAGCAGCTGGGTGTCTGTTAAATTGGTGTGACATATATTTTGTTGACAAAACGAACGAATAAATCGATTTGGAAAAAAGCCGTAAAGTTTGATAAAAAGTTCAATAGAAACCTTATTTTACTCACTACCCTCTCCATCGGCTAAGGATTATCTGTAATATGAGGAACTATCGCCGTATTTATCGGACGATAGCCCGCCTGTTATTTATTATTTTTGGAGGGAACTGGAGAAAAAAATTTCAAAAATAAGAATAAAATTATGTTTTAGGACTTCCTTGTTTGCATTTTATGAATACTAACATCTCAAAACTAACTATATTAGTATTCGTGTTTAATTAATTCCGGGTCTGTGAGTAGGGCATATTAGGAAAAACACTCGAAGCCGACGCGCCAAAATATGAAGGCCTCGAGAGTTTTATCTTAATATGCCCCACCCACACCCGGAATTAATTAAACAAGAATACTATAGTTATATATTTCAAGCTCATCAAAACCGTCAAATCTTTGTGTCCATCCATGACTTGTAATAATCTCTTGTATCCCATTAGTGCCTGCCAGACGTTTAGGTTGAAATGCAATTATAAAATTAACTTGATCGTATTCAAGAAAATACTCTATTCGAAAATAAAAGTTAATGTGCTTATTTTTATGTTTTATTGTGAAAGCGAAATATAAATTTCAAATTGGTTATAAGCAAGCAAAAGCATTTAGTTCACGCCGTGGTAATTTTTGTTGCTGGAGTTAGTACGGGCTGTGGTCTTTAGCTTCCGATAAATACGGTACATAAATTTGCCCACAAGTTGGGATAAAAACCTTCTGATTTTACTGGATTTTGTTCAAAATAAAAAACAAATCATCAATAGATTTATAATTTTTAGTGACAGATTTCCCACACATTTTGGTTCAGTCCTGGGCCGATCAATAAAATCCTCCGCTTATCCAAAGGCTACTATTAAGTCAAAATTTATGTGTATCCAATACATCCACATTCCAATCTAAGAAATCCAATCGGAACTTTCTATTTCCAGTTCCTGAACAGAAAAATTCTTTCCCTGGCTTTTGGGACTTGTGTTAGAATTCAGGCGGGGATCCCGGGATTTAGTTCAGGGATTGCATGCCGAACTTCCACCTCCTAAAGTACCTTTTCCAGCTAATGTAAATGCCGAAGTTAATACACTTTTATAAAATCCTTTTGGAACTGACATGCTTAGGAAAGTTTGATATTCAAGTAAACTAGCATTCAGCTTAGAACGGAGACAGGGCAACGGCAAACCGTTTTACTGTAATTCTTTGGCTTGAAATGAGTCAGACTCAACAAATTCGGGATATATGTTATATTATCAAAATTAGTTTCGAGGTCAATTAGCGGATCCATTGTATTATCAGAATGTTACCTTTTAGTCCTTGTAGTGCAAACACACTTGGATTTTCTGGCGTCCTTACTCCGAGCACGACTTCTAAAGCCTGGTTAGGAGTATTCTGAGTAAACAGTTCCCAGGCGGTGCGGTACATCATCTCACAAGACAGGCGTTGAATTTGGGGACAAGCAATGCTGAGCCCGTGTGTAGCACTAAGGGTGAGTTCTATGTTGGATAAAGTCAAATGGTTCAGGTTTGGGAATATAAAGTGTCCGTTCTGTAGTAATGGTTTACTCCAAGCATCCTGGAGACGCAACTTTTTACAACTTTCAAAAGAAATTGGTCGAGGCCCTGGCAATATGGCGTCGAGATTGATTCGACGGCAAAGTTGTAATTTTCTAATCGACGAACTGGCTATCCAACTCCAAAACATCCGAAACGTTTCTGGATCCTGCAGCCGATGCTCTGCGAAGTCGGCTGAAAACAATTTGATGTTGGACCTGCGCAAACTCTCCATTGTATCCTTCACTGAGTCATTTATACTTAGATCTCGCAACCCTACTTTGCACCGTGATGGTAAGTGGGTCAGCATTTCTGGTAAAGTCCGCAGGAACTCCGTAGTGTTGAGTATTGGCCCTTCTGTGCAATGAATTGTAAATTCTTCTAGACATGGAGCTGTCTGGATTAATTTTTTTACCGTTGCATGTCCTTCTTCGGTGCCCAAAGTAAACATGAGACGGACCTTCAATCGCTTCAAATGGAACAGCATACCTGGCAAAACCAGTTCAATTGGCCGAGGGAGTCTGTAGTCATAAATGTTCAGTTTCAGACATTCCAAGTTGGGTGAGCCTGAAAGGAGGATTGATAGGCACTGAGCATAAGCACAGTAAAACTCTTCCCCTGTCCAGTTTACGGAGGAATGCTTAAGGAATCTGAGCTCTCGGACATGTTTCCCGTGCCGCTTGACCAGTTCCCGCAGAAGAGAGACACCCATCGTTGTCAGCTTGCTCAGATTGAATTGGAACGTTGGGAATGGAGAGTGGTCTGTAGGGTGTGGCGTGGCCAGAAGAAACTCTTGCAACTTCCCAGTTGAATCAAAAATAAGGCGGCGGGAAATTCGAATAACAACGAGAGTAGCGTTGCATTTGAGTTTTCGGCTAACAAGTCGACAAGTTTTTGTATCATTAAACGGCAGGCGGTGTAAAATGGTGAGCCAAATCTGATAGAGGAAAATATATGTAAATCAAACTTGAACCGTGTTAAAGTGAAAACGAAACTATAAACGCGGAGAAGGCGAGAAATATTAGGATTCCATCATGAATCTTATCATAACCTTATTTAAAAATTCTTAAAGCTGCATTCATTTGGATTTAGGCCTGCAGTTGACTTTGATTGAAAAAAATTGATGGAATAACGTAAAACAAACTTTGCATGTTGTGAGAGTATAACGGGTCCCTTACCTCCATGGGGAATATCATTGTAAACTTCCGAAATTGGTTGTTATTCGACACAACTGAAGACGAAGGAGCCGTTCGTTCCATACCGGTAGAACTTTAACAAAACTAAATCGAATCGTTGTGGCAGAATTATGTTTTCTTAAATGTCGAGTTTCTAAAAATGTCAGAGGTACACGACCTTCGGGAAACTGAACCTATTCCGAAATGAATTTAAACTCAGGATCTCGTACTTAAGGCCCAATAATTCATCTACCTGAACTTGCTAAAAATAAACCGAACCCTTTCCAATCCCTCCCTAATTAAATTAGAATATAGGCAAAGTCAGGGGAACTATATTTCCCTCGCATTGAAATATTGAAGAACGCTACCTTATTTCTTAAAAACTGTTTCGAATCCGGGCTCTATTTTGAGTTAGTCCTATTTAACAAGGCAAAGTAATCCAAAAAAACCTTTCTTCAAGTTAAAAAAGCCGTCTTCAAAGTAAAATTTTTTTTCAAGTTGACGTTGTTAGTGATTTCCAACCACAAAACTTCATGTAATTATACAGAAAAGCTTCAAGTTGTATCAGGTCGATGAAAGTTCGTAAGTTTTGTGGTTAAAAATCACTAATAAGGTCAACTTGAAAAAAAATTAAATTTTAACTGTGAAGACGGCTTTTTGAACACGAAGGAAAGGATTTGGACTAATTTGCCTGGTTAAATACGACTGACTCTATTTTGAGTTATATTTAGTTATAGTAACGGAATAATTGTGTTTTCCCAATCCGAATTGTCCATCATCTCTATGCCTTTCCTCTCTTCATTCCATTTACCTTCCTGTCCGTAGTTTCTGAATTTTGCAATTTGTCCAATCCTCCAGCTGATACGCATCATGCTTCCTTGACTTTTTATTTATCCCTCCCACTGCTTATAAAAGAATGCTCCGTATACATTTCACTGGTCAATCAGTCCGTCATCAGCTGAGCGGTGCGTCTTTATTAATAAATACGGTCGGACTCTTCAAATCGTCCTACCTGAAGCAACTTCGGCTCTTTGCATTTTCCCATTCCGATGACTTGGGTCAGTTGGGGGTGAGTGGAAAGAACGAAAAAGGAGGTGGTAGGGGGCTAGGGGACTAGTAATTTAACACCATGTATTTCTTTTGTTATATTTTTGCTACGTAAACTTAAATACATTTTAGATCTGGACGAGCTAAGCATTGCTGAATTCCCGAACATTACGCACGTCAAGTGCATTTTGTTCAGAAAAACTCCTACTTTTGAATATGCAGAAAAAGGTGAGACGCATTGCGGCATACTGCTTGCGGTTACTTAATAATGTATATTTACAGCACACATGCTTTGTCTTTCTCTGTAAAATCCATATGCAAGCAAATGCACGCTAAAATCGCCCGTCGTACAAATGTGTACTAAAGCAGCTTATTTAATGCCAAATGTACTGAAGATGTATGTATGTATGCTTTATGGAGGGAGCGAGTAAGCCCATTGATTAGGACAAACTCAGGAACTCCGCCGACCGAGCCTCTAATTGGGCCTATTTCGGACTCTCCAGACACAGGCGCGCCTTTAATTTAAGGAGTTTTGACCCCCTTCTTTACTCCGATAAAACCTGACGCTCTTCTCTACGAACTCCAGGATTGTGGGAAGAGGGATATTAGCAAGTTCCTCAGGATCCATAGGGTGGCTCCCTAGGACTCGCTTTCTTACTCTTGCAAGTGTTTCGCAACGGCACAGGATGTGGTCTCGATCCTCTTCCTCCTCCATACAGAGGTGGCAAAAGGAATCTGAGACCACTCCTATGCGATGCAAGTGTGCTGCCAGTATGCTGTGACCTGTCACAACTTGAGTCAACATCCTTAATTGGTTTCGACTCAGTCGACGACAGTACGCGCCATTTGGCTTAGTTGGGCCTTTTAGGATCGTTTTGGTTTGTCCACATGATTCCAGAGCATGCCATTTAGTTATATGTTCCTTTCGGGACCGAATATTCATGATATTCTGTGTCACAAAATTCCTACTTAGTACATCCATGAGTTCACTACACATCTTTTAAGTAAATCCGCACTAATGATAAAGACTTTTTACTTGGCTCTCATTTTGAGACGGATGTCTCAATTTCAAGAGCATACTCGGACAAAGAAGTAGGGACGATGTCTCTATCTCAACGGATTTCTCGGGACTATAATAGACGCACCTTTTCTTCTGTCTTCTCGGCTCCGCATAAAAAGTGATTCGCAGTATTTTCTGCAAGTCCACGAATCCTAATCATTCCATTTAACTCATGTGATTAGTGCTCCTGTTTAAAACCTCATTCATTGCATTAGAACTGCCAAGTTACTCAGGATCTGCATTAGTATGGAGTTCCAAAAAATATCAGCCACACTGATGGAATTGGGTCTTCGGCAATATCAGGGCGCATTTGAAGGTAAGTTTAAGCCAATCAATGTTACCTGTATAGATAATTGTAATACAAAATTACGTATTGCAATACTGCTACGATTTGTTTTTGTCTTAAATGAGTAACAACGTATTCTTGACCACATTTCTCTTTTTGTTTCTACAGTGAACCAGCTGACAGACACGATATTGGGTACTTTTTTGGCTGAAAGCAAACTTGTGGAATATCTCAAAGAGGTTGTTCCTCCTCTTGGACTCGGTTTACTCGGTAAACTCAACGAAGCATTTACATCTGGTGAGCAGCAAGAGGAAGTCGTCTTTGATCTTCCAGAGGTACAATGTCTTTCATGCAATCAATCCATACTGAATACTTGGGCGAGCATATGGGATCATTTGAAATACGCACATGACAAAACTCAAAGATCAAAGAACTGGACATGCCCCTTCTGCCAATCCAACTTTATGTGGTTCAACGCCTTCAAAACTCATGTCCAATCACAGCACGACTCATCCAGTGTACCATGTGTCTCGCATAGCCAGTTTCAATCTAATTGCGTCCCAGGTGATCCAGACGAACCATCACAAGGCGATGAGCATCAATCAGGATTTCACTTGGAGGAAGGTTTAAAGAAAATCAGGCTTGACGCTTCCAAATTTATGATCAAATTGACCAGTACAGGGAGGCTTGCATTATCTCAATCTCAGTGGGTCATTGATTCAACCAAAGAGCTACTCACGGGAATCATTGAATATATTCAAATCCTTACGGCAGAAACAATTTCGGAAACCGAATTCTCTTCAGTCTTAACTCAGTTGAAAAATCCTTTCTCACAAGTGGACATTGAACAGAAGATGGAATTATTTCTTACAAGGGTAGGATTCCTGATCAAGCCAGAAGAGATAACTTTAGGATCACACTTTAAGACACTCCACAAGCATAATCAGTTGTCCTCTCAATTAGTTTTCGACACAATGCAATATGTTAGTATCGGAGAAACGCTGAAAAGGGTGCTTGTTATGCCGGGCGTCGTGGAAAGTGTGTTGTCGGTCAAGCCTGATGAGGATGAAAATTTATACTCAAATGCAATGTCCGGGGCGTATCTGAAGAAGAGGTTTCAAAAGTGCAATTCTCCAAATATATTTATATTATTCTACTTTGATGAGCTAGAAGTGTGCAATCCGTTGGGTTCAAGGTCAAGTTGTGCATCAGTTGGGACTGTGTTACTTTACAATTCTAAATATCTCCGCTCATTACAATGCCAAACTGGGAAATATTTACCTTTGCTCTGCAATCAGGTCTCGTCTACTAAAGGAATACGCAATCGACAAGGTCTTAAGAAAACCAATTGAAGAATTGAAGTTATTGGGCTCAAAGGGAATAGACATAAGCTCAAATGCTTTTACTGGAAATGTGAAGGTGCTGCTAGGACAACTGACCGGAGACAATCTCGGAATCCATAAGTTACTCGGCTATTCAGAATCCTTTGTTGCTAATGATCCGTATCGTTTTTGCCGTATGCACCGCCAACAGTGTCAAACGGCGTGCAGACTGGATTCAAGTCTTCTTCGAAATAGACAGAATTATGAGCAAGATCCTCAGTTGTCCAGTCTTCGGAAAACAGGAGTTAAGAATGCGTCAAATTTCAATGAATTACCGGACTTTCACATAACTGAAAACTTTTGCCCCGACATAATGCACGATGTGTTTGAAGGAATTGCCCCACTGGATATTAGAATTCTTCTGAATAAGCTGATAACTTCGGGCCAACTTTCTCTGTCTGGCATCAATTCTAGAATCGATCGATTCAATTTCGGACATTTTAAGAAGGATAAACCATCGCCAATTACCCTCCAAAATCTCAGAAGTACAAGCACACGAATGGGTCAATCGGCTAGCCAGATGTGCACCTTGGTTTTGAAGTTTGGACTTCTATTTAGGAATTTGTTTAGTAAAAACTGCTTAACGTGGAAGCTGTACATTTTGCTCCGTGAAATTCTTGACGTCATACTCTCTCCGTCCGTTTCTGCGGTTGAAATTCCTTACTTGGAATCCATTATAGAAGATCACCATTATCTTTACCAAAGATTGTACGGATTAACTCTAATTCCAAAACACCACCACCTCCTTCATTATCCTCACGCCATTCGTCAAGTTGGGCCCATTTTGAATTTTTGGGCAATGAGATTTGAGGGAAGACATCGATTTCTTAAGCACGTCGCAAATATTTCCTGTAACTTCAAAAATATCGCTAAAACTGTAACGAAACGGAACCAAATGTGTTTGAGTTACAAGTTCTTACTCAACCGTCCATTCCGTGACCAGTACATTTCTGAAGTTTCCGAGCTTGTTCAAATCAGCGACACTGAGTTTTTGGAAACAATCTCTCAAACACTTGGAACAGATGAAGGTGTAATCCACATTTTGAATTCCTTGGAAAATGAAAGTTTCAAGATAAAACCCAAAGACGTGCTTGTAAAATGCTGGAACGATCCAAATTGTCAACCTCTATTCATTAGAGTCGAGCTTCTATTCAGACACGATTCCACTTATTTCCTGGTACACAAGATCTACCGTACTTTGATACACATTTCCATGCCTTTGATATTTCGCTCACGGACGAGATAGGCGTTACAAAGATCGAGCAATTCAATTTCAAATTCTCCGTCTAAACTAGCCAAAATTATTTCACCGATTTGGACTCAAAGGTGAAGCCGTTCCTGTAAGTTGGATTTGAAGTTGGAATATATAATTG
>Ga0194135_10002242_pt1 | contig 11697 bp, 15 predicted proteins | sample LitLau_LLRF_2013_FD_134024 | JGI IMG/M metagenome (GOLD analysis project Ga0194135, IMG submission 134024) | Freshwater sediment microbial communities in response to fracking from North America - Little Laurel Run_MetaG_LLRF_2013 (version 2) | ecosystem: Environmental > Aquatic > Freshwater >... | reverse complement strand
ATATCATGGGATCCACCACAACCAAACGATATGCTAGTGCTTGTGACTAATTGACTGTCGCGGCTAAAGTGTCACGTGGTTCGGATTCCACGTTAAACTGGAGGTCCAGGGTCTATACGGATGCACACAATAAGCCACCAGGCTGCAGTGATGGGCTCACCTAACCCGCCCGTATAGATCACACGGGGGAAAAAAAATAGGATCATACCTGAGAGCCAAGTAAAGCTTTGGCTTGAAGCATTTCGCCGACCATTTCCGCTTCTTGTTGAGCATAAGGAATGTCGCTCCATCCCCACTGCTCTGTTACACAAGTAGGTAAACGAGGATTCCCGACTACTAGAGCTGATACATTACTATTATTTTGATCGTTCTACAAATAAAATCATTCATTTACATGCAATGGAAATGTTAATAACAAGCACGTTTTTGGTGGTACGAGTAAATTACAGCTCGGCCCAAAAAAGAAGTTAATAAGATTTTCGCCTCTTGCCGCTGATTCTACAAGGTATAAGATCTGGCTAAATACTATACTCTCACTTCAGTTAAGCAGTATTTTAGTTAAAGGGTGACTGTGATATATTATTTTGTTTCACTCAAAAAGAAGGTTCAAAAATCAAATAGGAAGTATATCAATTGGCAAAGTCAATGAGAGCGTTTTGAACTCCGCCGCCATAAGCTAACCATACATAATCCATGACCTTACTGATTCTTTTATGAATGAAAAATATAAGTTTTCAAAAATTTTCCCAACTATATTCATCATTAACTGTTCAAAAATAAAACGAAAAAGACAAACAATTATTTTTTTGCATGACTTCTTATAGAGGCATGGTTAGCTTATGTTATGACCTCATGCTAAGCTTACGGCTATATCTTGCCGACAGGTCGGCCAACACAAATATTTCACAACGCTCTTTCAAATGCACACACTGTGGTTCCCGCTTGCCCAAGCGGGGGCAATAGAATTTCTAGTATGATGTAAGTTTTAATTTCCTCGGATTTCCCTCGGATTTTTGCACATTTTGGGTCATTAAATATTGTCTTAACCTTATTCTTTATTCTTGTATACGTATGGAAAACTAGTACTGTAATACTGGTTTGTTCATGCGAAAAAGGCAATAATCGTACATACCTGTCTTTCATTTTTGAGAGCCTGTTTGGCCAACTTTTGATTAAGCTTCAAACTAGTCAGCGATGATATAACCAGCATTGAAAATCTTTCACACAGATATTCCGAAGAGTTGTCAACTGTATGGGGCCTCAGAACTGGGAAAGGCACCAAGTACAAATCCCCTTCTAGGACTAACAGAAGTTCTCGCTGACCAGAGCAACCTTTACTATGAGCCACTAAAAATGAAGTTAGTACCTAGTTGAAAATTTTCTTTACATAAATAAAATTTAAAACAAGAAGAACATACACCTGCAATTAACCGAACGAAAGCAATAATAACGAATGAATGAATTATAAATATTTGTGGTGGTAGAAGCTTATGTTTGGTATCGCTTTCAGTGTTACCATAATTTTATGGCCACATAACGAAGTATGGAAGCTTTGATTGATCATGTCCGGAAAAAATCGGTGTTTAAGGTTTATAATAGGGATTGAGTGATTCACTGAGATATAGGCTCTGCATCTAACCATTTGTCAATGACCGCTTATTGATCATTGACACATACCTACATTCCTACGAGCGGCTCCAAAGTCCATATAAAGCAGATTTCACACTCATTTAAAAAATTCTACATAAATGGTACGGATGGTTACTTACTCCCGGAACTTTTCGATGAACATGAACTGGGCAAAACATCTTCAAATGGAGCAATTAAGAGTTGATACAACGCAGCAAGACATTGAGGTCCTTCCCATTGCTGGCGAACCTGGCGCCGTGACCTAGTACTACCAGCTCGACTCGCCGATCCACTTGTAACACTACCACTCACACTCCCCAAGCTGAATTAAAACAAGAACTAAATAAATCAGCTATAAATTAGAGCAAAAATAAGCGAGCTAAGTCAAAAAATCTACAGACACTGCCTTATTCTTGTTGTTAATGCTAAATATGCTATACGAGTACATAATTAAGTAATAGAATTTAAGGGTATACAAAAATGATAAAGAATGAAGGAACTTCCTTTTTCGCTACCGTAGGCCATGGGATACATGTATACGATTAGTGGCTGTGCTCGACTGGGACCTTAGTACAATCAGCATTATATTTATAGAACGGAAATTATACTTTCCTCGAACTCTGCTTACCTATATCTGGCGATATGGCTTAAAACTAGTTACGATACTAACCTTGTAAGGCTAACGCGGCAAAAAAATATAGAATATAGAATACTAACCTAAATAGACTGCTCAAGCTGTAGTTGCTAGAATTAAACAAGTGATTTCTCGCCAGAATTCGTAAGTTTCCAGCACGATCATCTGCGCCGCCAGGCAGCCGATCACTCTCTCCAAAGTCAAGATCTTTATCTTGCTCCACTCCAAGACTGTCACGAACGCTTTGGATATACTGCTCAAGAAGTGATCCTGTTGTAGTCATAGTATCCGTTATATCATCACCTTCCGTTTCATTGTCTGATATGGACGCTTCGTGGAACCTTACTATACCTGCACAATATAGTTAAAGATGTAAATAACTGAAGTTTTAAATACTTTAGGTACTAAGTAAGTAAGTAAGGCGTCGGCGTCGTTAAACATTAAATACTGGAAACCACGTTAGGACTTAGGAATGACACATTTAAAATTTTGTCGCACCTTTGTTTGGTATGAGGAGCCAGGCATGGAGATATCCAGCAGCAATACTATAGTAAAGAACAGATGCTTTTTGGCGGTTTACAATATCTAAAAGATTTTCAACAGTCGTGCAGATATTGTCTTCGAGCCGATGCGATTTTTGGGAAGTTTGCCTTTCCAAAAGTAAATCAACAAATGCCCTAGTGCGGCCTCTTTCCGCTGCCAGTAATGCTTCATCTGGCTTCTTCAACGCCACTAGTACCCTCTAAAAATTGAATAAATAAATAAAAAATAATATAGGCTTAGTATAGAATAGGTATACCTGTAGTAAATTAATACTTTTTACCATTGAAATTCTGCAAACTTCATCGTGTATTTAAATATTCACAGGCACCAATTTTTGACTAACCGAACCGAATCTATATGTACTAAGATATAATTTCATTAACTTTTTGATTCGCTTGTGTTATCTACGGTTGTCAACGAATAAAAAATTCAAGTACACCTTTCAAACGATTTTTTAAGTACATATTTTAAACCAAAACTGGTACTTATTCTTACCTGTAAAGCTTGGTAACTAGCAGTTTGAAGGTCAAACAAGGAGATTTTGTAATCATTAGTTCCTGTCGCTTCTCTTCGGATGCCCTCCAAGAGTAAGGCCGCTCTTTCGAGCTGGGCTCGTGCGCCATCTAAATCTCGGTGACCCCAAAGCGCTAAACCTAGCCTATGTCGAATTCTGGCTTCTTCCTCCCTCCTGCCGAGTTGCTCGGCAAGAACAAGACCCTGTTGAAGATACGCCACTGCTTGGTGCGAATTTCCCAAAGCATGATGAATTCGACCTAAAACACAAAACAAAATTTGTACCTACACTATTTTTCTAGCTGACAAGACCACTCGATGGAAACTTAAAACGTAACTTTTAATCAAATCTAGAGTAGTGTTCTCGATGTGCTACGGTGTACATTAATAATGGAGAGGACGAAATACAGGACGGCAGAAAATCACTCTTTACTAAAAACAGGTACTGCTTACCTAAACTGCTGAATGCTAGTGTCTTTCCCTGTTTATCGTTCGTCTGACTGGCGACACTCAAATGCTGCTCCTGGTACCTGACAGCTTCATCAAAATTTCCCAGACTTTCATGGACCATACCCAGGTTCCCACAGGCACGCGCCTGCAAGTTCAATAGCTCCAATTCTTCTGCTATTTCAAGTTCAGATTGATGATATCGCAACGCTGTCGCCAGTTCCCCCATTTGTTGACAAACCTAAGTAAATATTTTAATAATTATTATTAAAGGTTCAATAGTTCAACACAATTCATTGTTCAGGATCAAAGTTAGTCACGACTCGTTAGAAGGATCTGATAAGAAATAATAATTGTAAACGTTTTACATATCTTCGATTTTAGACAAAGTAATGAAGGTTACCTGGCCCAGGCCACAAGCCGCGTCTGCTTCTGCCACTTTGTCTTTTAAATCCCTGGCGATTGACATCTGATGTTCCAAGCAGCTTATGGCTTGTTCAAAGTTCCCTAACGTGCTATGTATATGACCCAGTTCTCCATAGGCAGCTGCTTTGGCTTCAGGACTATTCAGATCATGCGCTACGACTAGTCTCTTCTCGAAGCACACCTAAGGACAATAGGTATTTTGAAAAATAAATAAATTAAAGAGTGAACTTGACTATTACCAGTGGTGTACGGGCTGGGTTTCTACCAGAACACCAGATCTCCAATACCCAATAGAGGAGAACGATTCCGATCATCGTGATAACCAAGATACACGAATGCTTGGTTTATATCAAACTTACTAATGCCTGTTGAAGGTGTCCGAGCCGCTTGTGTGCATGTCCAAGACCTCTATACGCCCTTTCTTGATCCCTACACGAATTCAACTTCAGGGCAATGGCTAAGTGCTGTTCATGGCACTTGACTGCTTCCTCTAAATCTCCTAATGCGTCATAACAGTCACCCAGGTTCCCAAATGCTCGTCCCTGTGACAAAATTTACGGATGAAATATTAAGTGATTGTGAGTTTGTTAATGGATGAGTTTCCGGTAAAGTATTGAATAGAGTTTTATTCGTTCTTATCAAAAATAATATAACTATTATTACTAACCTTATCTAGGTACGCTGAAGTAGTAGACAACTGTTCCAAAGTAGCCAGTTGCTGTTCAAAGTAGCCAATAGCATCTTCATAGTGGCCCATGTTCAATCTTGTAATACCAAGGTTCCCAAATGACTGTGCCTGAACTGCAGAATCTTTTAAATCATTGGCTCTTTCTAATTGTTCTTGATAACATTTCAGGGCGTGAGTGTAATTCGCTAACGCCATGTGCACAGCACCTAAATGCCCATGAGCACGGCATTCACCTTTTAGTTCGCCCATTTCTTGCCGTAATGATAGTTCCTGAAAAAAATGATGATTGTTGGTAAATTTATTTTCGATCACCGTCGATGCATAAAATGCCTGCTTACCATTTAGTTGCAATAGTAGCGAAATTGCAAGTACCCAATACTTAAAGCTTGGACTACCTACCCAGGTAAAACATGTACCTAATTTTGAAACCCCAAAAATAGTTTCTTCTCTTGTTAGCTCAAGTTAAAGCCCATAAGTTTATAACTGTAACAAATCTGGCTTGGTAACTAAAAAAGATCTTACCTGTGTATGGTATCCAAGTGCTTTGTCATAGCATCTTAGAAGACGATGAGATAAGCCTAAAGCGCCACAAGCAGCACCTTCGAGAGATCTATCTCTGGCACTCCTTGCAATACTGAGCTGTCTTTGGTACATTTTAATTGCTTCTTCGATGTCCCCCATTTTAATGAGAACATCTCCTATATTTCCTAGAGCCCGAAATTTTCCAGGAACGTGTTTTGTCATATGGGCTATAGCTAGAAAAAGGACAGATATTACATTACATTTGATAATTGAGATATTTAATTACAGTATGTTGACGTAACGGAAATTGAAAGAGAGGAGCGGACAGGGCTATTATGCTTCCGAATGAGGAACACAAAAACGGTTTTAGGTTACCTATTTATTCCAGGGTGACTGTTTCAACAAAAAACATATTATAGGGGTTCGCAGTAGCATATAATCGTCTTTTCTTCTTGAAATGTTAGGTATTCTGTTTTAAAACAAATTTATGACCACAAGTTAAATTTTAGAAAACAAAAATGGTCGCATAGGTACTAGCTTTCTGCGAACAGGGTATAGAAACGTAAGTAGTAATCACGTTCGTTATCTATTTGTACCACTGACTTACCTAAAAAATATTTTTGGCACTCAAGGGCAGTCTCCAAATTGCCCAACGCTAAATGAGCAAGACCTAAATTGCAGTACCCCCGTCCCATGTTCATTTTGTCTTGTAGATCCTTAGCCAATGCTAAGTCTTGATCATAATATCGAACGGCTTCCCGCAGATTTCCAAGACAGTAATGGGCGTATCCTAAAAAATGGCAAGCTTTTGCCTCACCTTCCACGTCGTGGAGTTCCTAAAAGAGAAGAGGTATTGAATTCATCTTGGGAGCTCTAGAAGATTCAATTTGCGAAAGCATATTATTTGATTTACTTATAGGCTCTCTAGGTACTCTACAATAAGCGCAAGATGTACGAGTGTTACTATAGGTATTAAATTGAATTTGGAAAGAGGCAGATTTCTTCGGACAAAATTGCATTCAGTTGTAAATAATAGAAAATAATTATTGAGTTAGTAAATAAAATATATGGACGCAGACACAGTCAACTGAAAACCTAATTATTTGCCTATATTGATAGAGAATAATAGGTAAGAATGTCACGTTTTTTTATTGGTAGTTAGGTACCTCCTAACAATGATTAGCTGCATTAATAGTGATTATCTTCAATAGGGTAGGTACTTGCTAGAAAACTTATATCAACTTATTTTGCATTATACGAGTAACTACGGGTGCCTAGATGATAAAAATTAAATAAGCCCTGTGCAAATAATATTCTTTATCAATAGTTAGATTCAAAATTTAAAAAGATTTCCCAGGTTTCAGACTGCCTTAAACATAAAAATAAATGAAAAAGTCTTTATTGAGGCGAAGATGCGCCATAATAATGATTTATTTGCACAAGGCTTTTTTGACCTTTCTGAATACCCTGTCAATTAAAAAATATTTTTTTAGACCAGTAGGTACCCAAATTTTACGAAAATGTCATCAATTCACCTGGTAGTTACGCGAAAATGTGGTTTAATTAGTTTGATGAACATTTTACACATTTTTATTCCTACCTGACTTAGCATAAGATAGTTCTCATAGTACGGAACAGCTTGAGCGAATTCCTGTCTACTACTTAAGCAGTTAGCTAGGTTGAGCAACGCGCATGCTTCTCCCGCAGTGTCTTTCAGTTCTCGTGCGATGTTGAGATGCGCGCGGTAGTGCATGAGCGCCATATCATGCGCACCTAGAGCTTGATACGCCACTGCTAAATTCCCATGAGTCGACGCCTCGGAACTTCTATCACCCACTTCTTTGGATATCGTTAATTCTTGTTTATGGTATTTTATAGCCTAAAAACATAAATTTTGATCATTACTAAAATGTGACATCAAGAGAAAAAGAGAACCTAGTAGGTATACAATGTTACAATGTCTCTGATCTGCAACTTTTGCCATGAGATCTCTTGCAAAAGAATGTCATGACCCGTAGGCGTTGTTAATGGTATACCATGGCATGTTCATAGGAAGGCAATCCCGTAGGGGAAACGACCTTTTCCTGCCTACTCGATGGCTGCAAAAGTCTGATTGTGAGGCGCACAGGCGGATAGGATACTACTTCCCAGCATTTGGGAGGATCGTTTTACAGTTTTCGGGAACTCCGTGAGTTAAAAAAATTGACTTACTTGTTCATAAAGGCCCATGGCGCTATGAGCGTTCCCAATATTGCCGAATGCCCTTCCCATGCCAGCGCGATCCATAAATGCCCTTGCAATGTTCAGATGTGCCTGGTGTAGTTTCAAAGCAGCATTATGTTCACCAAGCAACTGATAGACAATTCCTAAATTTGAGCAGGCACGGCCTTCGCCTATTTTGTCACGTGTTGCCAATGCCATGTCTAGTTGCCGTTCGTGCCATTTTTTAGCCTACAATCAAACAATGTCTCTAAAATAAGATTCCCCTCTTCACGCTTATGGCTTCGTCCTGTACTGATACCGTCACACTACTCTGTAGTAACGGTCTAGTGCTAATGTATGAAACTAAAGTAAGGCCAATAGATTCTTTGACGTTCTTACCTACATACATGAAAAAATGTATTTGTTATAGGTAGGTAGGAACGGAGATATTAGTAAAGTCAGAAAACGTTTTAAATGACTAATATATTATAAAATAAAAAAGTTTAATCGCTTTTGGTAATTTTTGTTTGCCGAGAAAATCTTCTAAGAATTGTATGTGGCGTAATTATAAAAAAATGGGAATAATAAAATGAAGGTTTTAATACTTTTTGTTTTAGAATCGCAACATTTGTTGTTCTCACTTGATAAAGATGACTGATAGGAACCCCATTCTGTACCTACCACATGTTTTTAAAAACAGATAGGTAATTTGTGAATTTACCCTAATACTAGCATTTCTTTTTTATTTCTGCATCATCAAACCACACAATCTCAACTTTTATTCAACCCCTCCCAAAATGTCTCTGAATAATCAAAAAACGATTCGGAACATTTATAGGAATCCTACCTGAATATAATCGCCGGCGCATCTCGCAGCGTGCCCTAATCCTGCGTAGGCTCTGGCTTCAATTACCCTGTCGCCGAGTTCTTGTGCTATTTTCAAAACACTCTCATGGAACGTGATTGCTTGCTGGAAATTCCTCCGGTAATGGTGCGATGAACCTAAATTACTATAAGCTCGTGCCTCTTCCACCTGAAAGAAACTCAAAGTGAGAGACTAATATAATTTCCTGCCGAGCCAATAATCCATGCTGGAGTGCTGGAGTTGATGGCTGCATTGACTTGGAAAATTATACGTATGAAGGGATTATTTGTCTTATTTATAGTGGCTAATCGGGCCTATTTTTACAATAAACCACATAACCAATCATGTACTTTACAAAATTTCACCTTACTCCCTTACTTGAGCTCTTTGCGGTAAATCTCTTACCCCTAATGTTTTTCATTTTTCGGGCAAGCAACATACGTATTTAGCTATGTTGCAGTATGTAAACTTTTAAGTACCTATAAACTGCTACCTAAGACAACCCTTATACAGACACCCTATGCCATGATATTTTTGGATCCAGGGAAGGGGGTAAGTATGGGTGGATGAGTGATGATTGAGGAGTCGGGGACTCCGCAACCGATTTCTGCAGGTATCGACCTGCAAATTGCTGCTCCAACTCCTATTGGGACAAGCAGGTGAATTATCCAAACCCTCCGTAAGGGGGGCTATCTGTGCTACTACTTAATTAGTAGGTACATTGCACATTGTGTATTGTAAGTTGTAAGACGTAAGCCATGAGATTAATGACGAAGCCCGTGCTTTATAACTATATGATGAGCAATAAAGCATTACATTTTATTGAAACTGGTTAACTGATCAAAGGTGCATACCTGATTTCCTAATCTGCGAGCGAGCCTGAGATGCTGTGTATGGCAGTCGACAGCACTTTCGAACTCGCCCATTGCCAGATAGACAGCACCAACGTTGCCGATTTCCCTGGCTTCTTGTAATCGATCTCCCATTTGTTTTACAAGTTGAACACATTGTTTATGCGACGCCAGCGCATTAGGGTAATCCCCGATAGCTGTGTACACATGACCTGACAAAAAGAAAAATCGTGAATATAGTACACACCTGGTATAATACGAATTAAAATAGATATCTAAGAACAAGAATCTTTTTTTCTTGATCTGATGATAGTAGTGGTACTCATTTAATTCGTAGTAAATGTCCATGGAAACGGCAATAAGGTAATCTCCATAAGAATCAATGTTAGATGAATTACTGTATAACGTTCTTCATGTGAAATTTCAAACATATTTCTATGATTTTTTTTAGAATTTTTATCACGAAGAACGTTGCAAAGTAGTTCTTCTACCATTGATTCTTAAGGAGGTTACCTTTTTGCCATTTCCATGGAGATTTACCACGAATTTAGTGAGTACCGGCCCCTACAGAAGTTATTCGCATATTCCATCATCTCAGTTAATGACGAACACACCTAGCGATACCCCGATACCAAGCCTTAACTAATGAATATTGAAACCCGGACCCAGCTAGACTGAACTAGTCAGTCTCTGTTTCGGATCAAGTTTCAATTATCAAAAATACGGTTTCGTTCATCTTCATCTTGAACCAATTTTATTATAACTCTCCAAAACGGTAAGAGGCAAAAGGCAGAGATGTGTAGTGGCTATGACTTTCAGTACAGGTAAATAAATAGAATATTTCGAAAAGTTCAACAAAAAGACAGCAAGGCTGTAACAACGCACACACTCACCTAAACTAGTGAGGGCGCTGGCAGCAGCTTGGGTATCCTTGCACTTCATAGCGAGTACCAATTGGTACCTATGACTTGTCAAAGCTTCTTTAAAGCTGCCTTTGCTAAAATACGCGGAGCCAAGGTTTCCGTGGGCCCTGCATTCTCCAGCAATGTCCCCCAGAGATTTCGCCACCGAAAGATCTTGCTGCATGTATCCAATAGCCTAAAACAGGACAAAAAATATGAAGGACTAAAGAAACGTCGTGAAATAGTAGCTCTTGTAGGGCTTACGTTATACCATATTTGAATTAAAGAATCGCAATAATAAAAAGATAAGAATAATTAATTCTTTTTTTTAATTCAGCCAAAAGGCAACTTTTGTTGAGCTTAAATGGATGACCTTGTTTTCTAAAGTGTTTTCATTATTCGTGGAAAAAGGTTAAGTCCGCAATTAACACTTTTCTTGTTAAAAAAAATTAGGCATAGGAATGAGTTTTCCGTCTGATTAGAACAACACTCACGTTCAAGGGTATGAAAGATTAGTTTCTTCCAAACTTCGCCAACCAGAATACTGCTTGTTTTCATATTTTCTTTTTTCCCTTACTAGTTGTTCTGCTTAATTTTTATTATAAGTTACCTACTGTATTTAATACCTACTAGCTTAACGCTGTTTATAATAAATAGTTACCGAACACCACAGTACTCACAACTTAAAATCCCTAGTGTTAAAAAACTGATGTATGTGAACAAACCTTATCCAGAGAGTTCAATGCCCAGTAAGCAGAACTTAAGGCGCTGAAAACGCTTCCTCGTAATTTAAGTGAACACGTTCCGATACTTAAGGCTGCTTCCAAAACAGTGACCGCAGATGAATATTGAGCGGCAGCCAGCAGTTCTTGACCAATCACCGAAATTATCACGAACGGCGATTTATCCAGTTTCATGGCTTCCAGTTGATCGAAAATTGGCTCCAGTGAACCTAAAAAACATAAGAAATTATAGACATTTGAGATTTTTAAGACACTTAAGATTGGTTCCCCTTTATGTACAAGTATTCCATTTTTAGGAGAAACTAAATCCATTAAAATTATTACATCAGAAGGTTCTTACGTTTAATTATTTAGACCAAGGAAAGTTTTTTTAATCTGGTTCCATAACAAACTCACCATGTGGTAATATTAATATTAGGCTTTGTAATATTGATTAACAAGGAAAATAACAGAAATGATCATTATTTTTATAATAATTTTTGTATGTAGCACCTTCCCAGTAGTGGCAAATAAAGGCACATAATCCATTATTTTTCTGACTTGAACATAAAATGTTAAAATTTTCTCAAAATGGTACCTAAAGTTGCACGATTGCCTTCATATTAAAGAGGCTCGAATGATGTTTTACACTATGTAGGTACCAGATGCATCTATACCCTGTTCGCAGTTAGGAACGAACCAAAACCGGTTCTGAGGTACCCTTCCATAAGGACCCGTTTGTCTACATATCTT
>Ga0194135_10002241_pt1 | contig 11698 bp, 7 predicted proteins | sample LitLau_LLRF_2013_FD_134024 | JGI IMG/M metagenome (GOLD analysis project Ga0194135, IMG submission 134024) | Freshwater sediment microbial communities in response to fracking from North America - Little Laurel Run_MetaG_LLRF_2013 (version 2) | ecosystem: Environmental > Aquatic > Freshwater >... | reverse complement strand
GACTCATCCACTGGTATGAGTTATTTACAGAATCAGATTCAGCATGAAAAACTAGGATAGGATAGTAGATACCATTTCTTTGTGTTGGGCCTCCATTTGCCGTAAATTGTATCGAAAGTTGCAGAAAATTTGACACGCTGACGCCCAGGCAATAAAAATTGTGCCCAGTAACGTCAGCGGACAGATATTTCTGCTACTTTTAATTTACGGCGAATTTCCACATTAGAGAAACGGTTTTGCCTATATTATCATAGTTTTTCGTGCTGAAAATGATTTTGTAAAGAACGCATACCATTGGAATATGCCATTACCGAATTTTTAACTTAAGATGTGAAATCGTTCTTTTGAACCAAGCCTCATGGGCTCGTCTCGGTCTCGTAAATTTATTGAGGCTTGGGTCTCGGTATTGGAATCTTTAGATAGATATTAGTAATATAATATAATACCTAATAATTTATTAGGTTGGTAGGCGATTGTGCAGCACTTTTTCAAAAATTGATACAAATATTTAAATAGATAATGGAATAGCGTGGATGTATAAAACTAGCATACTTAGGTATCTTCAGTTTGTTCAACCAGCATTAACTTGGTGCATTAAAATGAAAAACAATTTAGTAATTTATTTCAACTAGCTTGGCTGTCGTCGTGGGGGTATGGGGGTAGCGATAAGGGTAGTTTTGTAGTCAAAGCACGGAGAAGGTGTCGCAGTGCGCGGAGAGCCCATCAAGCACCCTCACATCCCTCATTACCGCATTTTATACCTCATTGTTCCCCCCAACATTATACTATGTACTCACTGGATTATCACATTTCATGCGACTACACACACTTATTTTACCAAATGAAGTACGAACACCAATGATCATTATTTCATACGACAATAGCTATTTCACCAAATGAAGTCGGAATATCTGTGATCATAATTTCATACGACAACAGATATTTTACAAAATGAAGTAGGAATATCAGTGATTATAATCCAACATATTTTACCAAATAATGAAGTAGAGGTACAATGATCATTATTTCATACGACAACACACACTTATTTTACCAAATGAAGTAGAGGTACAATGATCATTATTTCATACGACAACACACACTTATTTTACCAAATGAAGTAGAGGTGCGAGTATATCATCATTGGCAATGATCATATAGTTCATACGACAACGCAAACTTATTTTACCGAATGAAATAGATACATGATCATTGACAATGGCCATTTAACGAGATAGCTATAGCAGCTCTCGCCTAACATTTGGGAAACTGCGAAATCTAGATGAACTTCTTCGGGTTTGGGAAAGCCTGTCGTGTTGGGAGAATAAGGAGCAATTAACATAAAATGATAATAAAATATCTTATGGCATTGGCATGTGGATTATGGATAAAACATGACAAGTCACAGTTTCACTTTTATTTCTGTTCATTGTCTATGGTATAGGTACCTACGTATAAGGTATAAATATAATATTAATTTGGTAAAAATATTATGGTACGACAATGACGGATAAATAAATATCCAGCCAGAAGATTGTCCACAACCATTCCTTTACCAATAAGAATACCAACAACGAAGCCTAAGTCTGTCTTTCCATTTTCCTTATAGTATTATAATTATTTTACAGGACTTGCCCTTGCATTTTCACACGCAAAGTGCTCCTTAAACGCAATGAATTAAGGATCAGAAGAATCACTTAATGGAAAGCTAACACCCCCATAAATTATAATCTATGGTGTCAACGCACTTACATGCTGACCACCCATATTTTATACTTATTTATTTACAGTGGAATGTCGCCAATTTTGCTGACTTCAGTTTGTACTCTTCAGGGTGCGGTATTACTTAGTTTGAACATTATGAACCGGTCCAAGAAAGCTCGTAAGTTTCCATGTAAAATTACGTACTTGCAAAATAGGTTTAGTAATCAAAGAAGAGTGATTATCCCTAAGCAGCATGGTAAACTACTATAAGAAGCACAGAAAAAGGTAGTAGTGTTAGGGACAACACTCTCTTTTAGGGGAAGTCTGTAAAGGTCAGTAGAGTTGGGCAGCAAGGTATTAAGGCCTACCATTAATTCTTATGTATTTGATTTCTTCGAAGTAAATTATTACCACTAAGAAAAATGTCAAATGTCTCAAATTTTCGCAGGCGGCTATGATTTGAGCTTGCCATTCCACGAACGGCACAAGAAGCTCGTTCTCATGGGAGCATTCGCAGGAATGGCCCACCCGGCCATCAAGAAAATTGTCACAAATCCAATTCTGCAAAAGATTATGATGGCCGTATCGCACTTATCATATCTATGGCTGATTTACGTTCCATTGCCATGCTTGTTGCATTTGATTTTCTATACCCGAACTATCTACGAACTAGTACTGAACGTGATGATCTTGAACTCTACTCTGCATACCATCGTTCCCTTACTCTGGCTGATATATTTCAACGGAAAATCGTTTGGGGAGCTCTACGAACACTGGGATGAGTATTTTGGCCGGGACAAACTCTATAAAGATCGGGAAGTAAGTATATAGTAGCCATTACTTCGCATAGTTCTATAAAAATGTCATAAAACAAGAATATTGCCATGCAGTTTCACGCGACCATACCCAGAGAAGAGGAATGCATTAGGGTTGAATTACATGGGAATATAATATCCGACACTCCTAACTCCTGCTCAAATATAATGATATAATATGTATATAGGTAGTGGAACGCTAAAGTGGCCAGCCGATCTATACTAACCAACCACTTTCCCAATGCTAATGGCTGGCCATTTTAGCGTTCCCCTGGCTATACCTATTGCCACTAGCCAGTCGTGCATAAATAGTTAAATTTTTGGTCTAGGAAGGACTTAAATCGGTGAAATATATAGGTACCTATATACAACATTTCTTACATAACCATGGAACAGTTTTATGCACTACATTGACTACCTACTTTGAGCATGATATCTACGTTCTATTTTAAAATTTTTATCTATTGCAAGATCAACTTTTAGGCGAACATTTCATTGAACTACTCAAGAGTATCAAAATACGTGGCAATATTATTCTTCATTAGTTGGTCAGCTTTAAATCCGTGGATGGTGGCTCACTACTTTGACCCGGAAAAAACTCTCAAAATACCAACTGTCATCCCATACAGGAAGCAGTCTCCAGATTACGAAATTTTGATCACTTCTTATGTTTATCCATGCTTTCTCCAATCATTTGCGTAAGCTAATTTTTGTTACGAAGATCTGACTAAAAACATGTCCTGTTTTCATAAGCAACAACAGCGACAAGGTGTAGGTACTTATTCGGAGGTGCGAAGCGTAAGCCTAAGCGTTCAATATAATATAATAAATAATAATAAACAGGGTGTCCCAGGGAGGTTGGTTCAAGAAGTAAGGGGTGATAACTGACATCAAATAGAGCCATTTAGGCCAAAAAGTTGTAATTCGAAAATCGATATTAAGATCGATCTCCTGAGGGAGAACCGTTAGCTTTAGAGTTTTATGCTTATTCCTAAGCAAAACAATGCGAGACCTTTTCATACAAAATTTAGGTGTCATGTACAGGGCGTCTAAAACGAAAACTATCTTTATTCAAGTAACTACGTACGATAATAGCTTTCAAAATAGAAATTATATTCACAAAAATGCAGAAAACATTTATGTTTCTAGGAAATCAACTATACATTTACTGATATTATTGCCACTGATTTGGACAATGACTGAACTGGAACGCTTGCAGACGTCGCTTAGGGATATAGTACGAATAGGTGAGGCCTATATAGTTTTTTTTTTAAAAAGTTGACTCAATACGACTCAGCCTAACCAAAAGAATTCGCCCTGTCACCTGCACTCAATAGTTATTGAAAAATTATTATTAGGTATTAATTTATTTATTTATTATTATTTTTTATTGGTGTTAACAGGTCAGAGAAGCGACAATATTCCAGTGGATCCGACACCAGAGGCTGTTGCCAAAATTGACCGCGAACTTGGTATTTGGGTGAAGCAACATCAGCGAGTAATTGAGTAAGGCAACATGCTATGATATCCAATTAAAATTGAATAGAAAATTATATGCCGGTATTATTAGTTTCTAGATTAAATTTTGTCTGTGCCGTTGTAAAATTGACAAATAATACCTATGTAATATGTAGAAATAACTTATGTAAATCTACTTACAAATGAAGTAATGAAATGATATAATCGCAGGTTCAGGCCCAAAAGTTGTGTCTTATTTTTCAGGCTGTTCCGGAAATCCGAAGCTCTATTTGCTCTCCCTATCAGTTTGGAAATGTTTGCTACTTTCATGGCTGCCATGTTGACTGCTTTCAACTTCGTTCAAGTGAGTTAAGCAGTTTAATTCCTTTAGGGAAAACGGGCCTGTCACTTTTCATGTTGAGTAAAACTTAGAATCAATTTCACTAGAATCTTGATCTTTGTAACTTTTTATTTTTTTCTTTGTTTTTAGGATACTGCCGGAAGCGATGATAAAGCATCTCAAGTGTTTTACTATTGCCCATTCATGATTATGTTTGCTTTGACTTGCACCTACTGTGACAACATTAATAAACTTGTAAGTGGCTTTTCGGCCTAAAATTGCCCCTGGACAAAACGATTCAACTCTATGTAATACACCAAAATAATAGTGGCTGATGGATAGTGGTTCTTATTTTTTTTAGAAAAAAAAAATCATTTCATTGAGATTGGGGTCAGAGGCGTAACTAGCTAAACTCCTAGGGGGCGGGGGGCATTAGGTCCCATTTTATTCCTGCACCTCCCCTTCTCATTTTCAGTTTTCCTCCCTTCCATTTTTTCCTTTCTTTATTTCTTCCCTGTTTGGTTTCGTCAGGCCTCTGCTTGGTGTCTTTTCTCACTTTAAAATGGATACACTTTTACTTTCAGTGCGGGTCAATTTTCAACAAGGCTTACGCAGAGCATTGGTCACCGCTACCAAAAAAGTACAAACAGATGCTGGTGATCATTGCAACTCAATCTCAAAAACCATTCGTACTGTCGGGCTTCAAAATTTTCCCGTGTTGCATAAACACATTTTCACAGGTATGATAAGATTGATAAGTCAAATTTTTCGTTTTGGGAATATTTATAAGATTCAAGTTAAGCCTAAGACATAAGAAGGGAAGGACGTGTAAGGTCAGATTGTAAGAATGAAACTACCATTAGTTTTCATTTAAAATCTTTCTTACATTCTGACATTTTAAGGCTTAATGTGAGCACCTACTTATGTTTAAAAAAAAATCATAAATACTTCTTTTCCAGATTATACAGTCTGCTTATTCCGTTTTCAACTTTCTTCTCGCAGCTCAAGGTTCGAAGTAAGCATCGAGCATCAAATCAGAAACAATGCATTGTTAGGAAATGCATGCATATTTTCACGCGCTTTGCTCTCAATGATTATGATAATGTTGCAATAATAATAATTATTATTTCTATATTCCCTCCTCCAGTATCCCCTGGAAAGGCGGTGCTTATAATTATTAAAAGAACCCAAAATTAGATAAATACTCGTATAGTGTAAAAACAAAGTTTTTTGTTTCGTTATACCTATAGTTTAAGTAGACAACAACCAATAACGAATGCATCTGCTAAAAATAGGTAGTGAAATTTGGAAATTGAGGTTAATTCTATAAAGAAATTATGAATTCCTGTGACGTGATGCCATCACCATATTATCGTAGGTTTAACAAAGAAAATAATCAATTAGCTGCTTTATAATGGTCAAAAGTGTTGCTAATAAAAAATTATGAAACAAGTTCTTTATGGAATTTTTAACTAGATACATTCCCCCTTTGACTTTCACTTACATGTATTATTGCCAGTGGCTGACACTCTCATTTGAGGTACATAACCTCTAACCTCCACCACACAGTACATTACATATATCCCCGGTATATATAGGGAGTAGTTTGGTGCCTACAGCAGCGTTATGAATGCAGACAAAAAACGTAAGTTTCTTTACATATTATTGCATGTTGCCACCTTGGTGGGAGTCTAGGTCGAGGATGGTAAGAAACATTAATTAACATTAACCACTTTCCACATGATTTGCATGTCCAGGGTAATAAACCGTATACCGCCTTGGCAACCAATATAGTTATAGGGTGGTGGTTCGAAAACGTTGATGAGGTTGTATGGTCTATGGCAAACGGTTCTCGAAGTAAACGTTTTCTGAACTTTCTGCTGCAGGTCGTCACTACGATTTGAGCCTGCCCTTTCACGAGCGCCACAAGAAGCTTCTTCTTATGGGGGCTTTCTCTGGGATGGCCCACCCGGCTATCAAAAAAATCATTAAAAACGTAGTATGGCGAAAGATCCTTATGGGCTACGCTCATGTCTGCTGCTGTTGGATGCTCTACTGTCCTCTATTTTGTGGACTTCACCTCATTTTCTACACTCGCACCATCTATGAAGTCATTCTTAACTCCATGATTCTGAACTCGACATTATACACCATCGTTCCACTCGTATGGCTCATTTATTTTAAGGGGAAGTCGTTCGGAGAGCTCTACGAACATTGGGATGAATACTTTTCCCGTGACCGTCTATACAATGATAGAGAAGTATACTAACTCTTATTTTAAATCCACCAGTATCATTTGCCATTACCTTGCACAGCTGCACATTCCTCCAAAACTCCACTACTGCTCAGTACAGGAGGCGGTGACATGCTGCTATTGCTGCTACAAGAAAATATTTTGAGATATATCTAGTGAAAGTGGCATATCATAATTAGCATCTACGATAGACTTATAATATACTCGTAGGTACATATAGTGGCGAAGGAAGCGGTGGGAGTCCCAACTTTTGTTGATCGCTTCATCTCGGTATATGTACTCGTAATAGGTAGCCTCTGTCGTGGCATTGGTATGACTGGAAATTTGTTCTTTTCCACATTTCCTCTCCTCTGACTTATATGTAAGTTACCCTCTACTGAAAAAATCAGATCTACTTTTTCTACTGGCGATGGTATAGGTACCTATACATACATTTTATTTGCATTCAGGATAATATTGCATTGAACTACAAGAGGGCATCGAAATACGTGGCAATTTTATTTTTGATCAGTTTAACAGCACTGAATCCATGGATGGTGGCGCACTACTTTGACCCAGAAAAAACCCTCAAAATACCGACAATCATACCTTACAAAAAGGAGTCACCCGATTACGAAATTTTCATCACTTCTTATGTATACCCTGTTTTTCTACAAGGATTTGCGTAAGTATCGATCCTTGAGAGTATTTTGAGATTATAAATCCTCCCATACCATAATACATTTCCTTCTGACAGAAAAGCGACTATACATTTGCTGACATTATTGCCGTTAATCTGGACTATGACTGAATTGGAACGCCTGCAAGAATCGCTGAAGAACATTGTTCGAATAGGTAACTATTCGAACTTTTTTATGTTTTTCGATATTGAAGTATACACGCGCATGTATGATTTACATATATATTCTGCAGAGGATTTCATATATTTTTATCAATGTAGAAGTAGTAGCATAACAATGAACATAAGTGTAACCAGTACCATTTGCTCCAATAGGACAGGAAAACAGAAACCTGCCGATGGACCCGAGTCCACTGACTGTAGCCAGAGTCGACCGGCAGCTGGGAGTTTGGATTAAGCAGCACCAAAGAGTCATAATGTAAGCTTGGCCATTTTTCTTTGAATATTGAGAATCTTGGAACTTAGGTACGTTGTGTAACTTAAATAATAAATTACCTACACATAGAACGTCACGAACTTCATATTATCTACAAAGGATGCGGTACAATCGTACAATATTCTTGAGTTCTTGAGTTTTACGATTGTAATCGGTGCTTTTCTATGATCTTAAATCGTCAATCCTTGGATACAGTATATCATACCCTTCGTCCTTAGTATAAATCCGTATTCTAGGTTATTCCAAAAAGCAGAAGAAATATTTTCCCTCCCTATCAGCTTGGAAATGTTCGCCACTTTCATGGCATCTATGTTGACTGCTTTCAACTTCGTTCAAGTGAGTAATTCAAGATGATTATCTATTTTTGGCCGAAACATCGTGCGTTTTCAGTAACTGCTTCAATTCGAATGTCAACTTAATTTTAGTGACATACGAGTAATGTATAAAAGCGGCAGTAGCACCTTTTCCGAAATTCTTTGAGTATTCCTGAACTCGAACAAAGTAATGGTTTTTGGTGATCACTGATAATGACGGAATAACTTTCTCACAGTAATACACAATAAAAAATGAATAGAACGTCAAGTTAAGTTAAGTTACCGTAATAATAGTTTTTTTAATTTTCTGTTAGGACTCAGCTGGGAGTGACGACAAGGCATCGCAGGTATTTTATTACTGCCCGTACATGTTGATGTTTGCCCTCACATGCAGTTACTGTGACGACATCAACAAATTGGTGAGCTACTAGCTACCTGCCTTAACTTGAAAAAAACTGGCGCACTAAACTCGTAGGCCAAACTCATCTGTTATCCTGTATATATACTGTTTTTGTTTGTAGAGTGGCTCAATTTTGAATAAAGCATATGCTGAACATTGGTCGCCCCTACCCAGAAAGTACAGACAGAGCCTAGTCATCATCGCCACGCAGACCCAGAAACCATTTCGAATCTCTGGATTTAAGATATTCCCATGTTGCATATACACTTTTTCGCAGGTTAGTAGTCTTGAGCCGAGATTTACCAGAACATTACGCGGAGGAGTTTTCAAAAGGCGTTTCATATATTGTTTCTAGTATGGTGATGTAAAACAGCAACCTTTTAGTGATATTTTTTGTTTAATTTTCAGATCTTGCAGTCTGCATATTCCGTATTTAATTTCTTACTAGCTGCTCAAGGATCAGATTAGTACAACAGAAATAATAATTGGATATAATTTTTTTCATTGCCACAGTCATCATTATCGTATTTGCTTTTCGAAAGGAAACGCCCCTGCATTTTTGCAGTTTTGTTTTGTGATCTCAAATACATTTTAGTTCGACAACATTTTTCCATCTAATCGATTAAATGAAAGGCCAACCGTTTTATGGCACACGATTGCGAACGGTACAATACACTTTTACTGAGACCATTGAAGCCATGGGAAAGAACCAATTAAAATATATAAACTCTGGTTAAAGAGTATTGTCCCGGTCAAATAAAGTAAAGTTTCTCATGTGCTATCTTTTCTTATATTATACTCGTATTTCTTGAAGTGCATGTAAACTTGCGTCCCTTGCTTTTCATACAGAGGTGGCTAAACTCCGTTCTAGAGATCCCAGAATCTCCTTATTCTTTATTTTTCACATGGATACATTATTCTGGGACCGACAAAAACACTTTCCTGTCTTGGATGAGAGAAGTCAGTGAGCTGTGATTTATAAGGGCTCCAGTTCCAGGTAGATGCATAAACAAAACAGAGCAGGAACAGCAATCTCCAGAACGACGCTGACCACACATTCATCTCCGCGTGTAATTTAACAAACCAACAAGAACATAGCAACACAACCTAGCGAAACGTACGTACCTACTGCTGCAGGTCAGCTGTTAAATTGTCCATCTGAATTATTTTACTCTCAAACGAAGGCAAGAAAGCAAGAAAGGTTGTAGCGAAACATTAATAATTATTGATAGGTACTTTTGTATCTATAGAAATAACAAGTACCATGTAATATTAGGTAGGTACACTCCTGGGTTTTTCAACTTTTTATTTCAACGGCATTATTGATCAGAAGTACTTTTAGGTACACCAATAAAAACATTTCAGATGTTTCGATGACAAATGGGTTCTTATGGGGCTTGGAGTTTTTTCGGTTTCGATTGGAAAGGAATGAAATAATAATGTCTGCCTTAAATTTGAAAATAATTAGATTTTAATGACGAAATACTTAACACTTGACGACCGTTTCATCCCACCTTACAATTTAAAAATATTATAAGAATTGTTTTGGTTTGCAACCCTTAAGTTGAGTATCCTGCGCTGCATCTGTGGCACGGCGCGGTACTTTTCTTCTCTTCGGACTTAATAATTTTTCTACTACTTGGCCGTTGTTGAATGTTATCATTAAAGGATAAGTTGGGTGTGGGTCCGCTGTAGTCGTAAATCAAGGGTGTTGACAGAGGGCAGTGTGATCATAGGGAATAGCTCTTGCAGACTGACACATTGGCGATTTATGTACATTTGATACCGTGCACCTTCACGGTACATTTACCGATCCATTGCATTACCCACGTATTGGTCCATACGGACCTCCTTACGTCTATTGACTTACTAGGAATATTACAAGGTCGGAGCTATATTAATAATATTCGATGTGTGTTGATTCGTATTTCATTTCAGCAATAAATACAATAATATACCTAGTTACATGTCTGACTTTCAAACTCCAAAATATATTATTTTATATATTTTTCAGTTGGGAAAAGTGTTTACATATTGTATAGTCATTGAGAAAAAGAACTGAGGTAAAAATGAGTTTTCCCTCCATTCTGTAGGCCTTTCTTTTACGTTTAAAGAAGCCAAAAATTTATATAGTCACGTATCGCGTCAAAACATTCGCTCTTCATATTAACCTTAAGACTTGTGTTGCCAGTGTTGGTACAATCCACACAATAAAGTTCGGGGCACATTTTAATATACTTTAGAATTACGGTAGGTACATAATAACAAATGTCTACCACTGCTTAGTAAGAAGTAGCTGTCACTATTGTGACAGCAAGTTTAGTTTCTGCAATAGATTTAGGGCAAACCGTGCAGTTGAAATTTGTCTATATCAAATATTTGAAGCCCTAGAAAAGCTCCTTTTTACCTTTTACCTATATAAAATAGTGTTTTGTACCGTTTGCCCAATAATAATGTAAATAAAAAGTCAGAAGGTATACTCAAAATTGTTTGGTTTTAACGATTTATACTGAGGCAAGAAATGAATCATTCATGACGTGCCGATTCATCATTGCCTTTCCCCTTCCCAAGTTTTCTTTCCCAATTTTTGCATTTGTCTGTAACTGGGTAAGTTATAAGTTATAGGTGCTAAGGATCACCTTGCATACACAGGTATGGGCTAAGCGTTAGGCAAAGAACTCATTCTAATAAAATCAGTCACCAGCTTCATTCGGCATAATCAAATTATTTATAATGTTAATTATTACCCATGCCGGAACATCCGGAAACGGCAAAACTTCCATGGAATCTTCTGAATTAATGTGAGAAAGGAAATCTGGGCACATAATAGACTAATAGAGACATAAAAAGGGGCAAAAAGGGTGGAGGAAAACTTATTTTCCATGCCGACATAACCTTACACGAGTGAATCCTTCATAAATAAATAGGAAAACTAAATTACTGCTGTTGGGCTGTCACTTGGCGGTATAGTAGAACATGTGCGTGAGATAAATTCGCTATTTATTGTATATGAGGGACCTGTGGACATGTCTTCAGCAGCCGCGGCAACAGCAGCAGCAGCAACGAGGCAGTTTGTATGATAAATAAAGTTTACTTTTCCGCCATAACAGGAATAAGGTTGGATGGGGGAGGAGGGGTTCTGTCAGCTATTTTGACTAATGTTGCATCACGTTCGCACCCAACGCCTTCTTTTCTTTATTTGCATTATGGTTTCCAAAAATATTTTAGCTAAATCATAACGAATACCACGAGGAATAACAATATGTAGGGCAATTTCCGCTACAAGTAATGCGGGTGT
>Ga0194135_10002240_pt1 | contig 11698 bp, 5 predicted proteins | sample LitLau_LLRF_2013_FD_134024 | JGI IMG/M metagenome (GOLD analysis project Ga0194135, IMG submission 134024) | Freshwater sediment microbial communities in response to fracking from North America - Little Laurel Run_MetaG_LLRF_2013 (version 2) | ecosystem: Environmental > Aquatic > Freshwater >... | reverse complement strand
CCTATAGTACAAGCTGCTAACAGAGAGCTCAAAGAGACAGACATGAAAACAAGAAGTAAGGCCTAGAAAAGGTACCAACAGGTAGTCTGTTTTGAAAGTCTATTGTTTTGCACAAGCAAGTTTGTCAGTATTTATTATTAATATCAGCAATGATAAAATGATAAATGAGCATACGCGTAAACTTTTGCAATTTGTGCAAAACTTCCACAAATGCATCTTCGTTCAGCGTTCTTATTTATATAGCAATGGAGTATTACGAACAGAGTTTTCCAAACCTAAACTCACAAGTTGCAAGAAAGATGAAGATAATAATTGTGTCATAGAATACTCAATAAAAGTTCCTGTTTTTAGATTTAAGTTTATATGACGAGTGTATTCATAATGAGAATGATAAAGTTTCGCAACAAATAACGCACAATTCAACGCCGGTTTATCGTTTTTAGCAATATGGAAGGTTACTTTGTAGTCCAGATGGCGTATCTTGCTGTTTCGTGCAGACAGAAACATTCATATACCACACAAATTTTGGCAGTCTTGTGAGGAATACAAAAGGTACTTTATAAACATAGAACTTAGAAAAAACGCTTTTATATTTAAGTTTCATTGAGACATACAGGAATTAAAGAGAAGTTTGTTTCGGAACGCGATGTTTTTCTTCAGCAGGCTAAACGAAGGGAAGAAATCGTTCTGAAAGCAAAAAGAGATTGGAAAATGAACAACATAACAGTGAATTCTTCGACTTTACAATTTCATAAATTTCATTGCTCCTTGTGGACGAGATTGTCCCCTCGAATGTTGTACACCTAAACAATACATGAATGTCATACGATCGAATGGTACTAAAGATGGATTTCGTAATATACCTACAAGCATTTGGCTGTCAGTATTGTTTTGCCAGTTCAATTCTCATCATCTTTAACGTGTTGAAGTATGAGAAAGTTTGTTTCTCGGTTGGACCTATGATGAGACTTTTGAGCTTGATAGGTTCATCATGCCCATCTTTGCGAAATTTCGATATGAAATGGGAGGTCGACGGGAGTGCTGAATGGGCACATGGATGGACTGGGGAAGGATTGAATGTCCCTGTATCTTCTTGGATTTCTGAATGTCGAAATAGTATCACTTCGCAGAAACCGTTTCCAAGCAAGTTCTAATAATGTATTAAAGCTTATTCTACATTTGTGCAGTTTTTACTATGTTTGATAGGCAGTAGTTTCATTTTTATGAGATAGATACAAATTCAAAATAAGTACCACATTTATGAATTGCTTATTAGTCGGGAGCCTCCAAATATCTGTAAATGAAAGATTTTTGACTTTTTACTATTTCTTAAAGACGAATTGCAAGTTATTCCATTTTAGGACTAATCAATCAAATTGCCCGTGAATGTCTTAGGGTCCCTGGAGGTATTAAAAATTTCAACCTACCTCATTTAATTTCTATGCGCAACGTATACTGTAAGTAGTTACATCTTTGGCTCACATTTGGTGTACCTTTTTACATTATCATAATGAATTTTTACGATGATTGATAGGTAGTGGTTTCATTTTTATGAGATAAATACAAATTCAAAATTAGTACCACATTTTTGAATTGCTTATTAGTCGGGAGCCTCAAAATATCTGTAAATGAAAGATTTTTGACTTTTTACTATTTCTTAAAGACGAATTGCAAGTTATTCCATTTTAGGAGTAATCAATCAAATTTCCTGTGAATGCCTTACGGTCCCCGGAGGTATTTAAAATTTCAACCTTCCTCATTTAATTTCTATGCGCAAAGTATACTGTAAGTACTTGCATCTTTGGCTCACATTTGGTGTGCCTTTTTGCATGATCATAATAAACTTTTACAATGAGATCCTGGCAGAATCTCTTATTAGTTAAGAGTCTAATGTTGAGTAGCACTTGTTCTTACTTTTGCGTTATTAAAAAGTTATGTGAATACCTAAGTAGGATTTATCTCCCAGACTCAATTGAATTTCCAAAGTTGAATACAGGGACATTTTGTTACATTTCAAGATATCTCGATACTTTGTGTACATGGGGAAATTTGCGATTCCTATAAATAGTACTCAGATTCTTCAGTCAACAAATTCAAGGAAGTTGCTGGCCAGTACTCCATTGTTTGCACCAGCAACGATAAAATGGAAAATAACGATACGTGTGACCTTATGTTTGTAAGGTTTAGTCACACCTCCCATTTTTGCACCCGCTGACAAAAGAAGCTTTGCAGGAATTCTCTTTTCACTCAAGTCTCAGAAGTACTTTTTCAAACTAACAATAAGTGATCATCCAATATCTACCAATTTCATTCATAATTTCTAGCCGGTTGATACAGCCTTTATTGCTTCTACTCTACAAATTAATACTCAAGAGATAATTAAATGATTACTGGGGATCATTTGCAATTGCAGCCTATACGTCTGACTTGCCTGAAGTACAAATTAAATATTCAAAGATTTCGTGTGACTAATAAAAGTAGAATGAATAGTTGTTTTTAAAACATTTTATTTTTGCTACATTCATCCCAAAAGCTAAACGAAACATTATACTAACAATAAGATGGAGTAAATATTAACATTTTCAAGGAAGTCACACACGCAAATGACCGCAAAAAGAGCCAGTGAAAACAATCAATACAAATATTCGTTTTTAGCTGAATGCCACCTGTAGACCAACAACGACTGCAGCCAAATCAGAGTCAAAGCTATACATATATTGCTACAAAAACAAAATAACAGTGGACACACAACCTAACTTAGCTTGACGATCGGCATTCATTGTGGGATAATCATACTCACGTTGTCGTGTGAGAAAAACATTTAGGTTCATCCAGGTACTCATCATACTCTTACACTTTTTCATTACAGAATTTTCAGTATATAGCAACCACCAAGATTTATAAATTCAGTAGACTAATTTACTTCAATAGATCTGTAACCTATAATGTCTATGATACAGCCTTAAATCATATAACAAGTCACAGAAAAGGTTATTAGGCCAGAGAATAATAAGTAAAAGGTTCTGGTAGTAGGTTAAAGTTTGCATGGATGTGAATAGTACTGTAGTAAGTATCTTGAGTACGAGTAATGAGGGATGTAAACATCATCAAAGCCGTATTGCCAACTTAACCTTGATCACACTATTGACACGACGGTATTTCAGGATGAATAATAGATTTTCAGATGCAATCTTTGCCCAAATACAAATCCAATCAGCATAAGACTAGGCGAAGACATCGGGAAACCACAAACCACATGGTCCTTCCACGAATTCAACGATGTTAAGTACAACTCTGACTAGTGGAGCTGAAAGTTTGTTGTTTGATTTTCTTTCGATGTGAACTTTGAAATTCTGGATGAAAAATGGGCACCACAATGAGGAAAGTTAGACATGATCTACCATTGTTAATATTTTTTACCTATTACAGTTAACTTTGTAAAATAATTTCCCTGTTTTGTTAGCAACTGTTATAACTTTTAACGAAAGCTTACTCATTCAGAATCACTTGATCTTATATATTCAAACCCGCACCGACAGTTTTTGTGTATCAAACTTCAAGTCTTGAATCCCAAACTCACGAGAAGAAAAGACAATTAGAGAAGGACCGACATCGACTTTATTAAAAGTCAATCCAAATAGTTCAACAAAATTTAAGAATCCTAAAAGCCTACTTATAGAATCAGGAAATAATTCCAGGAATTTACGAGCACTGGAATACGGACAGTAAGAATCTTGCAGATTAGCACATGACAATTCCATGATACAATTTAAACTCACTATGATCAACAGGACTCTCGAGATTGCTGAAGCAGACGCATTCAATTTGTAATTTTAATTCCAATTGATGTACCACACCAACAATGACACATGATCAATCAAGTACACGGGCCCAACAAACGTGTTGATTTCCTCGGAACAAACCTTCATGTACTCCATAAACGTTAAAACGACAGAAATAATATTAGTTCTTTCTCAACCATGGAAGCAATCGCTAGAAAACTTCCCCTATGTTTATATTACTAACAATAAGTATTCTGACTGTAATTAATAGGCTTTATGTATATTTTAGTTTCTCATACCTTCATGCCAAAATAAGTTTAAATGACACAAGGTTTAGTTCGAGAATATTCGCTTAAGGTTGTTCACTAACGAATTCAAAAATGTAGTACCTTTCTTTTGAATCGCTTTTGGATCATGAATCATGACCGTAAAAATCTTGTTCGTTAACTGGAACTGACACAGAAAATGAAAAAATTACGTGTTTTTATATTTCAGTTCTCAGCACGATAAACTGAAGTGAGACAGTAAAACAATGGGGTAAACTGATTCTAAACTTACGAGGGACTAACGGGAGTGGTTACACGGGCTCAGTCTTTAGCTAACCACTACCGAGCAAACTAATTATCAAAGATGATTGAAAGATAATGACAATATGTTTCTTATTAATTACCAGTATGTAGTAGGTAAAGTAAAAATATGGAAATAATTAACAAGTATTTAATATGTTTATAGCTTTTAATACATGCCGTGAGATATTAGAGAAACAGTATTTCTAGAAAGACTCCACAATTTTAAATGATTTTTACAACTTAATTTTAGAAAACTGACAAAGAAGAGTAATGTGTTAACATCCGCAATTCTTTTGTTTACCAGAGTTCATTTAGTCTAAATAATCAGTCTCCAGTGTTTTCCCAAGCTGCGAGATTTAAAAACGCCTTAAAAGTGGACTTCAGAACAACACACAAAGAGCAAGGTAAGTTTCTAGATGAGATTGAACTCATGGCCAAAATTAATTAATCCTTCTACTTTGGAGACCGGTGAACAAACCAGTTACCTGTGGTCTCACGAGGTAACCTTAATGATCAAGTTTGTTTCACCGTGCGACAGCCTAACCAGCGAGGTTATTCAAAACTACCTGTTGAATCCAGCCATTGAAATCTATCAGGGCCAATATGAAAAACCGATTGAATATGATGCTTTCCCGGCGGGGTGCTTTAATGAAGTTTAAGAATAAACTCATTAGCGGGAGCAATCAATCCATCTATCCCGTCTCCTGAGACGTACGACCGATTTAAAAAAACATCAATGCCGCGGTTCTTCGTTTATTCTATTCTTACTAGATGTAAAAAATAATTTATGTTGCTGTTGAGGTCAATGCGTTTTATGAGACCAGATTGAGTGACGATTTGAAGATAAATGTTGTCGTTTCTGAATTACCGGTTCTACCAAGGAAAAAACTACATGTACTGCTACAAAAGCAACATTACAATGGACAACCTAACTTAGCGCAAGGTTCGGGATTGATATTTTAGAATTCCATGATGACGTTGCCCTTGTGAGTAAGCGCCCAGGGTAATGAATATGAAATACCATTAAATCAGATACGCGGCCTTGAACACGATCATATTCGACTTCTATTGCACACTCTTGAATAATTGACGGATAGTATTTTTTAATTGTTTTTTTTTAATTTAAGGAAATATATTGTGAGAGGAAATCGTATTTCTTTCATTCAAGGTCCTCCAGAGACTGGAAAATGTTAATTTTCCACAATCCACAATTTTTTAGCTTATTAGGGTTAATCTAGTCTAAATAATAAGTCCCCTGTGTAGTCACAAGCTACGATAGCCTGATAAACAATCTCAATGGGGACTTTAAAAAGCACGCAAGGTGCAAAGATAGTTTGTAGGTGATATTTGAGCTATGCAGGTCCCACAATCGGCGGAATTAGAAAAACAATGGACCAACCAATGCAATCATTTCAGCTTCCACCAGCAGTTGCCTCTTATTGGATGGACCCACAACATATCTGTAATAATTTCCTCACTCATACTCATCAAGGAATAGTGTTACAACCAGTTGCAGATTTGCAGAAAAAAGCAGAGAACATTTTGCCTCTTTATAAAAGATCACGGAAAGAACGAGAAAGATATCTCAATTTAAAGATCATGCAGACTCAATCGTATTTTCACTTAATATCAAACTCTTATTATTGCGTTCAAGACATAGTTTGTTACATTTCAACATGTCTCAATACATTTTAGAGACCTACAGAAGTTCTTTGTAGACATCGGATCCTTATGTTTTTAAATGTCAGCAAGTCAGTCAATATTTTATGATCAATACCACGATCAAATACAAAATAGCCATATGCATTCTACTTCCAAGAGATCACTCAAGGATTGCTATTTTGGGAGGCAACGCTCAACTCTAAAGAACATAGGGAATACCAATCTCTTAAGCTATACATCAAACAATTGCAAACCATCTTATTAAACCTCTACGTTCATTTTAGTTACTATTTAGCAACCCATAAACACCAACCCATGAAAAACCAAAACCACGGAGAAAGTTTCCTGCACTTAAAAAAACTAATTAGTAATTTGAATAACTTGCAAAAAACCAACAAGTCAAACCGAACCACGGGGAACCACTCTAGAATGCGTTACAGATATCGAAGCTCGCTTATTCAGTGACTTAAATTGCAAGGTTTCGTCTCGTCATGACATTTTTGTATATAGGATGGAATTATATACAAGTTTCCCTTGTAAGATCTGTTGCTAACGCTAAAAGCTTGTTTCGTATGTAAAGATGAGCAACTAACCTACAACTTTCTTTTCCGAATATTTTATTTTCATAGACGAGACGCTGGTTCTTTGGAATTATATTTTGATCATGCTCCTGTTTCTGCGCACTGCTACGTGATTGAAGAATCTTTCATATTAGCACGTAACAATTCAATGATACAGATCCATTTTAAACTCCCTATGATAAAAGAGACTCTAAAGATTGCTGAAGCAGACCCATTCCACTCGATGCACCAAAACAATAAAACATGCGCTATTGACTATACCAGCCCAGCAAACGTACTAATTTCCTAGCAAAAAACTGCGTGTACTCCACAAATGTATAAAAATAAACAACCAGAATTATATATTGGTTCTTTCACAACCCTGCAAGCAATCGTCAGGAAAACATCACGAATGTTTATATTTTAATCAATTGGTTTTAAAAATATTTTGGTTTCTCATACCATGCTGCCAAAATAAGTTTACGAGCGGAAGAAAAAAGTATAATTTGTTATTTTCAATTCCTAGCTGGACAAAGAAGAGGATGAACGTCGAGAAACACACATTTTATGTGTAAGATGGTTTAATTACTTCTCAAACAAAATACCAACAGTTCGGATTTATCACAGTAGTCGGTTGAATCAATCTTATCTACCCTAATCTATCTTAAGCAATGAATGGATGCTTTTAAAATTATGGAAATTCGTAAAATTAGTTTCATCGGCCTTTGATTTGAAAGTGATTTTTAACACAGTATTCCCACAACAAGCTTTATAATGACGCTGTGAGAATCATAAGAAGGCTCTAATAGAGTGTTCTTAATAGTAAAAAAACTAGTATAGTAACCTAGCTTCAGATATTAAGACTACAATTGCTTTCAAAGCTTAAGAAATTCAAAATTAGTTAATTAGTACCAAAGTTTCAAAGTAACCAGGTAATCAACTGAACGGGATGTCGTCCAGATTGTATTTGGATTGGAAGTTTCAAAAATTCAAAGTTATAGGGTGTCATAATTTGAAATTCTTATTATTATTTAGGTTGTGTGCATGGACGAATTTTAAAGCGTGTCAATTTGTAGCATAGCTCTCCTCCTAGCCGCAAATACCTGGTGAATATTAACGAATAGTGTATCGCAATAATTCATAATCTCTGTATGAGGAAACCTTCACTTTCCTTTACAAACTAATAGTTTTCTTCAAAAGTGAATATACCAGGTAACTCTGTAATTCTAGCCGTATACTAATGAACATCACTTGCAATGGCTGAACCATTCTTGCTCTGTTTATAAAGTTACGAACATCAGAATTTCCTCATGCGTAATTTTAAAGGCGAGATCTCTGTCTCATTACTAAAGAAAAAGGAAAAATCAAACGATGTAATATTAATTACACTTGATAACATTCTGGATGAAAATAATGTCAAACCAAACGGGAGTTCGCAGCAGATTTTGACGTTGACATACAACCTATCAATTGAATGTTTTGTATGCTGTATTCAATTCCGTGATTGGCATTTAAACAGTACAATTTCAAACACGAATTGAAGCTATTAAGGTAGGTTAGTACGGGACTTTGTATCCACTGCTTGCTTATACTTCACATGAAGAACTAGAGTAAGGTGAACACGAGATATGATCGAGTCACAGATAACAATTATTTAACAGACTGCGTTCAAATTAATGACATGGAAATAATGAGTGTGAGGCTGTGCTATCCGCTTAATTATATTGTGTTCACTAGAAAGACAGACTCAACTACCACTACCACTACTGAAATACTTGAGTAAAGTTAAAAATTGTATCGACCTTAAATATTTCTTAACTATCTTAATGATATGAACGCGTAATATTATGCATGATTTGTAGTTATAAATAGCATTACAACTAAGTTTAAATCTATTTGTTAATCATTAAACGAAGATTGCGTATTAGTGTAGACAGAGAGAACTTACAAGATCCAGTTTATGTTTGTATAAAGGCCCCTCCCAATTTTTCGGCAGCTGGTGCGTTGTGGTTTTTCGACGAGCAAGGTATTCATGGCACTTTTCTAGTGGTCATTTTCTTGGCATTTCTTGTCATTTTGCATGGCTAAATGGGCTTCCAGTTCTCTTCGTAGTACCGAATTGATGACTGATGGCGGATTTTCGGGTCCGGTTTGTATGGTTCCGGTTTCCCCCCAAGGCAATTTTATACGGCGTGAGAGCCTTGAACCAAAGCAGTAAAAAGTCTTAATAACTAACTTTACAGTCAAAGCTACACTCTAACAATAAGTACCGTCAACAAGAAGTTGCAATATAATTCGAGAATCACGAAAGTTATAGACAATTACCTTCACGTCCTGAAGTCTCAATAATCTGGAATTAATCCACGGAAGATAGATTGGTTCTCCTGCACAATTAATTAGCAGCCACTAACGAAGAGAAAAGTAATTTCTTTATCTTTTTTCCTATTTCCTTTCCAGCAGATTTTCAAATTAATATTGGCAATTTATTTTGCAAGGGAAAAAGTGTCTGTGGTCTGTATAGCTTGACAGTGAAAGACCAAATGACTTGTAGAACGAGACATCAGTAGTGGAATAGAAATTAATGCATACAAAGTATTCCATGATGAGTCACTGCTTATCTCTCTCTCTCTCCAACATTTGAATGCAGTAGGGACAAAGGTTTGTTGGACTTTGTGCATCGAAGGGCAGTTATAACTTAGGTAGCTTTTACAGTCAAGTCCTGTGTAGTCATAAACTATTAAGCTTGTCTCAGGCAAGTCCAACTGTGTACACTAGGAATTCAAGTTATCTTACTTTCCAAGAGCTGAAGTAATCATATGACTAACTAAATCTAATAATACAGATTCAGATTGTTGGTAAAGGACGAAAATGCAGGAGCTTTGGATCTAATGGCTATTTTCCGAGGCAAATTGATCTCAAAAGAGCTCAGATAAGTCAATAACCTGAGCACTGTACAATTACTTGACTTGAGATTAGTTAATTCGATAATCGTACAAACACGACCTACGTTATTTATGTCCAAGAAAACTTGAAGTTTTCGTACAGCTATGTATGCTACAAATAATAACAACAAAATTGCTCAGACGTCAGTGATGATAAATAGATAAATATACCACACGTCATTAAGCACAGCATTTATTCTAATCTCACGTGGGAGTGCAGCTAATGCTTAATAAGGATCACAATAATAATTCAATAATCGTCTATGAATGGTGTTTAGAACTTTCTTGACATTACTAGAACCTTTCACGACTTCACTGTGAAATACTGTGAATGTACAAGATAATGACGATCTGCAATTAGAAGTAAATTCATTACGCGAAAAGAGTTTATGTAGACGTTAAACTTACTTTCTTGACATAATAACATTTCACGGCTCCACTGTGAATGTAGATTAATAGCTACGATGTGAATGAGTAAGAAGATTGTAACTTGAATTTAGATGGACATTAATTACGTGAAAAAGAGCTTATTTAGACGTTAAACTTGTGCCCATTTTCCCCAATGAAGCGAGGAATTGGAAAGTAATAAGGCGTTCAAGCAGTTGTGTTTGAGTAAATTCGAAATAAAGCAAAGGAGAAATAACAGTAACCCTGGCTGAACAGATGCAACTGGTTTGTACTTGAAGAGGGTGGGGAGGTACAAGTAATTACTACTCATAATTAGCTAACACTCATATTTAATTTATGATGACATACGTGTAAATTAGGTAAATGAAAAATTCATTGGCAGGTTCATACGAAGGAATTAAAACAACTCTGAAAGATAAAGGTAACTTCATCGTATTTAATTTTTCCTACGCTATTTCCTCTTTTAGAAGCTTGAACAAATCTGATATGTTTATAACAGTGTGTGACTTTAGGGACAATAACTTTTTTCAGGCATGATATCAATTACAATATAATGTCTGGGTCATAGTCCTACAGGTCATTTCAAAATTACTGACACCAACTCTATGTTAATTTTGCTAAAATATGATAATTTTGCTAATAATAGCAATTAAATATTTCTAATCGACACATGTTGACGTAAGCGGCCACTCCACCGCCACGTAACCTGTCAGAAAATAATGGCTTGTAACTGTTGGTATTGGTACATTAATCTACAATTAGAAAACTTCTATTTATATTTATATAGTAACCTGAAAGCATTTAGGGAATTTGAACGTAAAAATGGGATTGACATTTGTGAAGTTTTAATATAAACAATTCGACAATTCTAATCCGTTTCTTGCAAAATAGGTTATGGCAATCACGTTTTTCTATGGCCAAACTATTCTTCTTACAAGTAAGATTCTTTGACATAATTTAAAAACGAAAGTTTGAATACTTTGAATGCTTTAATGCATATCTACAGGCTAAAGTTTTCCCATGTATTTGCACTAGTCTTGCTCACTTGTTGATTTCTCCCTCCTTTTAAAACTTGTAATGCAAAACGTAGTTACTCGCAGCTCTTCACAAATTTCTTGTCAGAAATCAAGTCATCTTGTAACCTTCTCATCATTTTGATGGCAACAGAATTTTTATTTCAAAATATAGGGTAGTCCTGAAATCATTCATTGCAATTTTTTGGAAATAATTACTCTCATATGTTATTATTATAACTGTATGATTTCAGAACGTACAAAAATCGCAACTGATAAATGGTTTTGATTGACCACATTTCTTTATCACAATAGGGCTATAAAAATATATATAATAATAAGTTTTCATTCAAATCTCAAATCTACTTCAAAGAAGCACTTAATTAAGTCCCAAGAAATAACTTTTGTAAGCAATAACTTGATTATAAGTTGACCAAGCCAAATATTAAATATATAGAAATAACATGAAGACAAGAAGAATGGCTACTAATGTATCTATTTTACTGAAGTATGATTTTCTGTATGGACTTATAATAAATTTTTTCACTAGTTTGAAGCATGAAAGAAGCGATAGCCTCACACAAACGATGCGTCATCCGCCAAGCACACTAATTATTTAATCTACTTACAACTATTCTAGTTATGTTATATTTTTGGTTTAAAATTTTTGGTTTTTGGTTTGGTTGGTCGAAAAACAGCTAGTTATACTCGAATAAGAAGTACGTCCTTCAAAAGTAGAAATATTTCCTTTTTCATCAGCCT
>Ga0194135_10002239_pt1 | contig 11701 bp, 7 predicted proteins | sample LitLau_LLRF_2013_FD_134024 | JGI IMG/M metagenome (GOLD analysis project Ga0194135, IMG submission 134024) | Freshwater sediment microbial communities in response to fracking from North America - Little Laurel Run_MetaG_LLRF_2013 (version 2) | ecosystem: Environmental > Aquatic > Freshwater >... | reverse complement strand
AGCCTATATCATGTATACGGCTCATTATTTTTTGTTCGGTTTTGTCAATTTTAATTCTCACACTCATTATGAGGGACTAGTGTGTCTTCGAACTTGATGTCTATATTAATTTAATACGGAAGACAAAATAGGTCTGCTCTGTGAGGCAGCTTTTTCAGAGGAACCAAATCCCCCGTAAAACCCAACTCTCATCCATCCAACAATTATTGTTCATAAACTCAGTCTTGCTTGGATCATCTAAAGAATAGAATGATGATCCACATCACTCACCAGTTGTAGCCCTCCATAACCAGCTGGTGGGCACGGGAGACAAGGGTTAATCCGTTCGAATGATTGAACGTCTCTGAAATGTCTTGGCCAAATGTGTATCCAGCGCCACGCGGAGAGATTCCCCATCCGCCACGGTCGTCCGGATCAGACCACAGCAAATCGCACATAGGCCCTTCATGGGGCACCTGAAAATGAATTCACGCACTTTAGATCGGGTTGGGTTAGGCTAGGGACCTAGGGGACGACTAAAATTACCCAGCAAACTCACCAGTTTGATTTTGTCCCACAAAATTGTGAGGCAAAAATGTTTCCTTTGTCACATTTCTTTTGCGTATGTCCGCCAGATTCGGCACAGATTCGATGCATATCACACGTTGTTTTTAACTTCAATGGACCAGGGGTAAACTTATACTGTGCGGGGCCTCAATACACATTATTTCAAGTTAAAAGTTTGATGCAGCTCTTATTATAAAATAAGGCGAAATGAGCACAGTAAACAGGGTATTACCCTCCTATCAGTTTTCATGCTGAATCTAACCCCTTAAAAACTCAAACGAGTGAAAACTGAAAAGTCGATAGGGTACTTGCTAGTTAATAAAATCACTTTTTTGCATTGATAGTATTCAGAAGGTCAAAAAATAAGCTCTGTGGAAATAAAACTTTTTTGTATTGGTTAGGTTTTTATAAAATAGAAAAAATAATCCCAGGTTTTAGCGTAGTAAATCACATAAGCATGGGAATTAGCAGAAAGTTTTTAAAAGTGTTATTGAACCTCACGAAACTTTTTCATTTTGAGAAAAAACTAGCCTTATTATTTTCACAGGGATTCAAAATAACGGGATTGTTTAGGCAAGTACCTAATTATTATACTGTATTGGTATATAGTGTATAGCCTAAAAAACGTACCTCTTGTAGACGGTCAAGGGCGCGAATGTGGTCTAGTGTGTCTATAGAGGGGGAGAGTCCGCCGTGGAGACAGAATATTTGTCCGTCCACCAGCGCTGTCAGGGGCAGGTAATCGAAAAGGTCCGTGAAGAATTTCCAGACGTTAGGGTTGCCATATTTCCGCAGACACTCATCGTAGAATCCATAGACTTGTGTGATCTGTCTGGATTCGTGATTACCACGCAGAATCGTTATTCTTTCACGATACCTCACCTGTAATCAAACGGCTTAATTATTACACCCATACCATTTCCTTATCAAATCATTGCCAAGGCTTTACCGATGTGATTAAATAATATAGGCAATGTTTAAAGTGCAATTCACAGATAAATTCATCATAACAATCAGGTGCACAAGGAGTTTATTTTTTATTTTTTGCTGAGGCTCGTTTCGGTCGGTCTTGTCGATCGACAAAGGTAACAGAGGAAAAACGACAAAACCGTGGATAAAAGGGTTTGTCACTTGCTCGATTCTGGCGATCCTTTGAAATCGGATAAAACTTGTTTCTGTAGACAAAATGCGAGATATAATGGCTAAATTTATTGTTTTCATCGACGAGGGTATGGGCTTGAGACAAAGGAAACATTATGTCACACAATTTTGTGGGTCATAATATGTCTCATGTTTTGTATCATCAACAACCTTTTGTCTCAAAATACGACGAAACACTCTTGATTACTTTTTAGATAATTGCTGTTTAGATTTATGCACGATTGAAGATCTTGACATTATCTGTCAATGACATATTCATCTGTTGAGAAGAGTATACTTAAAGAAAGAGTGCATGACGTCACTGCTAAGATAAAAGCAATCTCAGGGTCTGGGTAGTGAGCAGATGAGACTCCAATGCACGCGCAGTCCCACCGACACAGTTTCCTATAGCTAATCTAGTGAGTACAGCCTTTGATCCCATAACCCTTTATAGAACAGGCCTACACATTGTTTTAATAAGTTTTATGGCCAATATGGAGGAAATGATCGATGAAGTGGAAGAATGGGCAGCAAGGGAACTACCTGCGAGTCGAAGGGACCGGGACTACATTAGAAGATTCCTCCAAGGCTGCAAAATGAGGCCACAAATAACCAAAACAAAGATGACCAATTTTCACAAGTTGCGCGAACGAACTGCGCAGTGGTTTTCGGACCGAGACCCTCAAGACCCAATCCTGGCACAGCTCTTAGACCTGGGAGTCTTTCTACCATTGCCTCAAAAAGACGAGGAAGGAAGAACTATTATCGTGGTGCGGGCGACAATCAACAATCCCAGACAACAATCGATGGTTAACGTCTTCAAGGTAGGAAATCAATAAGAAAGATGACGCAGTAATATAAATAATGGCATTCGTTATTTTAACGGTGTTTTTTTGTGAAGCGCACTGCCGTAATGACTTGGTGCGTTTAACAGTGGTATAAAATATATTATCACAGTCCTGTACCTAAGTGTGCTACTATGTTTCACTGATCGCATTTTCAGTTGGCATTTGACTGGTAGGGCGATGATTTGTGCACGAACGTTATGTACGTATTAAATCTGGAGATTTTTATCACGTAACCTCTACACTGTTTGCCTTATGGTGCGAATAGTTAGATATCCATGTGCGATCGAATTAAACGCACGTCTTAATTTTGATCGAATGTGATTAGACTCAAAATGCCAACTGATGTTGAATCCCTATATTGATTCAAAGGCATATATTTGCAGGACCCTTTGGTTCGGTTGTCGTGATTGAAACTGGGTTCCGCAGAAAAGGTGCACTCAATCCGGTCTGGATTAGGCAAAAAACAGGCCTATGCATATCGATAAAAATACTATCAGGAGAAAATAAGAAATAAAGCAAGAACTTTGAGATAAACTCGTGTAGATATGAAAAGCAATGAGGAAAGATAAAAAATAATTGGTTACATTTTCTGACTCCAGATTGGGATGATGGTTTTGGACGCAGCCATGGAGGAGGACCAAAGTATAACCCGGGAAGGCGTGGTGGTGCTAATAGATCTGCGAGAAGTGTCGATGCTGCACGCTCTGCAGATGACCCCGCCCCTAATTATGAAAGCAGTCCATTCTTGGCAAGATTGCTATCCTATTCGAATTAAAAGGTTCATTACTTTACAAATAACTTTCACCTATCGCTTAAAACAGACACAAACTAGACTGGTCAAATACATGGGACGGTTCCTTGCCTATCTTCCCATTTTCAAATGTGACTCATTTGGTTTTTTTTCAGCATCCACTTCATTAATTGCCCAATGCACGTAAACGCAGTGCTGTCCATCTTTAAAACCTTCATGAGGGACAAACTTAAGCAGCGTATCCACACGCATCGTCGAGACCTCACTGGCTTGGCAGCTCACATTTCGCCGATGCTTTTACCAATCGAGTACCAAGGCACGGCCGGGAGTATCGTCAACTCAGTTAGATACTGGAAGGATTTTACCAACTCTAAACGAGACTGGTTCCTACAGGCTTCTCCATCACAAGTAGATTCAGCAACGCTCAACACCTAAGATGCACAAAAGAACCAAAGCCAGCCTATGTGGTCCAGTTGGTAGGGACTTGGTCATTATGTGATTGTGTTGGAGTCCCGACGAAAGTGAAAATTTTCGAATTTATCACATCACCTATGACTACAGGTTAAGTAATTGTAGAGGTGGTATGGCTATGTGGTTCGGTTCGGAGTCTACTACAATCAGAAGGTCGGCTTTAGTTCAGCAGTTGAGAGTAAGAAAGGACCCCAGGTCCTAACTTCGCTGCTTTATCAAAGAAGAAATTAATGGGATTCAATCTAAGTTTATGAATGTAGGAAAGCTTAAGAATGTCCCAAGTTCAAAAGAAACTTGCATCCTTATTGGCTGAGCGCTGTCACGCGACCTGATTGCAATAATTGTAACTTCGGACATTCCTAGAGTTTCTTACATTCTTAAAATTAGGGTGAATCCCATTATTTTTACTCTTATAAAGCCCAACTATATTAAGATATTTTCTAAACTTATATTCTATCTATTTTAATCTTTGATTTCAGTAAATTATTGATACTGCTGAAACACATTTCGCTTTTTGTTTGATGTTCAACTATAATAATTAGATTAGAACGGGATGTAAGATGTAACACTTGTTGTAGTGTCTCTAATTAGAGTATGACTACATTGACTACCACTACATTACAGACTATTAATGTGTAATGATAAATAATATTTAGTGCTTTGCTATATAGGTTAAATTTTAGGCTGCGATAAAGGCACTAGTACCAATAACCATAAAAAATATCATTTGTAAATATTTTTCTAATGGAAATACCTATAAACGAATAAAGTTATTTTTTATCATAACCAATATGACTCAGAGTTGTTGTGCACCAAGATTCAGCAAGAGCGACATCGTGCAAAGTCTACTACTTCTGTAGAATATTTAATGGACTATTTCACTAGTATGAGTTATTTACAGAATCGGATTCAGCAAAAAGACTTGGTAAAAGGGACAGCCATTGTGGCGTCTCAATTTATGTTTGAAGTTGCATTAAGTTGGTAAAGGTGACGGCACACACCATTAGAGGCGCAAAGGCGCAATTCTGTAAATAACCCATAGCAGTAGAAGAAGAGTCCATTTGGAAGAAATACGAATAAGGACCTCACCTTAAGTGCAACAAGAAGAGTAACAGTTTCTACTGAATAATATCCACGGTCTACGTAGTCGCCCATAAATAGATAGTTTGTGTCAGGAGACTTGCCACCGATTTTGAAAAGCTCCATCAGATCGTGAAACTGCCCATGGACATCTCCACACACTGTCACAGGACATTTCACTTCTTGCACATTTGACTCCTTGGCTAAAATCTCCTTAGCCTAGAAAACAATAACCAAGATAAAATTTAATAATAGATTAGTACATTCTAACATTCGATCCAGTATTATGCTTAGCGCTTCAGTTACTCAGGGACCTACCGAACATCTCTATGCTACCATCTTTATTTTTTGGCATAAGATTAAGATTAGAAAAATACCCACAATTCACTAAAAGGGAGGGGTTCGCCAGGGGCTCATTTTTGTATACATAATTTAAAATTTAATTTATTAAGTTTATTATTTAACATAAACTCAAATTTAAACACTAGTGACTCATAGAAGTGGAAATTGAATATTGATTGTATTGTCTACGTTTACAAGACCCACTGTCCACTTTTGATTTAAAATTATTTCTTAAATTTCTACTTTTTAAGATCAAGAACTAACAGAACAGAAATAATTCTACACTTCAGGTGTTTTACATGGATTTATTTTCCTACCTTGTCGCATAGGGTTTTGACTTGACTTTCGGTGAGTTGGTGGCACTCATTTAGCGATTCTATCCATTGGTCCAGTTCTTTCAGTGCTGCTTTATCCTCCATTCTTTAATATATTTAAATCAACTGTACCAGAACACTCAAATACATAAAAAATATAATATAAAAACTACAATGCCACTTTTAGGTTTCAAAAGACAAGATGGCGACGGTCGGGTGGAGAAGTGACGTCACGGCTTTTTTCATCTTGGCGACAAAAAAAAAGTGGCGCTAAATTCAAAATAACCCAAATTTGAAACAATAACATTATTTATTTTAATCCCTTTTTGAACTTTTGAAGTTAATGACATGATAAGGAGAGAGCGCAGGTAAGTTACTTATGGGTACGATGTACCTACCTATCCACCAGCACCAGTCTTTTTGCTTTTATAATGGCGGAATGTTTTTATAAAAAAATATGGATTAAAGCACAAGTATAGTTTCTGAGAGAGTGGTTTGTAGAGATTTGGGTTACAGCCCTATAACTATCTACCTTTTACCCAAAATCACTATCAAGTCTCCAACCTACACCTACTCTATAGTCTATACTATAACTCGATAATTTAGTTTGAATGAAAGGTTGTTTACTACACCATGAATTACTATAAGAGGCCGGTTCTTGTTGGAACTTGACAGAGTTGAGTTCATGCGACTCGACCAAATGATACAGAACAGCGATTGGGTTAGCGTGCTTTTGGTGCGGTCGAGTTCTGATAGAATCAATACGGTCAAGATCGGGCAAAGAACAGGCAATAAGACTTTAAGTTGTCATGTCTTGCCTCAGTCCAATTGAGTACATAACTAAACCTATTAATTTTTACACTTTTCAGAGGGTTTGTTTTTGTCTTCCCATTCAGCTTCTTGAGAATAACGACGTAGAACCTTGTGTTTTAAAAATGAACACAAATACAAGATTTGGTCCTAATATAGGACATATATTAATTGTTTACACTCTCCTTTGAGAAATGACACACAAGCAGGAGAAAAAACAGTAAGATTTATAGTAGGTAATGTAATTGTAGAATTATCGCGCCGAAACTGAAACTTGCCATACTCGTATCGTGTTGTCAGAATATCCAGCAAACAGGGTCTGGCCGTCAGTACTCCATGCCAGTGATAGACATGAGGGAGGTTCCGCCTTAGTGTTTTGTGTCACGAGTTCAGGTTTCAACTCTTCCACCAAGTCTTTGCTTTCCAAATCCCAAATCTTAATGCTTGGTCCAAAAGCAGCACACAGCCAATACCTGAAGAAAAATTTAAAATATTACGATCAAGACATTTCTTATTTCTAGTTTTCTTAACTAGACACCCTCATCGACAAATAGCACACCCATTACTTTACCACACTAAGGCACCTGCCTATGACCTATCTCTGAGATTATCCTATTGTATTTACATTGGCATAGGAACAAATGGCTCCGGGCCTCTCACATAATAGAGGAAGGTCGTCGTTGGGGCCCAAGGTTCTGGGTTCACGATCCTCCCGTATCTTAAAAAAGGCGGTAAAGCCGATTCTATATTGTAAGGTCGTGAACCAAAACCTTAGAAAATCTAAATCAATTTAATTCATATCTAAGTCTTCATTGAGTCAACTCGGTCAAGATCCGACCAAGAGCAGGATAACGAAAACTGGAGTCGATTGAGCTAAGCAATACTAATTTACATTAGGAAGACTGCCTAGAGTCCTTCGAGTTCCAGAAATATTACTTAACAGCTCATTCTGAATTGACGTCTAGCAGAAAACGATATTTACCTGTTAGGGCTGAAGCATAGGGCAGTAATGATATCGTTGTGGTCCAGGGTATGAAGGTGTTTTCCATCATTCAAGTCCCATAACATGGCCTTACAGTCCTTGAAAAGAAGACATATTTTATTAATAATGAATGCCTTAAACTTTTCAAATAAGACACTATATTTTTATTTATCTCAGTCCCATATCCGCAGTTGTGTAAACATCACAACAGTTCAGCACAATAAGAAGGATCATCATCAACATTGATTATTCTGTGGTCTGTAATTTGAATAACGTGTTTTTAATTGAATTACCTTTCCGCCAGAAGCACAGAGTGAACCATCGGGAGACACAGTTACAGTGTTGAGGTAAGCGTTATGTCCGTGGTGGTTGATCTTCAACTTGCAGTTAGTAAGATTCCAAACCTGCCGCAAAAAGTTTTTTTTTAATTTCATAATTGTATTATGACATGTTAATGTCTAATTCTATTTGGATAATATTAGTTAGTGGAGTTTTACGAGGGCCTGGTTATACCAGCCGGGTGAAGAAATTTGAACCAAAAATAGTGTTGTTACTAGGCATTTTCCATTACAAAAGATGGCATTGCGCTATCCTCTAAAGTCGAAGTGCAATGCATAGAATTATCCAGTAATAGAGAGAAATTGAAATTTACCTTTACTACTTTGTCCCAACCAGCTGACACGATGATGGGATTGGCGTGATTAGGCGAGAATCTGACGCATGAAACCCAGTCGGAGTGACCTTCCTCCTGAATAGTGTACTTGCACTCAGCTAAGGTGTTCCACAGCTTGATGGTCTTGTCTCGGCTCCCTGACACAATCTGACGATTATCAACGGAGAACGCCACACTCAGGACATCCTACAAAGATTGAAAGTCTTAGCTGAACAATCTAGCCCAATCCTTAAAATTCGAAACTTACTTTACAATAGAGGTGATCCCGACTAGACCGGTAATTTCTGTTGTATTTCGGCCAAGTAAAGCGCGCCTATGTTTAATAATTTACCTAAACATATGTTATCCACTTTACATAGGCGCATGTCACGAGTCTGAAATAATTAAGTACTTACACAAGAAATTATCGCTCATCGTGAGAACCAGGTACCTCAATAATGACAGTTGCGCACACCAAACTTGTCTCGTCTTGTGTCCAAACCCATGGCAAGCACCACAAGATACTTACTTGAGTCAGACGATATTATCTTCTAAGATCAATTTAAAAAAAAAAATTAAAAAAAAATCTTGATCAGGAGGGTAAGCGCACCTTGGTGTGATCTTCAAACCTCCTGGTTGTCTTTCCCGCTGCCAAATCCCAGAGACGCAAGGTCTTGTCCCAGGAGCCTGAGAGTGCGTAGTTACCGTCAGAAGAAAGAACGACATCACTCACGAAATGAGAGTGTCCCATAAGACGCTTCTGGGGATATCCATACTGATGTTCATCTCTCGTCAACTTCCAGACAATCAATGTCTTGTCTAAAAGGTAATTGACAGTTGTTATAAAACCATGTACAAACGGAATTAATGTGATAATGGAATGGCGTAATACATTGGCAAACCACTTACCACGAGAGCAGGACAGAATCATATCCTGATATTTGGGGTTGGTGGCAATTTGAGTGACCCACCCATTGTGACCACGTAAGGTCCCTCTTAGTTGAAGACTTTCAGACATTTTAAATTGTTAAATATTGAAATGTGAGTTGGATTTAAAAGGATAAATTTTACCACAAGGCAAATACCGCAACGCAACAAATCACAGACACAGATCACAGAACACAGAAAGCAGAAGACAAGACAAGACACTAGTGACACGACAAGACAAGTGACACGTTCACATTCTTGCCAACAAAACAAAATTGAAGACAAAGCGCGGTAAACTTGAATTTCCTTGCAGAAATCAAACTAAACTTTTTTTAATTTATATTTTACAACTATACTCTATTCTATATTTATACCTAAATCATAGACATATTATTTTAAATTTATTAATGGATATCAATGACCTAAATACATGTATATTCTTATACCTCATTTTTTGACCTGTACCTAGCTAGTTAGTATTATTATGCTTGTATACCTTACATAGATATTAGATACCAGGTACCTACCAATAGCTTGGCTAGCTATAGGTAATCATTTTTTATTAATAAACTTATCTACAAACGTCCAGTATAATTAATGATTATCAATGTAGTTTATTTACCATAGGTGAGGTGCTGTGCTGCACTTCGACAACGATCTGACATGTACGGAGTAAGTACCTAACCTATCCTCTTCATCACGTCAGGGTCACCACTATAGGTATTACCTAAGTATCTACGCAGGATGTATTGGAACTACTGTCAGTACAAGAGTTGTATGCGTTTATATATTGCTTATGTCGTCGTCGGGTACAATGTCATTTGACCTCCTCTATAGTACCTATAAGATAATTTTTGGTAGGTAGGTACCTACATGCATAACGTCTTGAATGAAGAGAGCCTATTTTGGGTGTTTCTCTCAACACCAGAATAAAAAGCTCTAGATAGACAGTGGGTTCCACAATCGAGTCTCAGGTACACAAAAAAGTAATGAATATTAATAATCAATTTTTTACTTAAATACACATAATATGTACATGCTGTACTTCGTGTCATGAAAAAACATGTTGTGCCTACATTTAGAAGGCAGATAGGAAGGTACTGCATCAGCCATATTGCAATAGAGTGAACCGGGAATTCAAAAAAAAAACTATGGAATGGCGCAGCACCAAAAAAACAAAAACAATTACATAAAACATAAAACATAGATATACACATAAATATATCTACCTACCTATTCGTAAATAATAACTATTTTAATAAATTATTTCCAATTATTTCTAGGTATTTTCTTGGGAAATTATGATTTTGAACCTACTTACATTTGTATTTTGAATAGAAACTAGAAGTATTTTTAGGTATCCATTTCTGCTTCAGCTTGGCTTGCAAAGTAAGACGCCAGACCCCCGAACTCACTGCCTACCTCATCTTGTAATTCAGCGATAGGTACAGCTCTTGCTGGTTCTGAAAACTCTTGAAAGCTATTCGAAGCCGAAACTGGCCCTTGGTCATGATATGGAGGAAATGTTGATGGTGGGAACTCGGTTTTGTTAAGAGTCACTGCTGCTCCCCCAGAAGGCGAGGGGTCCATCGGCCGAGCTGTACGGAATACGGGTACACTGGACGCCTTATCTTCAGCATCTAGGAAACCATTACACATTCATTAAACTATTTATCATACCATTAAACTTAATAGACCTTGATGAGTTATTTACAGAACCAGAAAACGACACTGAAAACCGTTCTTCCGTACAAAGCCTCAATTCGGCGCATTTTATGTTCAAAGCTGCCCTACATAGAGGGGAGCTTTTAGAAATAAATAACTCGTACAGTGGACAAGTCCAATGAAGATTTGAATGAGCAACTAATGGATGCCACGAACGTGGCATATCAGAATGCATTAGGTACCTAAATTTTCTTACCCTGCTTAGTAAAAGTTTTGTTTCGAGTGGTAGAGATGATTGAACTGATAGCACAAAACAATTAAATTACCTTGAGATGAGTTGAGCATGCGTGTAATGACACTGCCTCCTTCTTCGTCAGAAGTTGGGAATTGTGTGGGGGCTTCAACTGTTGCAATAGTAACTTCATCCCCACGTTTACCCTTTCCTTTCGCATTCGTCACTGATTCCTCTTCTCCCTTCTTCTTATTTTTACTCCCAGGCTTAGGCCCCGGTTTTCTTCGTTGCCTTGGAGAATCTGGAGGAGTGGGTGGAGGGTAAGTAGGTGCCGCACCTGAGGGTGAAAATGGGAAGGAGCCTTGTTGCGGTGGGAAGTTGCCAAGAGGTCTCGAAGGCGACATTTGATTCAAAGGTAACAGGGCTCCATTGTAATGCTGCATTGGAGGAGGCGGTGCGTTCGGCCCTCCCATATGTTGCATGTGCAACGGGTGGCGAGGCGGTGCATGTGGCATATGTTGCGTCGGCATTGGACCCAATGGCATACGACTAGGAGGCATGTGGGAGGGATGTGCTGCCGGCTGAAGGTGGTGCTGCATCTGAGGGGGGACCGCTCCACTGGGGTGGAGTACAGGTGGTCTTTGGGGGAATATATGATGCTGCATAGGGTGGTTCTCAGGTGGATGATGACCCATAGGCCGCATTGGACCCATAGGATGCTGCACAGGCGGTGGTTGAAAACTAGGCGGTGGCTGTCCCAGTTGAGGTCTGGGGGGCATAGGTTGAACACCTTGCTGCATCATTGGGGGTCTCGACATCTGTTGAGCCACTGGGAAAGGAAGGCGCGGCGGTGAGGGATTCAGAGGAATGTCAGGTGCAGCCACAGGTGGGACAGGGGCACGTTTTTGCACCGGAGCAGGGGCATTCTTGTTAGCGTGTTT
>Ga0194135_10002238_pt1 | contig 11709 bp, 17 predicted proteins | sample LitLau_LLRF_2013_FD_134024 | JGI IMG/M metagenome (GOLD analysis project Ga0194135, IMG submission 134024) | Freshwater sediment microbial communities in response to fracking from North America - Little Laurel Run_MetaG_LLRF_2013 (version 2) | ecosystem: Environmental > Aquatic > Freshwater >... | reverse complement strand
TGGACATGAATTGTCCAATTATTGGCCAATGAGAACAGTAACAGCTGACGGTATCCAGGGAGAGAGCCAAATCCACAACAACATCTCTCCACCAAGCCAAGATCTCAACTGATTTCTCATTCTCTGGGAAGACATTACATGAAGATACGACAAGGAAAACCTCCGTCCATTCCATCCCTTAATCCCAATATAATAAACAACAATAACTTTGTAACCTTAATACACTTCAGTGATGTTTAATTAATCATAGAAAATGCAACGTTCACAAGGATTAGTCGCAGACGCAACCCCATGTGACAGGAATAATGATCAATTCAAGTTAAATTAATCTACCGATAACGCTTTGAGATTATCCGGTTAGAGACCTCAGGGTACATGCTTTCAATATTTTTTTTTCGTTTTAATAAATATTGTGTGGGTTTGCTCATAGTTGTTAGCAGCATATTGATTATTCGTTTTGGACAATAAATGTGAGTGAGATAAAAACTTTAGCAAAAACAAAATCCAAGCTGCTTCTTGCATTTTGATTATGCAAAACTGCTGCTTATTTTGTCCAAAAGAAACTCAGCGTACTTACTTTCATTTTTCATAATTTAATTATTGCGGAGAGCAGGGAAAGACTTTAGGAAGGACAAGGTCATATGTCTCTCAACGAGGACGACCTCCTCGTTACCCGGCGGCATGATACATTTGCAAATTCCAAAGTAAACCTTAACGTCCAGACCTAACCTCATTTCGTCAACGTTATGCAAATTGACAAAGCCTTGAAATCATTCGATAGAGAAATATGAAATGCATCTCCAATTCATGGCGTTTCCTTTTCTCTAGCAGGGATATCCATAAATGGATTAGGAATTTACCACTTTTGCATGCAGCTTAAAGTCAATTTCTCATGCGACTCTAACAAGCCCTAAAGTCCTGCTGATGTTTCGCATTTGATGAAGCATAAAAGCTGCAGAAAGTTTTGCACGAGCAGGAAGGCGGTATTCCCATCCCCCGCCCCCTAGGCGCTCACTGGGTTGAACGCTATTCGATGCAAGGTGCAAGGAGAGGGGTTGATGTCCATCAAAATCCAGCATTGGAAGCTTGTTGGCTTGTCTTCAATCCATACATTGAAGATTTTTACTGACTAGCTGCGGTGGGTGGAGCACGACACGGCCGTTGGATAGCAACAATTAGCAAAAGCAATTAGACTGATCACCGCACAAAGTAATTGGGGGAATCTCGTAGACTTGGCCAAGGTAAGGTATATGCTTTCTCCATACTTTAATTACTATGTGGTCCAAACTGCTTATTTTATTAACACAAAATTATTGGACGGGTTTTGTTCCTTTAAGAATTATGGCTGCTGAGAAGAAACCGGGAAGCTCCGGGGACGAAGGCGTGGATCCGCAGATCCCTGAAAAATGTAGAAATCGCTTTAAACCCTGTCAGCATTATTGCGGAGCCATAATTTTCACAGACGAGGCACACTCCTGTCCTGCGACTTGTCCTCTGATGACAATGTTTGACCCTGGCTGTGGACATCACGTAAGTTACAGAATCTAAAAAGTGCTACACCACTCAACAGATATTATATTAGCGTATCAAATTTAACACTTTGTCTTTTCCCTGGAATTCAGGTTCTTCGGAAATGTGGTGACATTGGAAAAGAATATCCTGCTCGGGCGTGCATGATGACTTGTGGAAAAACTTTGGCTTGTTCTCATTTGTGTCTCCAACACTGCTACCTTCCGTGCCAATGCTCACGCTGCCAGTACAGTCCTGTCACCCTATTGTCAAATGCTTATGGAGTAAAAATTATTTGAAGTTTCACCATGAACTGGTTAAGAAATGGTTTCAAAGGCACATCGCCCTAATCTGTTTTAATTTTCAGAAGCCAGCGACTGGCGTTAAGAGTGCGAATAATGGCATCAGTGAGGGAACGAATTCCTCAAGCACACGACTACTCGAGCCAAATCCTAATCACAATCCATTCGGAGGAACTAATCATTTCAAGAAAGTTAAGGCTCCAGCCCGTACATTTCAGTTTCGCAACTATTCACATACCAATCCTGATGAAAAGGAGCCTGAACAGACTGCGGAACGGAGTGAAGACGCGTCTTTGGAAATGGAGAAGATAGATAGCACCCACGACGATGGAACAACGGCAACGGAAGATCTTCATGAGCCAGTACGACCGCGACCACCCAAAGACACAGTAGTGACCTCTCAAGAGAAGGGAACCTTGGAGAAGTCACCAAAACCAGAGTCACTGCCACTAATTGTCAATTCTTTGGGTGAAGTCAATCCCTTCTTCGCGACGAGAGCAGTAGGAATCTCATATGTGGAGGATGAGTATTCTCTGGAAGCTCAGTTTACGTTTGGCAGACGTAGACCTCGCCGGCGGCGGGGGGTGGAAGCCCCTCGATCAATCTCAAATGTCAACCCTACAGAACACCGAAGCCTACCGCTAGCAGATATTCAAACCCCCTTGATAGAATTGGAAAATAATCCGAATCCGCCTGACCCACCAGTAATGTCTTTACCATTCATGGCCATTCATTCATCCACCTTTGATACTGAACGAGCCTGGAGACTGGGATTGGCTAAGTGCACCTGTGGGCACTATTTCCCTTCGACCAACGAAAATTGTGATTGCGGACAAATGAATCCATTCTTCCGCTTTACGACCTAATATTACCTTAGCTACATTCACATTCACAAAACATTATTGCTTTTCATAAATTAACTCTTGTGTAGCATTGGTTAAGCTGGATGGTGATATTATAATTAATTAGGCACGGGAGATTCTGGTAAATACTATATTATTCGAGTTTTTATTGTAGTTGGGCTCGTAGATTCATATTAAGTTTTGACCAATAAATTCCAATCTCCTGTGCCTGGAATCCTAATTAGCCTAATTTCAAATTCGCATTTTATCACCTTGCGTCACTCAATTAATGTTCCATAAATCACGGCGTTACTAAACTACGTTCAAGTTGAATAGAGAAGGAGCGAAGTTCATAAGAAATTAGATTTGCCCCGCCGCAGTTGTTGTTTGCTTGGCTGCCTGCTGATTTCTGAGAGGCTACAGTTTACATGACTTAATTAATTTACTACTTATAGAACGTCGTGGAATAGAAATAATGAGTCGAATCAGCTTCATTCATTTTGTTCGTAGGATATCCGTTGCATCCTCACCTCCGCCGCCACCACCACCAACGCAACCCGAACTTTTGGACAGATTGACAGGCTCACTTCTTAAGAAGTCGGAGAATTTGATGACAAAATATGAAAACTTTATTGGGATTAAGCAAGTCAAAGAGGCCCATGCACGTGTTCTTCAAGTTAGTTTTCCTTCAACCCTTATCTAATTTTGTGGGGAAGGAAGGGCAAGCGGGCTTGACTGAATAATGTGAAGGTATCATTATGTTTTTGTTTATGATCTCATTTACAGTCCGAAACCGAGTTTATCAAAGCGCAAGAGGACCGTCGGCAAGGTTCACAATGAAAACAGGATGAATACCATTTAAGAATTGTAGTTATTAATCTGTATTTATCTTTAGCCCAAATCCTTATGAACTCCATGCAGATCAAAGTCCGAGAAGTTCGAAATGATTTAGATAGAACCCCACGTGGTGACGAAAATTATTTGGAACTTGTAAAAAGAGTAAGTTTATTTGATGTATTCATTCCTTCTAACCAGTAGTCCAATTATATGAATTCATCAATTACAATTTTTATCATAGGAAATTGAATTAATCAGAGAAGAACGGGCGCTAAAACGATCCTTTGAAGGGGAAGAAAGAAGGGAGAGGGAACTGTTCCACACGCTCAGCAATGCCTTACGTTATAGTCATGAAAAAGAACGTGCACAGACGGAGAAAACAAAGTACTGGTCAATTTTAGCTTCACTCATCGGCGCATCAATTGGCATAGTTGGAACCACAATTAACTCCCAACTTAAACTACGAAAACTACGCCAAATGTTGACAGAGAATACGGAAGCAAGTTCATCCGCAGTGCTAGAGAAGCTGGAGCAATTAGCCTCCAGAACAGAACTTTCAGCTAAATTGTTAACCGAATTTGAGAATTTGAGACAAGTGGTCATCTCTGACAAGCATCCGCCTTCCGCGGATAATTCATATCCAAACGATGGAGGTCTTGCCGGTAACTTTGAGCAAATAATCAAGGAGGAAGGTGACAAGAGGCGTGGAGAGTTGATGCTTGCTGCGGTCTCAATTATTCTACTAGTACCAATTTTAATTCTCAAATTCTCTTCGTCCTGATTAAAGGCCTTATCTTTATAATAATGATAACGAAAGTCTCAACACGTAGAATAAAGTCTAACGCTCGTCTTCCCTATTCCAGTCTCATTGACAATCAGAGTGGATTAATGTACTGTTTCCCTATTTCTACAACATCAATTTCCGGCTTCACTTTCTCATAAAGGTGTGGAAATGCACCTTCAGCATGGTACTTTGAGCGGACGGTCTCATACAATGTCAAATCAAACATTTCCTCAAATTCTGGACGGGTCATGAAAATGTCAGCATACAAAAACGGGTACCCCCCAACGGCCTGCGTAAATCTGTAAACGAAAATCAGAACCCGTGTTGAGGCGCAAGTATTTGTCATACTCATAATATTCATAGCGTGAGGATTGAACTAACTTTTCCATGCTCCTCAAGGCTTTAACGGCATCATACTTTTCCTTCCTTTTGACTGCTGCAGGGACTCCGTAAACCCCAAGGTCATTAAACATTCCATAATTTGTTCCAGGAACCATCTGATCCTCCTTTGGCCTACGCAGTTGACCCCTAAAGAAGCCACAAAGCATAAAGCAAACACTCTTCATAGAGACAAAAGGGAATCCATCCAGTTTACTCACATGTGCTCCCCGTGATCGTAGATACGACAGGGGTAGATGAGAATGGGATAAGTATCAAAAAGTTTCTCGGAAATGTTAATTTGCTCCTCCAATTTATTGATGGGCAGCACGATATCTTGAAAGACTTGTTTCGTGAATGTCATCGCTCTTATTCCTGGGGTGGTTGTAAACTTGAGAAAGGCAGGCTTTGGGGGGAGGAGCCAGCCGAAAAGCCATCTAAAGACTGGTTGATTTCCAAATGGAATCATGGACTCGACGACCCAGAAAATGGCTCTGTTGTGACGAAGGAGGTAATCCCGCATTGGTATGTACTCTTCTCCTTCCCCCGAAGTTAGGAAGGAACGGGCGTGTTCGTAAAACCACGGTTTGTACCACCTAGCCAAGTGATTGATCTGAAGGCATCATAAATCATAAGCGTGAGACTGTCCGAGCTCCAAAGAAAGAATTGTCAATCACTGCATTTTACTCTGCAATTTACTCACTTTTCCCCATTCCATAATTGAAGGCGAATTTGCAAAGTTTCCAATCATAAGGACGGCTTCATCTTTGGAGAAGATTGTTGCTTCCACGAAATCTGGGACCTTATGAATAAAAGTTTATATTATACATTTGGAAATATAATTGTTACTCTACAGTGGAATTACTAAAGACTGTAAAATACTCACCTTCTTGTTTTTATCTAGGGCACCTGAAGCGTCACGAATAGCATCACAGTAAGCCTTCTGTCCCCGGATGGGAATGTACTTCATGTGGACATAAGGTTTCACTGGAATAATGTCCAGTTCCAGTGCGGTGAGAAATCCGAGGCTTCCATGAGACCAAGGTAGGGAATAGTAAAGACTAGAGTGTTCATTATCCCTCGTAGCAGTCACGACTGACCCATCCCCCAGGACAACTTCATAGGATTTTATGGCTTCCTGGTAAAGTCCAACTTTATGTGAATATGTTGTCATTCCAACTCCCATTGCAAGGCCTCCCAAAGTTGCATCCGCAATCTCTAATGTCACCGCGAGTGTGTACCCTACACAAATACAAAAATATTTCCTAATATATAACGGAAACTTCTGCGCGAGTCCTGTCGATTAACTTTACTGGGTAGTTCGTGATTACTGAGCCCTTACCTTTGGGAATGAGATACTTTGTAATCTCTCCTACTGTGACCATTGGTTCAACTTTGACTGTTAGCTTCTCTTCGTTCAGAGTCAAGATGTCATACATTGGAATAGGAATTCGCTCACATTCGTCCTTCAATTACAAACATCATTTTAGATTCTTTACTTAATTAAGTGTGTTAAAGTTAGGTGCTGAACTTACTTTTTTAAAGAACGTAACAGAGAGACTGAGCCAATTCGGACGGGCAGTACAGAGTAACTTCCGGGTCTTGGGATCCTGCTGATTCCATTGTTGGATCTACAAATAAAATAAGAAAGAAATTAGTTCAGTTCAAAAGAAATAACCAATGTAACGTTTACTAGGGAAAAGGTAGGGGGGTTCACCTTTGCCTGGATCTCCTTGACTCGTTTGTCGTGGAATTGGGGTCCAGAAGAAAGGCGTCTAAGGGCCCATGTCCAGACCTTAAGCACGAAATCAAAGATGAAGCTGGCCGGAAGGCAGAAGAGAAGCACAACCAACCCTCGATTATCTTCCAAAAATCGGATACAATTCCTTCGCCATGTCTCCGGTAGTAAGCTCCACATTTTCACGACGAAGATGAAATGTCAAAACCAAAACCCGCCCGGCGTCTAAGCACGCAGACGATGAGTAGACGAGTATGGAGCTGAAATGCAATCCAATCCAAACTCAAAGTCAAGTGGCGTATACCTAATCTAAAGCTATGGCTTGGCTATCTAATGTGCAGGGAGAATTGAAACTACGGGTAGAACTGGTAGAACTATCTCTTCAATTAATGTAATCCCACCACCTCTTCCAAACTGGCAATTTATCCAGCAGGACATCGACATTTGGACCAATCAATGTCAATGAGAGATTTTTCCCAGTTGGCAACAGAATTTACTCATCAATACCATCACGGTTTGCCTGCCAGTAGTCTACAGAGGAATCTCATGAGGATCTTTTCAATTCATTTCCCACGGTGTTCTGGGAGGCATGGATCGCCCGTCCGGCATGCAAACTCTCCAAGAAGTCAACTTGTCATTCAGTTCAACCCCACAACTCAATGAGCGAATTTTCCAGTTGGCAACAGAATTTTACTCGTCAACAGCAGTCAACATTTTAAAGCATTAAAATTATGGTATAACATGCAGGCAGTAGAGCCTCTACTTTACACAGCAGTATAGTACTTAAAAATATTTGTCTCTGCTCAGGTCCTCAACATAAAAGAATAAATACAATAATAAAAAAAACAATATCACAACGAGAAAATACTCAAAACTTTAAAAATTGGAAATCCTCTGGAATCTTATCTCCCTCTCCATTCACTTACTTCCGCTCTTATCCTTTTCCTTTAAACTGGTGTAGAAATTGAGGTCACGACATTCTTTGTTTTCTCTGCTGACCCTAGGCCCTCTACCTCCTCCAACTCTGCTGCCTCATCCTCTTCTGCTTCTTGGAGACATTGAGAGGCCTCACTCCGCTGGAGCCGTGGAGTTGAACAAGGTGATGGCTGACTATTATTGGTTGAACTGGGAATGGGTATAACTCGATCAATGTGGCAGACGACATGGGGGAGTTGAGGAACGGTGGGAATCGGGACACGCCGTGGAATGCTCAAATACTCCTTGCCTGTATGCATCATAATAATATCACATTCGGACTTGAGATCCAATCGTGGCTGGGACAGACGAGACGTCGAGGAGGGTGCTCTGGTTCCAAATGTGGAAAAACTTTCCATTTCACGCTTCCGATTTGTCCATCCTCGTGTCGTGGAATCTGGTACAATTCAAAATCCAAGATTTTAACCTCTCCATCCATACCCCCATCCGTCATTTTCAATCAAGAATCGTCAGTGAATTTACCATCTTCTCCATCCGGAGCAAGGATTGAATCTGGTAAATCTTCTCCATTCCCACTGTCCTTCCCACTTGAGGACTGTGAGCCTGAATCACCGCAAACTACTTTAGAAATCTACAGAGACAAAATTTTAATAAGGGAAACGCAAACTAAAACTTTGGAATAACTTTTGATGAATGATGGATTTTTACTTGAAACGGTTGGAGTGGTGGGTAATTTGTCAATGAGGAACTCGGACCTTCAAATTCGTCATATTTATGTCGCAGAGGAGTCGCCTCCGCCACATTGCTCCCTCCTCCACAGTTGCTCATCTCCTTTCTCTTCCGCGTAGTATAAATAACCACGACCCAAGCAGCTGAGGTCCCAACGACACAAAAGACTGCGATTATTATGAAGATTATTGTCATCATGGCGTTGTCCAGGCTCAAATTCCCTCCTGTTCCTGAATTACAAAACAGAAAAAGGGATTCAACATGTGGTCAAACGTCTAGGTTAATGACAAGGTTAATTTAAATGTAAAAAAAAAAAATAGTGAGGGAGCTTACCCGCTAAAACTGTGAGAGTTGAAACACCCTTCGCTGTGCCTACAGCATTAGTTAGCAAACACTCATACTTCCCATTATCCTCTGTTTGAACGTCTTTAATGACTAAAAGTGAGCCGTTCTCTGTTAAATGGTAACGCTTGTCCAGGGATTCTGTGATTTGAATTCCGTCTTTACTCCAAACAATTTGTGGCTTGGGGAAACCACTCGCAAGGCATTCAAGAATTGCATTGCTTCCTTCAATTGCACTCTCGTCTTCCATTGCATAGCGAAAACTTGGGGTCTCTAGACAGTTAGTACACAGAAAAAATTGTTACGAAATCTGAATATATTTCATTCTAATAAGAAAAGTCCTTACCAAAGACGGTGACTGTCGCAAAAGTACGAATTTCGCCAGCGGTATTTCTGGCAGAACATGAATACACCCCCATATCCGATAATTTGACTTCCATTATAAAAAACGAATCATCATTCGGCATAACGTGGAACCTTCTCTCGAGAGCCGCTGGGAAATCTTCACCTCCATCTTTCTGAAAAGCAATTTCCGGCGTGGGGAACCCCTTGGCCCCACATTCCAATTTGACATTACTGCCGAACCTAACCGTCACATTCGTCGGTTTCTTCATGAAGGTTGGAAATACTAGAAGGAAATACATAAAACAATGTAATTGTCTTAGAAGTTACATTCCAAAAATCTTTAGTAAAAAACTCACTGTGCACCGTGACATTTGCCTTTTTGGAATACGCAACTCCGAGCCCTTGTCCAATGCATTGATATCTCCCACTATCCGTCCAACTCACGTTTACCAAATTCAGTTTTGAAACGACTTCTATTCGGCCATCCTCGTCAACGCGATCCGTGGTCTCAATATGAGCTTGCTATAATTTAAATAATTTTTATCCTGAGGCATAACTCTTGGTGAGAGCGTATCGGAATTTACCAGTTCCTTTGAAAGTTCACGGTGATCCTTTTTCCATTGAACGGTGATGGGTATATTTGGAGGTGACTGGAGATGACATGTGAGAGTACCATTTCCTTCTACAAGAAATATTTGCGTTTTTGGTTCTTCCAGAAATATTGGTTTTCTGTACTTGTCTATCAGAGAAAAAAATGTTTTAGGCTTCACAAGTGTTGGAATTGGAATTCCTCGGAATTGGGCTTCAAGTTAAGTATACCTGTGCATGACAAGTCTTGCAGGGCGAGATCCAGAAAATTCTTATTGGTGAGTTCAAGAGGAAAAGCGCAGTAAGTCTTAAGGTGAACTTTCTTCGACATCCAACCCCGACCTCCGTCGTGATGTCGAACTCGGGCACTTTGTTGCTGCTGTTGTAGCTTGGATAGGAGCCACTGACTTTCGCAGTCACATACGAGTGAATAAGTGTCCGAGAGAAGGAGATTGACATTTGGAACAGATAGGAATGCTTTCTCAGACAACCAAGTGATTGGATTATCACTCAGATTTAGGGATCTCAAATTCCCAAGACCGAGTAGTGACTCAGGATGAAACGTATGTATCTTATTCGAAGCTAAATTAAGCGTATGGCAATCCTTGAGACCACGAAAGGGAGCCACCGTGTCCTCCAGAACCCACGACAACTCATTGTAACTCAAGTCCCTGTGGGAATATAGAAAAGTGAATTAAGTAAGAAAATGGAGAGTAAATTTAAATTAGATAGGAATTAAGAATTTGGGCATAACTTACAGCCCTTCCAGTTTCTCCAATGAGACGAAAGCGTCCTCTTGAATTTCTACAATTCTGTTATTGCTTAAATCCAACGTCCGCAATTTAGATAGGCCAGAGAGAGTCCTCGTCCCAATTACTTGAATTTCGTTGAAGCTGAAATCCCTGACAAAAAAAAGAAAATGTTGCAAAAAATTAACCCAAGTAATGCTCACATTTCTAATTTCTAAACTTCCAGAGTCATTGGAAATTTTTCTTATAAAAATTAGTTTTAGCTTTAAAATCTCTCTTTCTGGTTCCCAATTTCCTCGAAGCGAATTTTTTGGTTTTGCAGTGAGTTCTTATTTGAAGCAATCTCGTGTATTAGAACACAGAAGTTGAGCAAATGAACAAGGATTTTACGAAAGGCAGAGACAGAGGCATAAGAACCAAAATTAAAAGAAATATTTTGGAAAACCAAGTTCAAATCGCACCCACCCCCAATGCAGATAGTTTTTCTTTTTCTTTTTATAATTCTATACATTCACTAAAATTTGTCAACTGTCATTTCCCATTCGTCAGTTGCCGTTGGATTGAAGTGAAAAGGATTAGTGTCTGAAATAATCCTCATTCTACCTCAACTCTCATGCACTTTACAAAGGGGTCCTTAAGGGAACCCAAGAGGAACCCCTTTGTCATGTGAGATGAAGGGAAAAACTCATTTTCATTCTAAAGATTTCTTTGGGTTTTATTATTATTTTTAAGTTTCTTCTTCTCCTTCGGGTGAGCCTCTCCGGGTTGGTAATATAATAAAGGAACGAAAATGAAACTGCCGAGGCTGAAGAAAGAAGGGGGAAGACAAGCCAAAGGAAGGAAGAAAGGAAGAAAAAAATTGGGCAGAAGAATCCTTCAAGGAACTCTTCCTCTTTTGTATTCCCTTCAAGAGGATAGGAATGAGGACTCCCTGCCTGCCTTCAATAATGGGACTCAAGGACAAGCTCCGTTTTGTAAATGGAAATGGAAGAAGCATCTTACAAGAATTGTACTTGTTCCATGAATTCCCAGGAGTCATTCTCAATCCGGCTCACTTGATTGTGACTTAGGTTGAGAGTCCGTAGGGAGCGGAGGCCGTAGAGCCATCGCTTGTCCACAATGCGAATACTGTTCCAATCCAAATAACTAGGAATTCAAACAATCAATTAACCCACCTCAATTAATTTAATTACACCACGGCACCGTAGGTGAGGAGGAAAAAGTGTCCTGCCTAAATTGTTCCGCCAATAAAGACGAACCAATCATCCATTCTTTTTTACTATGAATTTGACCCATTCCAGTTTTAGCCAACTCAATAGTAAGAAAAGGGTTTCTTTGATCCGAAACAAAAGAAAAGGACTCACAGCTGCTGAATTTTCTCCAGCCCATAAAAAGCTGCGTCGGAGAGGTTTCCCATGTGATTCCTCCGGAGGTTCAACACCTGCAGTTTCTTCAACTCTTGAAATCTGAGGCTGTCCATCATTTCCAATTTGTTCCGACTCAGGTCTCTGCATGGATACAAAGCACGTTCAGTTGAAATAAAAATAAATTTGTGGAAGAAGGGCAGGAAAGTGGACGTGAAAATCTTTCGGTTTCGGCCAATGGCTCCCCACCTTCTTCCTCATAACTC
>Ga0194135_10002237_pt1 | contig 11716 bp, 14 predicted proteins | sample LitLau_LLRF_2013_FD_134024 | JGI IMG/M metagenome (GOLD analysis project Ga0194135, IMG submission 134024) | Freshwater sediment microbial communities in response to fracking from North America - Little Laurel Run_MetaG_LLRF_2013 (version 2) | ecosystem: Environmental > Aquatic > Freshwater >... | reverse complement strand
TAATTGCAGAGTGCAGTTACGGCTCGTCGGCAACGTCCATTTGTGGTTATCCGAAGGGCCTCTGATTCTTCCGGTTTCATGTTGAGTTCATTGACTAGGGTGATGATGGGCTCGTAGACCAAAAGGCTAAAAACGAACAGCTTTTCTTCAAGGACATAGCGACGAAAACCAATTTCAAGATTTAAGGCACGGAGCCTTTGGACGAACTCCACGGGGATAAAGTGACGCCGTTGACCAGTTCGACTTAACTTGTAGAGGTGAATGGAGAACTCGACGGGGGAGTAAATTTCTTCCTGTACATGGATTTGGGTAATATGGTCATAAATTTCGGGAAGATCGGGAATCTGTATTCTTATGAGCGAATCTTGTGTTGTCTCCTGAACAGAAAGTTGTGGAACGCCATGAAAGAATGTTTCGGCACCTGAGATACTGTCGGATCCAGATGATGAGTCACACTCAGCTCCTCCCAACTCGCGTTCTTCGTCACTCTCGTCGACCTCAATTTCGGTTTCACTGATTTCGTTGATACTTTCCTTTTCTTGTTGACTTTCATCAAAATCATCAGCCTTCTCCGTTTCATAGAGTCCATCATCGATTTCACCAGGCTCCTCGTATCCACTTTTCGGGTGGGGATCGACTTCCATAAACTTATCTGGAAAAAAGTTAGACTAAATCAGAACCAAAACAGAAATCTGTCATTCATTCGTATTTGGGTAATTACTTTTGCCAACATCCGCAGTCCCACCCCTGTACACAACAAAATAACAAATTGAATTAATTATAGCTTTATACCAAATATCTGGGTCATATGAAATCTTAATGACTCAGAATCCCATACCTAGTATTAGTGTGAATTAACTGAGTAGGCTGATCATGAATGTTGTAATTCCCCACCGCCTCCAGACAACCTGTTGTTGAACTTGTGGCTTCTACTTCGTCGGTAGAACTGGCTATCGAAAGTTCCTCAGTGTCTGTTTTTTCTGTATCACTTGAGGAAGTGTCGTTAGGGAGGACAATGCGAATGTATCTCTTTTTCTTCTTTGCTGGTGACGGCCTTTCATCCGAGTCAGATGAGTTACTGGACAATGACAAGTGGATGTAGTCCATTTTTCTCGAATGCGCGCGCTGTTATTCTGTAAATTTATATTTAAACAATTACCTTGAGTGGAGACAATTTAACAGAACATTACCATGACCGTGTGACTTTACCGTAGTGCTTGATCCTGCTAGACTGTGTGCGAGCGAACGGAGGTAATTCGTGAAAGAACTGATTAGTAATGAGGAAGACGGAACGACGGCGAGGATCTGAATAAGGTGAAGTGGAAGAGGAGTAAGTAAGTGGCGACGATTAAGAAATAAATGCAAAAACAAAACAAGACAAGAAAACAACAAAATTATGAAAATGAAAATCGTGTCAGAAATACTTCGCGCCTAGAGTTTCTCCATAGATTTTGTATCAAATTGGGGGCACGCTAAGATTCAGTTGACAAATTAGGAATTAGGAATCATAAAATTCCAAATACATTAACCTAAAATTGGTAAACAACAAAATTTTAGGAAAGGTAAAAATGTAAATGTGAAAGCCTGAAATAATTATAAGTTATCATCAACACTCACTGATTGACAGCCCTCAAGAAGTTACAAAATGTTTATGAATTTAGTTAATTTAATTTTCAAATGAATTTTCTGATGATGATGATTGGTCGCGTGGTCCATCACTGAGCTTCGCAAAAGAATTGCCCCCATAGAGAGTAAATTATACAAGCTAAGCAACTAGACAATAGTTTGGGTAAGTATTTCAAGTATTTATTTGCCTCGTTGTATTTGGTAAGGGTGAACGTGATACAGGAGTATCATTTTCATTAAGGGGACGATACTTTCCCTCCAAAGCTACTTATTCCGCCGCTCTACAATTTGGACTGAAAATAAACATTTTACGTTTTAGAAATGAAATAAATGCTACTTCGGGCAACCCCTACCCCTATGCAGCGTTCGTTAATTTTGTTGAGCGCACTTACTTCAATGTGAATTGCCATAATGGGATCCTCTGCTGTGCTTGAGATTTCGACATTAATGTTTCCGGTGGAAGAAACGGTAATGGTTTTTCCTGTACAGTCTCCACCCTCCTTGTTACCAGTGATGATATCACAGTATTGACCTGGTGGCATGTTTGTCTGCAAGATACCAAAATAAATGCGACTAAGTAATACTATATACAGAGAGCACTAAAGAAAGCGTACATGAATGTTTGCATTCATGTTGTAGTCATCATTGTTAATGGCTACAAATGCCCTATTTCCACGGGAGAAAGCAATTTGGTTATTTCCATTGTCCCACCATTCCTCCAAATTAAATCCATACGCAACATTTCGAAGTTTCACCATATTGTAAATCTGTACGTAAAAATATGTTGAAATTAAAGTCGACTTTTTATCTAGTGAAACAATGTAGGTTACAATTAATTATTCCAATCGTACCTGACGCCACCTGTGCTCACAAATCCATCCATTGCTACAAGTAAAATCAGGATTTACGGCCGCCGGAAGTGTATTGTAATCTTCATCATGAGGGGGCCCATACTGCCCAATTTAATATAACACAATTACAAGTAAATCTATAAATGAGTCAAGTCAATGATGGACGCTGGAGTATAATGGCTTACCCAATCTACTTCCCATTCGTAGGAGGACATGACTCGAGTGATTCCATAAACATTGGCAAGAGTAAATGCTTGAGCGATTTTGTAGAGGCGGGATTCCTTATGGGTGACTATGCTTGCTCCTCCGGCGCCATGACCTCTTTGGTTGTCATGATTGTCCACAAAACTTAGTGCACTCAAATCAGCAATGAAGTCTCCGCCTGCTTCGACAAACATTTCAACATTATGCTGTAAAATATGTTTTCTAAAAATCTCACCGAAAGTACTGAGCTTCCTTCCGCCTTCTTTCCGTAACGTTCTTCCCAATTCAATTCCCCATTTGAATTCGGTAATACGACCAATGTGCAAATATTCTCCAGCCCCTACAGCCTCGCCTCCGAGGTCAATCACTTCCTGAACAACGAATGGGCGAAGTCCGGCTTCAAACCCATGCGCAGTAGACAAATCATCAAGGCGTTCCACAATGCTTAGAATATGTGCAGGCCACATGTGTTTGGAGGCATCCAGTCTAACAAAGGGTAATAAGTTAAGAAAACTGTGAATTTTATAATACTAAATTATGTAATAATAAGCCTACCGAAATCCTGCAACTCCGTAACCGATCAACTTGTTTAAAAATTCAACTATTTTCCCATCGACCCATCCATTCCCTGGATTCAAGTCGCTGAGTTCATCGGTGGCACTGCTGAGACGACAATTCCTGACCTCATCCGCATGCCCCGGTCCATAGTTCTCAATGTTGCCAGAAGGCGTGAAACAATTGTGAGGCCCATTAAAGTCCAATACAGAGTAAGGGACGGCCGGGTAATCCAGGACGTCATAATTGAAAGGGCTTCCTCCTGTGCCGACACCAGCTCCACCCCCTCCACACATGTGGTTGATGACAGCATCCACGTAAATACGGACACCTACGCCATTACAACGCTCCACCATTGATTTGAATTCTTCTTCTGTTCCAGATCGAGTGGTGTCCAGTTTGTAGGAGACTGGCTGGTAGCGTTCAAACCATGGGCGGATGATCCCATTTTGAATGAAAACTCGATTCTCGTTGACAGGTGAAACCTTTTTAGGGTGATCCGAAATAGTAAACGAAATTCTTCTGTTATAAATAATTTACTCAACCTATTTTAAATTAATTTACCTGGACACCACCATAACCGTAAGGTCCAAGGAACGTTTCGCATTCTTCCGCAATATCATTCCACCTCCACTCGAACAAGTGTACCATGGAATGTCTCCCTGGAGCAAAGTGTGGCTCCCATTGGGAACTCACGATTCCACCAACAGCCAACAATAAAACAAGCTCTAATTTCATGCTGAATGGTTTTCCTGAGATTGGGAAGGATTGGGATGTGAAGTTGATTGTGATTTTTGAGAGAGAATCCTTATGATTTTATACCATTGGCAATCGCAATCAATCCCCAAACTTTTCAAGTGGTATCGATACTAAATTGAATAAGAATTTAACTCCAATTATTTTTTTGAGATAAAGGATTTAAAGTGCTTAATTAATTATAGGCGTGATGCAGGTAACTGATAGATTGCCAATGTAGGGGGAATGATGTAAACGAGCCACATCACGAGCAGTTATAATATATACCTTCGCTGTAGTTTCTGTTGATCTAATTGATCAACTTTCGAACTAAATGTTCGAAATTTCAAACATAATTTTTCAGTAAACGGCCTTCCCTTCCCTGTACACATTTAGTGAAGATTCACTAGGCTTCCTATTTGCATGTTTCCATGGGGGTGTGAAATCCCCATTCGCCTTCCTTTCCTTCCTTCCTTCCTTCCTTACTCCTCCGCGGTTTTGGCAAACTAACTCATAGTGCTCGCATGACCCTTTACAAAAGTAGAAGGCAAGGCAAGGGTCAAGATTCAAGTAATTAATGGTCAAAAAAGGAAAGGATGGAAACTGTGGCGCTCTTGGCGGGGATCTATTTTTGCCAACGCGGGAACTGGTTTTATTCAAAGTCAAATCAAATCACACACAAACACGCATTCAGATTCAACAAGTCTTTATACCTTCCATCCGTCCTTTTTAAACACGAGATTTATCAATTAATAATTAACTGACTGAGTTTCACCACCTTTACATTGTTGCGGAGAATTGATTGTCCATTAATAAGAAAGATGGAACAGCATATTAAAAAGGAGATGGACTTGGAGGATATCCCATCATTCACGTTTCCAATCAACAGCAGGTCTTCGTCATCCAGTCTTGATGATATAGGATATACAGAACACCCAATGGAATACTATAGAGCCGTTTCATGTCAAACCGGACTCTTGACAAATCCTCATGGTTCTGTTAAGTTGTTTCAAGGTAAGGTCGGTTCATGTACTATGATACTAAAAGGTTTATCAGAAACCGAAAGTTAAATTTAGTCGTGTTTTACGCAGGTGATACGTGTGTGGTGGCAGCAGTATTCGGGCCAACTGAAGTACGCATTTCAAAGGAACTCCCTCACCGTGGTGCCGTCGATGTTCTATACAGGCCCAAAGTTACCGGAACGTCTCAGCTTGAAACACCTGTTATGGGTAGGGTAAAGGAATGAGGCATAACCTACCATTTATTCTGCTTGCCTGTAGTTTATGGTGACTACAGTGTCGATGAGTAGCGTAGCGTGCTCACCATACCTACTTACTATCTATATTAACTGGCGTAACACGTTGCGTGTCCGTGGCGTTAGTTGATTTTCAGTAGTTTTTCTTTTTCACAGATCCGGTGCTGGAAGAAAGGAATACTGAGACTATTCTAAGTTCAATTTTTGAGACTTCAGTACATTTGGAAGACATTGCGGGGCTGGGATATAATATCATCTTGCACGAATTTGAAGATGATGGTAGCGTAAGTACGCTCGGTCTACGGGGCCTCAAATATTTTCAATTCCGCATTGGAATTTTTTTTTCAGGGCAAGAACTTTTGTTGAAGATTTTATATCTCCTAGTAAACTTAAATAATCATTTGAGCGGTCCGGCAGACCTATTTGAATCAGATGTTCTTTAAATAATGTTGATTGACTTTTTTTTTCTTTATCCGTGCAGCTTTTAAGTACATGCATCAACGCAATAACCATTGCCCTTTTGGATGGTGGTTGCTCCCTTCGTCATACCATAGCAGGGGTTACGCTAATTCTTACGACTGATACCAAGCTAATCATTGATCCATCATCGACACAATTAGAACAAGTAAGGTATTTGTTATCGCATGGAAGAGGAGAAGAGGCAGAGGACGATCTTTAAATTACAGTTTTTTTTTTTCATACAGCCCTATGATGTCAAGTTCACTTACGCCTTTTCGAATGAAATGGAGATTCTCTATACACACGTTCAAGGGCGGGCGTCCACAGAGATACTCAAAATTGCTCAGTTCACTGCAAGTCAAGCTGCTTCGGAGATGTTTGGATTCTTTCATTTCGTGACATTGAAGAAGAACCGAAAACTGATGGAAAGGGCAAAGAAAGTGATGCAATTCCCATCTGCAGTCAAGGAGGAAGAAATTGAATCCCCCAGGGTTGTTCAAAAGGTAGAAGAACTACGAAGCGGCGAAAGTGACAATGAAGATTAATGCTCGATTGCTTTTAGTATACGCCATGTAATAAGCTCTTTATCATTTTGGATCCTTTATTATCTCTTTTATGTTCTGTTTGAATTAATTTCTTGGGATTGGGTTGGAGTGAATAAGAACTCGTTTACTAAACTTTTCTTAAATCCATCCATCAGTCCATCCGTTGTGAATTGCCTCAATTTATAGATCCATACCAATACCAAATGAACACATGAATCGAGATCAAAATTGTGGAAATGGACACTGAGGTGTGTAGTTGACACTTTTAAAACTGGAAATCAGGAGCCAAATTTTGAACTTTCTTTCACTCTTCGCTCTTTTTTTTTTGATTTGCTGCTGTTTCTTTTTAGCAATTTTAGTGAAGGTGAAAGGTACACATACGATTCACGAATCACGATTGTCTCTTTGCACTCGACTCGGGCCCACGTACCACGATGTCCTCAGCATTATATATCCGTTCTATGGCCTTCTTTCAGCAGTTCGTCCCGGCCAAATTGATGCCGTTATGGAAGCATCCTGCTGGTACGTTTGTCAAGGAAGAGTTTAGTCTACTTTCATCAAAATTGGGTATAATGATCCAAAACAAAGTTTTTAATTTACAGGCCCACAGACAGTCTTCTTTTGGTCACCGATTTTCAAATGGGTAAGTGCATCTTAACTGAAATAACCAGCGTTGCGTACCTAATGCTTATTGCTTGGAGCTGGACATCATTGCGTAATCGAACAAGGAGAGAAGGAGACCGTGGGAGGGAGAGGATATAAAATGTAAGGGTGTAATTTTATTTTATGAATGTAGGGACTCGTAATAGCTGGAATTGGAGATTTGCAACGCCCGGCAGAAAAGATCAGTATACCTCAAACCTCTGCCCTCACGGCTACTGGCTGCATTTGGGCTCGTTATTCCTTGGTGATTATCCCCAAGAATTGGGCTCTCTTCTCTGTCAATGTTTTTGTAGCCCTAACCGGGATGTACTCTCTCCAAAGGGGTATTCGTTATCAAATGGAGCAGAAGAAGCTTGAAAAACTATAAGCACAGAATGAGCATCATTCCACTGGTGTTTGGTGATTTACGTTACATTTACGTACCTGGGAATCTAATTTAGAATTCTTTTTGGCTCTTCATTGGGATAATTTAGCTTGTAAATTCCATGGATTCGTTGGTTGTGACAGTATGTAGTAGATGACATGATTCAAAACAGACAAGAAGAAACTTTAGGGCTAATTTAATTCCAGTCAATATTCAACATGTCAATCCTAGAGTACAAAATTGGGAAGAGCAATAAAAAATACTTAAATTCTATTCAATTTGTTTGTATTAGTCGCAGGCGCACTTTATATTTAAAATACATTGGCCTTTGTCACGTTAGGGTTAGTCGGAAGTTGTTTAAAATTAGAAAGACTCCATTTATCTCTTCTCACGGCTACGGTCACGTTCACCGTATCTCGTACTTTTGTCTCCCCTCCTTGTATCATCCCGACTCCGCCCTTTCGTACCTCTACCACTCTCATACTGATAGTCCATCAAAGGTCTTCCTGAATATGACGAGGAAGAGGGTGCAGGTGGCAATTTAATTTCACGAGAGTGGGATCGATCACTACTTTCGTTACTGGAGGAAGGACGGGACCTGCTGCCCTGTGTACCTCTATAAGAATCTCCATCGCCAGTACTCTTACGCTCTGCTGGTTTCTCTCGTCCATGATACCGATCCCTGAACGGAATTTAGGTCATAAGTTAAATTCCCGCCACTGGATATCATTGAAATAAAAGTTAAGTAATTGGATACCTTGGTGGGAGGTCATCTTTGCTTCGACTCCTGTCAAGACTTCGTCGTTTCTCTGGAACTGAAGCTCGTTGCGGATGATCGGTACTGGGTTTAAGTGTAACCCCTTGACTCTGAGGATCCGAGGCAGGAGATGAAGAGAGTTCACTCGGATCAGTGCCGGATTTATTGCTCCTTTTGTTCTCAAGAACAGGGACTGACGACGGGTGAGTTGATGCCGTAGATGTAGGACTGCCAAATTATTAATCATGAGTGACTTAAATCAGGTTTGTAAAAGAGGGAGGAGTGAAATCGTACTTACATCGGGTTATTCTGAACCAAAGACATAGTTGCGATAACAGGCACTTCAACGCGTGAGTTCGGCATAGTACCGACTTCAACTTCAGTTGCACTTCCATTCAAGACGTCTTGAAATGTCTCAACAACGCTCCCTATGTCATCATTGTAGTCAATATCCGTGATCAACTCCTGATGGACAGTCTTTTCATGGTGGGAGTAAAAATAGTAAGAAATGTTCTCATGACGAAATCGTTTATTCCACTCATTTGTCCTCGTCTTCCCTTCCTTTGCCTTTGAAATGACGTTGGAATCGTCTTCATTCGTTCGTAAATTCTGTAGTGCCTCTTGACATAGTTCAGGGAATGAAAATCTGGGTACAGAGGACAAGCATTGTGTGGTCAGAGTGTCGATTTCATTAATTTCTTTCATTGATGTAATTGATGGTTTAATGGTCTTCGAATGAAATTCTTGCAATCTGTAAATAAATTAATAAATGTTCATTTGGAAAACTCGGAGTTGTAGTTTTAACTGGTTTAGTTGATTTTACTTTCTTTGGAGTTGCGTAACCACTTGATTCTTCTGCGTAATCTGCAACTTGGCTGTCTCATAGAGGGAAGCTGCATTCTTCAGTACTGTGTTATAAGCTCTTGTAGTTTCCTGCGAAACATAAAGTTTATACTGAGCCAAGCCAACTTAAGAAGGTGTAGTGTGACGTACCTTCAGCTTGAGCTTTAGTTGCTCAATTTCATCGTACGCAGCCACAAGACGAGATTCAAGATCATGCACGCGGTCCGTCAGCTGTTTGTGCTATAAAAATGCGTTTATATGAATTGAATGAGCTGCTTAATATCAAAGCATAGTATGCTAAACTCATGTGTCCTGATTGTAGTAACTGTCCTACCGATTTGTATTCCGGTTGATCCGAGCGGTGGAAAATATTGGTTTCGAGATCTCCGTACAAATCAGCGTCATTCCCATCAACACCACCATGTGTTTGATCGAAACCGAATTCTGAATCCGAGTCCGAATCAGGGAGTCCACTTGACACGTAGTTTGCAGACATCCCTCCTCCCTCGTCGTTGCCGTCACTCGCTCCTTATCCAATTCGAGGCAAACGTTATTATAATTTACTTTTGAAATGTTGACAATAAATAAAAAACGAACAAACGCACCCCTCGATCGGGTAGGGTCCCTAACTTCGGCGACTGATATGGGCACTAAAACTGATTAAAATCAGAATTAATACGACTGGAATGGACCGCGACGCGACAGACAGATATCGCCACAACAAAACAGAGTGATTATTGTCCTGAAAGAAATCTAACTCAGTAAATTAATTAAACATCCGTAGGACTTGTACTTCTTTGCGTCGGTATTATACGAAAATATTTCACTGCAAAAAAAATTCTGTTTGAATGATTTTCCAATTTCTCCGGTTTGTGATGCAAATCCTACGGAAGTTGGCAACCGCAGCGGCTAAGCTTCTCAGTAAATGCGTCTATTGAAATTGAATACGATTTACAAACCAAAGTGATTTCATCGGGCATCAAAAATGATTGATCCTGAAGAGGAAATGGAATCACTATAACTCGACTACTAACGTGTTAAGCCTGTTCTGTTTCAAAATCTGGAGGCATTGTATGTAATAATATGATTTTTGCATCAGGATGAAACCGTTTTAAAACTTATTTCAACTTAGCGTATATTCCACACTAATAAAAATAAAATAGTTTAATAAGTTTTATTTCAACTAAATAATGTTGGCATCGTTTACATATTTTCAAGCCTTTGTACCTTCCATTGTGAATATTCCCCGCCACATCAGTAATTAACAAAGCCTCCAGTCGTGACTTGGAACTACGCAGCAGGATTCCGAACCAAGTTGAAATACCATCCGATCGAGGAGATAGATGCATAATATTTAACCCCTTTCGCCGTAAACAACTCGCCCGAGGCTAATTCCCCAGCCTCCAAGAATTTTGCCATTGTCATATTAGCCTAGCAAAATGTTACACAGTAGAGAAGCGGTTTTTCCAGGCTCCAGTACCCTTCCATGTTCTGGCTACTGGCGCAGTTCTAGGTCTTTGCAACAAGGGAAACTTTGCTGTATTAGCGAGTCTGGGCCCTGCCAAGGGATTCGGGTTACCCGGAAATTCGTATACTCATAAACTCTATCTTGCCAAGGTAACCGAAGTATTACTGGTTTAAAAATTAAACGACTTAACCAGACCAAAGTCCCCGTTCAATCTTCAGGAGGAAGAAAAAGAGGTGCTCGAAAAAGGATGCGTCTGTCTGTCTGGAAAGAAGGAATCGCCCAAATTCCCCCAAAATCAAATTTCCACGCAAATTTTCAAATGTTGCGTCCAAATTTGGACAATTTGCTTTTGAGTGTGTTGTGTCCACATTTTTCCAAAACTTCAAATCTTGCCTTTTAGATCAAAGCAGAATTTCGAGAGCAAACGGACATGAGGTATAAAATTCTTAGTTTAATATCGGGATTTACAGCAAAAGCCTTGTTTTAAGGTTTTGTAATTTGCGTTGGCTTCCAGCACTTCTCTGCAACTCCAACGGAAATCAACTGCAAGACTTGTTGGGACTGGAAGTCGGGTGGGATTCCGTAACGATAAAACCAAGAAGGGCGGGACAGTCGCAAGTCTTCGTGCTGCTTATATGATACCCCGATCGGGTGGAGCTCAGCGCAGGCCCAGTACAGCCGGAAACTCTCCGCCCATTACTTATGCTCCGCAACCCATCGGCCATTTCTCGCAGGCCCGCCCAAACCGCACGGCCACCGCCCCAGCATTACAATTTCGTCTTTCCCTTTCCCCTCCTAAACCTCCACCAGTCCTTAGCAGATACGGATACAACCGTGTACAGCAATACGGCACGAGCAGCGTCAGTAGCTACTTTCCTTTCCGATTACATGAATGTCTTGACTCTTGAATTCACATTTCGATTCCGACAACCTTCGCACTTTCTCCGTTACAGTTAAAACTCCCCGAAGGATTCTCCTTCATCTGGGCCCTGCAAAACTTTCGTGAAATCCGTGAGCAAACAACGTTTCTTTCCCAGAAGTTTATCGACAGTGACACAGAAGCCGTTTGGTATTCCTTTTATCCTCTCACAAACATTTCGTAGAAGTCTCTGAATGCCTGTTAATTGTGTTTGGTAATCTTGTACATATGAACAGGAAGCTGAAGGTGATGGCAAAGCAAAAGGACGCTCGAGATTACGTAGGGGTGACACTCATCTGCGTCGACGCTGGAGAGACTGACAGAGGAAAAATCAAAACGTCGTTTGAAATTGCAATCTTGGATGGAGAAGACAATCCTTTCCCTCCTTCTCGTAAATTGAAATCCCCGACATCCATTTGTGTTAAGTTACTTACAAATGTATATTTTTATGAAGTGAAAATTGTGGAGGATC
>Ga0194135_10002236_pt1 | contig 11716 bp, 7 predicted proteins | sample LitLau_LLRF_2013_FD_134024 | JGI IMG/M metagenome (GOLD analysis project Ga0194135, IMG submission 134024) | Freshwater sediment microbial communities in response to fracking from North America - Little Laurel Run_MetaG_LLRF_2013 (version 2) | ecosystem: Environmental > Aquatic > Freshwater >... | reverse complement strand
CAGAACCCTCTTGTTCTTTCACTCATTTTCTTCCCTCCCCCTCCTTACGGAATTTCCTTATTTTATTACTCCTCTGCCCACATTAAAGAGATTGCTCTGGCAGGAGGGTGCGGGTGTGCTGTACTGTACTCATCAAAACATCTTCTCCGCTCCTACAAGACTTTCTCCACTTTTACTCTTCCTCCTCTTGGCGTCAAAGAAAGCCGTCGTAAAAGTTTCCCATTTATGATTATAGAGGGGTGGGAAAGGAATCAGGGGGATATATAAATGTTCCTTCAAGAAAATGCCTTTCACTTCGATACATGATCCATTATTTTATTACTACACAATTCCGCCCTATCTCTAGCACAGTTCCACCACTAGCGTCTAATAATTTAATCGGATGGGTGATCACGACCATTGTCTCACATAAACGGAACCTTATGTCCTCCCAAGTCGTGTGCAATTGGACAGGATCATGTAATCTATAATCTCAAATAGAAATATATAGTCATAAGAGCACAATCGGACCGCAGAGCAGCTACGCTGGAAATTGAATGATTGGAGAAGGATCCATGGGAATTCGGATTCTCACCGGAAGAATATTTTTCCAATTTAGCGTCCAGTTCCGCCCAGTCGTTGTTGAGCTAAATAAAATTTCGGATTCAGAATCCACTTTGGATAAATTGGAACGTGGCTTACTCTCATCTCCCTTGCATTGCATTTGTTTCCATCTAACAGTCAACGTTTTACTTTTAGAATAGAAATCAGAGAATATGTAGTCAGTAAGCTTTGACTTTGCAATGAAACCCGAGGGGGAAGGATGAGGGACATGACTTGGGCTTGAATTGAGCATCAGATATAAAATTCAAACCAGACCAAACTTCCTCCGAGAAGCCTTCACTGCCTCACTCTAAAAAGGATTCCATGATTTCTTTTTGGTTACCCGTAAATTGAACCCGACTTCTGCATTAACAAAGTTTGGGGGAATTATTCCCAATTTCCCTGTGTGAACCGGAAAATAAAACCCGAGGGCAGGGGAAAGGGGTTTCTTATTTTAAATGTTTCATCTGGGGGAAATAAATTGATATTCAGGGCAGGTCGTATGTGGATGAGCCGAAGACTGTCTCTTTATCCCCCAGCGAATCAGTCAATCAATGAAAGTTTTCCTTTCCCCCTAAAAGTCTATTAAGTCTACACGCCGCAGTCCGCAGTGTGTTAGGATGCTTTCATTTCATTTTCATGTGCGGTGGTTTTGGTTTGCATGCTGTAATTTTTCTATCCCGATTTTCCCCGCTTTGGTTATCCGCTGGATTCCCATTCAACCCCTTTGTTTACTTTTGGTTTCAGAATGCAAGCTCCAAGAATGGAATCACCCATTTCCATTCTTATACTTTCATTTGTGTACAGATGAAACGGATTCAAATGGATTTTGAGGCTCCTCCCAACCGTGCGGAAGATTCTCGTGTGAATTCAAACTTGAAAGTTGAATGTCAGAGCTCGAATGATGGATGGATGCGGATATGATCTTTAAAAAGTCCATTTATCAAAGTTTATTTTGGCAATATTCATAGCGGATGTTTAATATTAGTGTACTAGTCTATTGGCCTCCTCATCCAATTTGCTCTTCCTAATATTTTGCATTTGAAAGCCGCAAGGAAAGTCTTGATTGCGCAAACACTGCGGTAAACTTAGGCCAACTCAACAGCCCCCCTCCAGCATCGTCCCCTTGCTCATCTTCCAGACTGAGGACGACGCGAGGGGGTAGAATCTCGTAAAAAATTAACGCTTTCGGGATATAAGCGGAAACATGGTTTTTCTCTCGGACCCTGACAGGCTTGGATTCCGGAGCGAAGCGGCGTTTCTTTAAACCGGTCTTTATGCCCTGATGATGTGGGGTCGATAAAAAGACTCCACCAGCCACCCAGACCAACCCCTAATCTAAATTTCGTGTAATTAACTTGTCTCCGGGAAATCTTTACTTGCTTCCACTTATATTGAATTTCCAGGACTTATAATTACGCTCTGCTGTCCGCGCCCAATTTTTATTGAAATATTGTCTGCGTGCGTGCGTTTACAGCTTTTGTGGAGTGGGCTAAGTGACTTTGGATTTCCTGGGATTTAATTCCAGTCCGGTACACTATCCGTTCGATTCAGCCAGTCAGAACTGAAGGCTGTGAGTGCAACTGGTGTAACCAAATTCATGCAAGGTTTAGCCAGAGTTGTGATTCCTGAATTTGGAGAGCGTGATATAAATCTTTTGAAACGGAAATTCCTTATCCAAAATGACACTTGGCCCTTGAGTTGTCCGTGGAAGAGGGGCCTCCGCCCAAAATCCCTGTCCTGCCTGGAGAGTCCAACTCCACCCGGACACTAATTGAAAGTGAACTGAAAGTAATGTATGGTCCATAAGGTTAGGTCATAATCATCATCATGGACGGCTTTTTAGATTTCCATTCCTCTTCATCCTCCCTCTTCCTCAAAGGGTGGAATGATAATTTAGGGAGTCCAATAAATGGAGTCTCTCCGGACCCCTTGCTGACTTTTCATCTTTTCTAGCACCATGAGAGTGTCGAATACTTTTTTGAAACCCCACCATAAGAACCCCAGGACCAGAAACTTCCGCACAGTTTCAAAGGCGTGAATTATTATTATTATGCTGGGTATACATAAATTGATTTCGAAAATTCTGATTTTTCGGCTAATTAATCTGGGATGCATTTTTAGCGCAAGCGCGTCAATGACTTCAAAAAGTGTTACATGTTACTTCTAAAATAATATTAATCTTGAGCGGAGTGGCGGGGGGAATGTTTCCAGTGCTGTCCGTCCGCTGTCAGATTTCTGGAAGAAACCGCTGGGACTGTTTAAATTTATCCACAGACAAATATTCTACTTTTAAGAGGAAAGTGGTAACCCCAGTAGGAAACTAATAAATTATGAATCTTTCTTCCTCAAGCCTTAAACAATTTATTTTTGTATAGCTTAGACTCCCAAGGCCTGCATTCTCATCTTCCGTCCCCCTCCTTCGCCCTAGGAAGATTCTTCTTGGAGATCAAAAAGTCCCTTGAAATCCAGTTGATGATGTGAGAGTGAGATAAGTAATATAATTCTTAAAAGAGAATCCATGTATACGTTACACATTACATACGGTTAGTGCCCAGTCTCCGTTTTTTTATGCCTCGTCTTGTTCTTGACCCTGGAATAAGGGCATGAAAGGATCATCCGGAAAGGCGTTAAAAATGGGCGGATCCCGTCCTTCCTGATTAGACGTTTGATCTGTGGACCTCAAAGGATCTCCGACTCCTCCAAGATCTCAGACAAAGAATTCCTGGGATCTTTCCTCTGAGCTGTGTATCTTCTTGTCTCCCTTCATTTTCCCACCTTGTAGCCTACTACTAGAGAAGCAGGGAAGGTTTCTGGGTAAAGGTGCGCGCCCAGCATACAAATTGAGCCTCATTTGCATTCAAGAGAAAGTGTGGGATCTTTATAAATTATTAGTTGTGAGGATTTGGGCACTTCTCACACCTTAAGCAGGGGAAATATTATTGAATAAAGTCATCCCTCACCATCCAATCCAACGTTGTTGGTGAGAAAGGGTTTAGTCAATTACAAATCCACAGAGAAGACGCCGCCGTTCGGATGTTTCCCTACTCGAGATAGTAATGGATGTCATGGACCAGTGCCTTCTGCTTAAGTAAGATTTACTGATCCTGATTTCCTCCTCCATTGAATGATATCAACGAGTGCGCAAGGATTCCAACAGCATCCCCTTGCCAAAGTCACTCTGTTTGTATTAAACTTGGCTGGCTGAGTCAATGAACTGGAGGTGATGGTGCTTACTATAAATTATTTCACACGCAATCCGGTGTGTTTGTCCCATTGCTTAGACGGTCCTCACTCCATGGGCCCCCACTAGTAAAACTTGCTCTTTGGCTTGAAAACAGACAGACTAGAATGTTGCTGAAATATATAGCACCACAATTGTGAGGAAATAAATTATCCCCGGTGAGAATTAATTTGCATGATTTCCCACTAAACACTGTCTAACCCAAAATCAACAAATCTAAAAAGGATTCCCATGTATCATGAAGATTATACGAAAAATTATTGTCAACGCTTGGCATCTTTTAATTTCCGGTTTGTCTCCTGCGGTATCCGTATTCTGCGTTCCACGTGGGGAGATTACAGATTGACGCAAGAGTTGTTTCATGTTTGAAAATCCAGGGTTTCATTTAATTTTTAAACCAAAATAAAAAAAAATAGAGAATAGAATTAGAGTAATCATTTCAGGCAGAAGGCATTTCAGCAGAACTTGCACTCCACTCACAACGCTCGCACATGGGAAGGGTGGTTTTTTTACAACTCTTCGGCGTGAGTTACATTGTCTAAGATAAATCGCAAAATTATTGCTACCAATTATCTCACTTAAAAACACGGGAAATGGTCATATAGAGAGAAATCTGTTAATAATGATTATAGGGATTCCGGTTTGAAGTTCCGCATGACTCAGCCTGGATGCATGCGGAATGGATATATTCCTAGGCATTCATTACGGGAATCCTTTGTTTCTACCCAGGTTCAACAGAATGGTCTCTGGTTTCATAGTAGAGCATCCGTTTAAAGACGTGTTCCAATTGAGTCCAATTTAGATGCACTTTTTGTTAAGCTAAAATTATAGGCTGTAGAACCTTAGAGGGTGCTGATACTAAAGCCCAACTCTTCTGTTTTGTAATTCGAACCAGTTTAACTCCCATGTTCTTCACAATCATTTTTCATCTGCTCATCGGTAAATTTATAAAAATAATAATGAGGTTGGCCTTATGAACACGGGGGGAGAGAGTATGGAATTGTTTTCTTTTTTTTGAAAAGGTGTGACCCGTTCCTAGTCCTGTCAATCAAAAAATAATGAATATCCACCTGCATTTAATATATGTGCGCAGCCTCCGCACCATGTATGCATGTGTAAGCCGTTTTGTGGATTTGTCTTCTCATTTTCATATCATTGTCCAAAAAGGGCGTTGGTTGGATTTGTAACAATAAAATTAGGATTTTAAGATTATTTGTTTAAAGTAACAGCCAGAATGTTAAGGAAGGAAGGACAAGACTCTCGTCCTACAAATGAAACTTGGCGTTTGATTCCATTCTTCTTTTTCTCTCTTATTTTCAGCTCAGCATCGCTCACCCAAAATTACGGAGCATCCCAAAGACGTTCTCGTGACAAAGAATGAGCCCACCACGCTCAATTGCAAGGCCGAAGGGAAACCGGATCCCGTAATTGAATGGTACAAGAATGGAGAACTCCTCGGCCCATCAAGTGAAGGGAGACGGATCTTTCTTCCGTTTGGTGATTTATTCTTCCTCAGCGTCTCCGACGGACGGAGAAAGGATTTCGGGCCTGATGGAACCAAGGAGTCCGACTCGGGCGTCTACTGGTGCATTGCACGGAACAATGTAGGAACAGTCCGAAGTCGAAATGCAACGCTTCAAGTTGGAGGTAAGGGGCTCTCTCTCTCTCTCTCTCATGATTAAACTAGATTCGTAGAAATACTTGGCATTGCCAGCATCCGAAAGAGAGTGGATCTCGATTCACCATTCATAACAACAAAAGAGGAGTCATGCCTCATGCAAGATGGATTAGGGGGATCAATGGGAGCAGTTTGGAATAAAATTCTGCGCTCGGCGTCGCCAGGCAGGCCACGTCGTCCCACGGCTCATTTACGCAACCTGGGAAGAGCATTCCCTGGCGGACGTCGTCAACGGAACAATGGACCGGCACAAAGGGTTAATAACAATGTCCGCCTCTTTACCTTTGGTCCGAGCCTTAGGGACGCCGAGGAATACTTAATGGGGTTTTTACTTCGGGTCGTTTACTTTCTTGTCCAGCAGTCTCCTTGTACATATACTTCTCTCCTCGCAGAGGAATCCAAATGAAAGGAACAAATAAGAGCTCGCTGAGCTGGAGGGGGTGTAACGTACCCTTGGTTTAACTAAACAACATTTATGTCCATTCTTATGTGCATAAGGAACCAGACCAGAACGTCCCACATCCCGCATCTCCAAGATATTCTTTAATAATCCCTTGCGTCGAATATGACTAAATTACTTACCTCCAAAAACCACAAGAGAGTTCCTTGGAGGAACAATCCTGGCTCGGTGGTTCCCAGGTAGGATTATTATTATTATTGTTATTATTAGGTAACTGCCGTCAGGTGTACGGGGGAGGGATGACGGAGGGTGAGAAATGTAACTCCATTTCCAGCCTGATCCTTTCTTTGTACACATAACTATCTCTCTGCTGGAGGATGAATTGAATCCATCTCATTCTCATCTCATTCTAAGGCCCTGCGTCAGTTGCTGTTCCATCTTCCATCCCACATCCCTTGAATGGGGCACAGACTCCGAGTAATAAGTCATGGACGGGAATGACGACGTGTGATTTAAATCAGCTTGTCAGGGGAGGTGTGATACCTTTCACGTTAACTTTCTCAGCCTTCCATTACTTTTTTTTTCTTTTTTACCGGCGGACTGACTGGTGCGGTGGGCCCCAGAAGGCAGAAAGTGATAGCTTTCAGTTTCAGTAGTAGCGAGATATACGGGCGGACGGACGGACGAACGTAGGCCCTACTATCCTTGACATGCTGGCAATGAAATGTATGATGGAGGCTGACGGTTCCTTATCCGCTAGGGAAAACGAATGAACATTTAAAGACTCCCTCTCAAACAGTTTTATGTTTTCCGTAAACGATCCAGAGACGCTATTTTGACCTCCGTTTATTTATAGCCCCGTACATTACATACATTTTCCAGAACTATTCTCCTCTCCTCTCCGCCGTGTCCGTATTCTTGAAACGCATCCCTTGCCTCCTTCATCCCTCATCCCTTCCTTGAATTCAATTCTTTTGTAAAACTGAATTCAAGAGAAAAGGTTGAAGAATAGGAGAAATGGGAATGGGAATGGTTCGCAGGGTATCCCTATTATGATAAGAATGTGAAGATGTAAACACTTCTGGAGATCTCTTCGTTGCGTAGGGTATAATTTTTTTCAAGTGTGTCGGCCCTGGTCCGCGCTCCTAATTCCCTACCTCCTCCACACCTGGCGATTGTAATGTCGAGTCCATGTCAATCATCCCAGCATTACGCCCGCTAGCTGACATAGGAAGGGAAACGGGGAAGTGGAGAGGCCTTATCAATATTCGATGACGGACGTTTCTCGGGAGATTAGCTACGGAGGTGAAGATGAGCGTGTCAATCTTAAGGAGCCCAGGCATGTCGTCAGCCGTAAAAGGCTATGCACAGGAATTGAAATTGAAAGCGAGAAGCACTAAAGTGGTCAGCGAGGAGTGTGACTCCTTGCTAGCTAGGATACTTTTTAATTTACAACAATCTTACCATCTTCCTTATAATTTTGGAGGAAAACGGCTGCCCATTTATAGCTTACTCATCACTTCATTCTTCAGCCTCATTTCATTCCTGTCGTTGGATAATTAATAAGTCTGATATGCTGATAGCAAAGATTAGATTCAAGTTAAAAATTAGTCTTGATCAGAGTTGAGCTGAAAATTAAATTTCTGGCGTAGAAAGTCCCAAAGACACAGCTGGATTCGCTTTTGCGGAACAGGCTGACTGAGAACTTTCTTCGAAACACAAATCGAATTAGGCAAGTTCTACGAAATAGGATTAAGACCTTTCCCGTTGCCACATTAATCAAATGATTTCCTATTAGTTTTAAATTAAATTACTTTAAAAGATTAGAAAGAATTACCTCCAATTGGTAGCGGTGGGTAATTGAGCTTTACATTTTGTCTCTCGGATGTCCCGGGAAACGAACCGGTTTGGAGATGAGGAAATTGTTCGAGTGAACCATCGACTCTCCTCTCGTAGTCATCCATCTTACGCGTAGTTTTAATTGAATCAGAAAGTTTTTAGCCATGAGAATAAAATTCACTGTGTAGGGATTCAAAAGGCTCGTTTCTAATATAGGAGGAGGTTTTTGATTTGGAAGGTTCTGAAGGGTTAGAAATGAATCGATCCCAGCAGCAGCAGCAGCAGCAGTTTCCCAGTTTCCGAGAAAGTTCTCTCCAACTTCTGCTTTCTCTCTCATCATTAGCAGGGAGTGAATCGATGGATTTTTGGGAGACTAATTAAATTGTGCCTGGGTCTCCGTTCTCCTCATCTCTTCATCAGGGAGAGAATTACAATGGGGACTCCGTTGATCCTATAGTTGGTCCGTGCAGGGAGAAAGTTATAGCAGGGGAAGAAGCAATTAGGCTCTGGGACTCAGGCGAGGCATTATTGTCAAAACTGTTTGGGTTCCATGGGCCTGATGTGTTGGAAATTGTTTCTCATAAATCACCCAAGACTGCTAATGAGTTGAGAGAGTCTGGAAATTGGGGAAACAGTTTGACTCCTTTATCACATTAACCTCAACCTTCGCTGGATTTTAGCTAGTTTATTGGAAAGGGGATAACTTTATTAGGTGCGATTAGACTGGCTACAGACTTGGTTGCTCCATTCAATATTTCCACTTCAGCCAGCATATGACCTGGCATAGCCCAGCCCAACCTATAAACAATTCCAGGGATATTCATTTCAACAAGGGAAGCTCTTGAGATCTGTTTCCATCTTCCTCACTTAATGTGAATATCCGGCAAAAGGAAAAGGGTAATAAATACCAGTCATTGGGAGCGCGGGTCTTCTTATTGGAGTTTACTTTGCGATTTTATGAAAGGCAGTGGTGCCCGTGTGCCTTGTCTTGTCGGGTCCCAGTTCCGTTGGAAATGGGTTTCCTTAATGGTAGTTCCTAATGGCAAGAATAGAAAGACATAACAGTACTGCACAGGGCAGATTTTGGAGCAGTAGACATTGAAAGTTACACTTCACCCTGGATCCATCCTCTCATGCCTTGGTTTAGAATGAAAACGGAAAGAATGTGGAGTGCATTTCAAATGGATTCTTGACACCCCTGGAGGTAATTCTCTTTCCGAGTCCAATGTCATCCCGAGATGCAAGAAAGGTTAAGTTGGATCTTGAATGGTTTAAATTGACTTTGAATGGAGTCCAAAGTCCAAATGTCTCCTGATCACGGATCAAATGGGAGATGCGTAAACCACTTTCAATGCAAACTCTCCTTGCAGCTGCCTGAAATCAAATCTTTCTCCCATCTTATACGCCGGAAGGAATTCCCTTGGCAATGAAGTCAAAGGAAGCTTTCTTTAAGTGCAGGGTGTTAGTATGAACTTTCAGCCGAAAAATTACAAAAGCTTCTTCCCATGTCTAATTTCAAATGTAACTTTAATTTATTATAATTTGGCTGATTTTGGAATAGCGGCAGAAAATCATGTTGTTCGTTTCCAAATTAATTAATGAAGGGAAATCTTTTGTTGTGCACCAGTGCATTTGTGCTTTTAATGACGAAAAATCGTAGTGGAAAGTAATGTGAAATATGAAAACGCTTTGGTATTTAATTTTGTGCCTCTTGCCTTTTGTGCTACGAAGGAAAATGAGCATCACTTTCTCCAATTTCCAGTTCTTACAGTTTACATTTTACTAATTAATCTTGATTCCTTTTGGTCAGAAGTCATTACCCTGTGGAATGGTCAACGTAGGCAAGATTCATTGGATATCGGACTTCACATCTCCTGAACAAGAAGCTGTGAGAGCATAAATAATTTTCTGAGTGAGATTATTTTTTATGGTGGAAATGAAAAGGATGGAAGCGGCTTTCATCGATTTTTCCTTTGGACTTAACGCCAGTATGTTGCTTTATGGTGTCGGGAAGCTCAGATGCGTTAAAGGAAGAGATCCTGGGCAACTTTCCTGGGTTTGGAAACCTTACCTTTTGAAATAAGGATGTCATAATATCTCGTTCCTTCCTATCTTTTCAAGAGGGAAGATTAGAGGAGCGCTCCCGTTGCTGCGGTGCAAGGGATTTTCTAGAAAATTTGAAACTGGTTGAGTTGTTCTCTTGATTAGTCGGAAAGTAAAGCGAGAAAGCTGAGGGGGAAGCGGATGTCTCCGGTATGGTTTGGGTTTTCGGTTTAAGTCATACTTGCCCGGGTAATAACGTCTCCTTTCCTGATGAAGACTGGAGAAGCTCCCTACAGGAGAATGAAATGTAACTCCTAAAGATTTCATCTTCTCAGGGATAAGGAATCAACCATGGTAGTCTATTCACCTTGGTCTTTCATTTGCGGGGGATTCACTCTCAAAACCTCATCTCAAGCATCTGTTGTCATCTTCCAAGAAGCCTCGACCCCAAACCGTGTGGATCTGACGCTTAATTAAAGGCTCCACTTCAAAATCCTTGGGAAATCATTTTCCTCTTCATTTCACTCTCATTAAGGAACTTCATGAAAACGCACAATGCCATTATGCGGATCCCCATGCAATGGCAGCAGACCGTCTGCGCGCACCGTCTTCTTCCTCAAAGGAAGCATCGTTGAATTAAATCCTTCGAATTAATGTTTTGTGGTGGCTGTGGTTAGTTCGTACTGTAGACGTAATAATAGGCTAGACTGGCCTATATTCATCTTTTATCAGGCATGCCTTCAATCCCTGAAATTACGCTTTCTGTTCCCAAGTTTTAGCTTTTTATTGGAGTGCGTGCAGAAGGGGTAGTTCCGGGATTGGGCTCTGCGCTTGTTCATGTCAAATCCATATTCTTACACACATGGAACTTAGTGGTCTCGATAAGTGTTGATAAAGGGCTCTCATTCTCATTGGACCCTTTCCTTTGATGGAACAAGAAAACTTTTAGGAAGAGTAAATATACAGCCGGATCCGGGCTAATTTTAATAAAGTTGTAAAGTTTAACGGCTTCATGCGTGAGGTTTGCCAATGAAATCAAGCGTACTCTAAATCTCCACTCGAAAAATGTGTTTCAATCACGGATATTTGGATTTCACCATCCAGGTTTCCAAACTAGAGACACAAAGTTTTATGGTTTCCTTTCGTCCAAAAATGTTGTCATACTTTTGTAAGATGCTTGTCTTTCGGCTGTTGTTGGTTTGATTTGAATCGAATAAGGCAATAAACTTCAACTGAACAGGAAAACATTTCCAACCTAAAACTTTACTTTTTAAAATTTAATTATACGGATAGGGAGGGTTGGGTATTATTTTTTAATTAAATTTTACGATACTTCATTTTAACATCTTGAGAAGTCCTTTGTAATGGATGTCACGTTGAGTTTTTGGAATCCGCACGACGACAACGCGCCAAGTAAAACATTTATCACATCAATCTTCCTACTTTTCATTTCGATTTGGGAGCTCGTCTCAGGACGGCTTTAAAAGTCTCTTGTCTTTAAATTTGCTGATGGCTTATCTAAATTGACACGGCTAAGACAAGGAACAGAGTGGATTCGAATTTCAGACACGCTGACACGTCCCCTTGTCATGCCTGGTAATGAGGTAAAAATCCCTGGGCACGTTGACCTCTGTCTCTCCCTTTTGCAAAATCACCTAAAACAAACACCCATCCATTCCCTCCTCTCACTTTCAACACTACTGCCTTGAATTATTTCACAACCGTGTCACACACGTGGAAAAGGAGCTTTTCAGACTAAATGACAAGATGGAGGCGTCCTAAGTGTCGTCCTGCTCTCCGCCCTGTCAGGATTCATTTCTTATTCAGAAATCCCACAATACGGGCCCTACTTTTCTCCCCTGTCTCTCTCAAAAGAAAATTGAAAACAAACACGGGAATGGTTTTACCTGGGAGAAACCCAATCCCATTG
>Ga0194135_10002235_pt1 | contig 11717 bp, 11 predicted proteins | sample LitLau_LLRF_2013_FD_134024 | JGI IMG/M metagenome (GOLD analysis project Ga0194135, IMG submission 134024) | Freshwater sediment microbial communities in response to fracking from North America - Little Laurel Run_MetaG_LLRF_2013 (version 2) | ecosystem: Environmental > Aquatic > Freshwater >... | reverse complement strand
GTTACGAAGCCTGATAGCCAATTAATGTTCAACTGATTTCAATTTCTTTCCCAGGGTTGTGTGGCCCTAGCTTATGCAGAGGAGCATCAATGTCTCATTTCGGCTGGAAAGAAAGGTGCAATTTGTATCTGGGATGTTCGGCAGCGTGCTCTGCGTCATAGATTCCAAGGTATGAAGCCTGTCATCCGCCTATCCTAATAAGTTCTCAATTACAATACAATGAGCATTTGGCAAACTTTTTTTTTGCTTTTTCTTTTGTACACTCATCGCCATCATCACTTAATTTAAGTTTTTTTTTAATCTCCTGAGCCTTTCAGATTGTGGGCCATAAAGCGGTGTGTGTGGTGTTGTTAATTTATTCCATTTGCGTCATTCCTAGATGTTTATAAAGGACTTTGAGTTTTGAAACCACAACTTATTATTAACTGGACTCATTCCATGAATCTGGCCGCCGCCGCCTGCCTTAGGCCTCCGTCTCTGCAATTTTATTAAAACAACAAGAGCAGGCAGGAAAATGGTGACAGCAAAAGAAATAAGTTATGAGTCTCATCAGGAGAGAGATTTATAGGGCTCGGCTCAACATGATCTGCTTTGATTTAAAGTTTTCCTTAATAAGATTTTAGACTTTTTCTGATGATTTTCAAATCCCAGCTCGTTTTAGTCCTTTTTTCCTTTTAGACTTAAAGGCTTACCCAGAGTTATGAACCTGACAAGGTTAGTAGGATTTTCCATGATGGATTTCTTTGTTTTCTAGGTCATGAAACCGCAATCAAGTGCATGGCCCTAGATCCTTCTGAAGAGTTTTTCTGCACCGGCGCAGCAGATGGGGATATCCGAGTCTGGGATTTCTCAGGCAAGTCTCGGGCTGTCTATCCAAGTGAGCACTCGAGGTCAGGTTTTTTCAAGAACATTCCAGGTCAGGGCGTGACTCAGTTGACACTCGACTCGAGTAGGAGACTCTTCTCTTGTGGGTCGGACGGAAGTGTTAAGATTCGGATCCTTCATGAACGCCTTGAGTAGGAGAAATAGTTTCTGAGATTTCCAGTTTCTCCCACCGCCCCTGCTCCTGTCGTCGTCATTTTATTTTTAATGAATAAGTTTGAAGAGAAGAACAATATGGATATGAAGAGGATTTTAGAATCAGATAGAAGGAAACAAAAGAGATTACGAGGATGGGAAAGACGGCAACTTTTCCAGAACCCAACAGCAACAGCCAGAGTCCCGCAAACTGTAGAAATAAGTAGAACAAATTAGGAGGAAAAAGTAGCTAGTAATCATTTAATCAATTAGTAGTAAAGTGACGGAAAATGTTGCTAAAATTACGGTTTAAAAGTTTATAAGGAAGGGATATTTAAATCTGTTTAGTTTCATTCGACTCGCTTTTCCGAAGTAATCTAAGCATTCCAACGCAATAAAACTAAGCACACATTTATTTGACGCTTTCCTTGTTTCTTTACGTCCATTATTCTCGTTTTTAAAGCTCTATTTTCTTTTTTTTTTACCATGATCAACTCGTTTTTGTTTTGTTTACAAATCCAGTGCAATGAAAAACTGATGTTGATGAGCAAATTATCTTAATTTAAATTTTTAACTTCAATCAACGGCGACGACGGTTCCATTCTTTTCTTACGCAATGATAATGAAGGTGCTCTTAAAAATATCAAACCTGTTTCCATATTTTTGTTTCTCCATTGTCATCATTGTCACTTTGAATTTAAGTTACAAAAAAGAAAGAGGAAAACTCAACTACTTGGCACTTGAGAGGGTTGGTTAATTAGAATTAAGTGGATTTGAGTCAAGTCTTGACAAAGACAATAATCTGTTTAAGCTGATCTCGAGACGAGTTTTTTTTCTGAATGCCTTTGATTCTCGGTGACCTTGGGCATACACACGCGGCGTGTGGTTGTCGTCAATCTTGCTTTAACTTCTCATCTCAAATTTCTATTAAAAGTGAATTCCCTTCTCCTCCGCATTTGGTTATTCTGCGGGCTCAATTAGCCAACATGATTATAATGATTATAGGAAACAGATGCGGGGAGGGATAGAATTCACGGTTGTTTGCGATTGGTAGAATACTGGAATGCGGAACATAATCGCAATATTCCACCGAATTCCGGAATCCGGATTGTTGTAAAGTCCTTCCAAATTCATATTGCATTGCCAAGTCTGTTCATTTTTCAGTTGTCAGCTTGCATTTTATAATGTTACTGTATGCATTGTCTGTCCTCGAAATCCTTCTTCTCTGTTACTACAATGCAAAGGCCTCGTGTCTTATTTTGAGCAATTTCCCAGTAGCAACGCTTCGAAATTAAGTAGCGCTGCTTCTATTCTTAGCTCTTGTGCTCTGTTTGGTGGCTATTCAATTATAAGCCCCAACCGCTGTCTACGTCAATGGAAACCACTACTTATCCTAATTTCTTAGTTTACACTAATTAGGAACTAATGAACCAAGTGCGAAGTGGGATTTTTATGGGAATTGGTTTGGTAGGTTCCTGCTTCTTCTTTTCATAATTATCATCACGTTGCATGCAAATTCTTTTGGGGGTTACTTCCTTGTCCTGCCTGAGAACCCCGATGTTGGTCACTGGTGAAAACATTTGCGTCAATGCGGCTGGGAGAGAAAGTTGTGGCTTTGCTTAAAATAAAACCAGGAAGGATAGAGTTCTGCCATAAACCTCCATTTTAGCAATTAAATTCCGTTGGTGGTAGTGGCTGGCGTGATGCGATGCTTGAAATGATCCTTAGATTGCTTATTAAGTTGTTGGAATTAGGAATTGCATTGGGAGAGAATCAAGGGTGCGTCCCATTTATAGCAGCCACAATAATGGGCTCACTCTCAAGTTCAGTTCCCGCCCATTGGCAGTGGACAAGTGTGGATGGTGGAAGTTGGTGACCTCAGGAGAGGTCAAACACCTTATTAATCTTAATGTAAACTAATAAATTGTAGGCGAGAGTGCAAGTGGGGTCTGACGTCAATCGAATCAGCATATGCGGGGTGTGAGAAAAAATGATACTGACCGACTCGTGTTGTCTATTGTCTATGTACCAAGTAAGTAACCACCACCCTGTCATGTCGGTCACGATCTGTTGTTATTGTTATCCTAGATTTTTAGACTCCCATTAATGTAACCCAATTTCCCAGACTCTATAGTTCTTATCAGATTGACTAATTGCCTTAATTATTCAAAATTCAACTATTAACGTTTAATTACTGTGAGCGAGCCCTTACGAAGGAGAGAGAGAGAGAGAGGTCATTGACCCAGCCTAGGCTCTATTTTAATTCAGGAAAAAGAGATGCGAGCTATACCACCGTAGTCCCTTTTAGAGATTGGAAGTGACGTCATAAAACCTTCCCAAGCTTCATTGTTCCTTCCTTTGCTTACAAATTAAGCTCCATTTCAGATAGCTAAGGGCAGCATTGTTGTCTCTCGTCATTCTTATTTAAGATCCTTGATACAGGCGTGGCGTTTCTCCCCTACTCTTTTAAAAATCAATCAATTTACCTCAATAATTAATAATATCTCGTTGAACTAATCAATTAAGTCAAATTAAATGAGCGCTACCATTAACTACAACTATAATCATTATTATTATTATTAAGATGAATAAAATCTATTGGATTTTGGTTCAAGATCAACCATTTCTTCGACTCACATTATTAATTGATGCAAAAAGTTGCCGATATGGGGAAGCATGGAGGCCCGCATGATTTAGACAAACGCTACTTGGGACTAATTTTACGAGCTAACGGTATGGTCTCTTATAAGCATGTAGGTATTTTCCGATTTTTGTTAGGTTTATTTTTGGATCCCATTCCCAAATATTTATGGAATCCATTTCCGGAGATAAAGTGCTCTCTTAAACCAGAAGGGAAGGATGTGGTGGGTAGAAGATGAAAAGTGAAACCGGGATATGCATGCCCAGAAGACTACACTCTTTAGATCCCTTTAATCTAATGGGTAATTGAACTAAGCTGTCTTTTGACCTTCTTCCTCCGTATGTGGTGATTTGCAATGCGAAACAGAGCAAAAGTATCCCGAGAGTTGACTAATTAGGCAGTCAGTTTTTGCACTTGATCCAGTGTGGTGCTCCTACATTAGACAGCTTATGAGACACAACAGTAAGTCGTAAGTCGAGTTCCCTTTTAACAATTATTTTAACCTGTGGTAATTAAGATTGATGAGACTGCAAGCTTCATAAACACACAAGACAGGAGTATACGGATCCTGCAGCGTTAAAAAGCGTCTCCTGAAATAACTCCACACGCGGAGTTTGATAGCGTCAAAACTACGGACGTCACATCAATCCATTATTCCTAACTCCATCACCACCACCACTCGCACTCACTCCAGTCAGTTCCAGTAGTCGTTTACTTAACAAAAAGGAAGCTTGGGAACTGGGTATTTCTCCATCATGTAATATTAACCTTATTTGTAGTTGTAAAAGACCGTCTCTCTGCTCCTGGCTGTGTGCCCAGACGTTTCCAAATTGCAAATCAACCAATAATAAAAGACACAGCTTGCAATTTCAATTTGCAAAAGGGAAGCAAGAAGTTCCGTATTGCCCAATTGCATTGACAGTCAGTAGAAGGAATAGGAGTAGGACGAGATACGAACGAGACGACTCAATTAAAATATGGAAGCCTCAGCCAGTGAACGCAGAAACTCAAATCGTGAAATCTCAATCTGAGTCTCCCCTCCTAGGCTCAATTTGTCAACTAACGTCATCATCTCCAAATTCCCACGATCCTCATCCTCTCACTTTTGATGACGAATATTTGACAACAACACTTGACGTTCCTTGTGTACATGTGCTCGGTGGTGACTGATTGATTAGCGGGTCCGATACTCTCCTCATCTAACAGGCAACAGAAGCCATAAAAGAAGGACAGCATTTTCGGATTTCTGGAATTGAGTCATCAGTGCAGTGAGTGAATCCGGAGAGGAACGCGGCTCCAAAAAAGAAGACAAGGCCTTGAAGCATCACCCTCGTCGGCTCCTGTTGTGGTGGTGGTTGCGTAAATTGGCAATATTTTATGGCCTCTTGAAAGAAGCGTCTTCGAAGGAAGCCAGAGACAGGGAGCTACTAGCTACTGCCAACATTCTGGCAAATGTAAACTAGACTGCATTTACTACTCTGAAGAAAGTGAAAGTGCAAAAACGGGATTCGGTGTGCTACGGACGATTTTTTTGTGTGTCCTCTTCTTCTTCCGATCCTTCACCATCATCCCACACGAAATCGGAGCAAACTAAAACGGGGTCACCACCACCACCAATATATATTCACTTTACACCGGGAATCATTGAAACGGGAGGGACAGAAACTTTGAGTTACAGATTTTTAGTTTGTTTCAGATGTTTCCTTTTTGTGACGAAGCAAGTGAAAGTAAATTCCAAAAGTGAAAGTGTTTTGAGTTTGAAGAACTCATAAATTCCGGAAAGATGAGTCGAATTTTCCTACTTACAGCCAACGTGGGCTCAGTTTTTGAAAATGTAAGCGAAACATTTACGTTTTATTATTAGACTTGGTGTGTTAGCTAGTGTTTAGAATTGCATTTTTAAAACTTTGTGATTATTGTCCTTAGATTGATGTTGGTCTTCCAGTATGGATGAAGGAGATTACTACGGTGAGTTAATTAAAGCTGAACTAATTCTACCGCAAACCTCATTTAAGTAACTGGCATAATTTGTTCCTTTCCAGAAAATACAATTGGATAATCCCGACTTTGTTGCACTTCATTTCCAAGAAACTGGAGGGAAGGATTACAAGAATGGGAGTTACAAAGTCATCCAGCATTTCTTCAAGTAAGTCAAACCAAGTGTCAGGAATCGAGAAATCAAGATGAGAATCTTTTACGCACACGCGAAGCTCCCAGTGGTGCCGGTCTTGAGGTCATTTCATTGTACCTTACAAATTATTTGTATTATGCATGGCGGAAGACTAACCTAGGCGGCAGGCATAAGTGGATAACTAACATGAAGGAAGATGCTCTCGTGCGGCTATTGTCCAATTCTGGAACATTTGTACACGCAAAAACTTTTTATTGGTTCCTCACTCAATTGTTTTGCTAAACATGGGATTTGCGTAGTGCTCTTTCCTCCGCAAGGTACAATTTGCAATTATTAGCCGGAAAACACTTTTCCGCGTTTCATTCTGAGTCATACAAGATTACGACTAAACGCCAATCAGGATTTCTGAACGCACTGCTAGGCATTAATGGAGAATGCAAGAAAGTTGATGAGGGATAATTAATCCTGTTATGGTTAATGCAACATGTATACTTACTCGGCTTGCATCATGTCACGTTCTGACATTTTTTGATTTCTTTGACCCCTGTCAAGGACCATAATGGAATTAATTATTGTCCCTGTTCACTAAATGCAGAATGTTCTTTTTCACTTATAGTGTCCTGATAGACAATTTCGATAGTGCTGGATACAATTTACTTGAAGGGATCGTCGACTCGGATGCTGATGTGAAGCATGAGTTTACGGTAAGCGTGTTCTTTGTTCCCTTCTCGTTCTCCTAAACAAAAGTGTTAGAAACTGAATTATAATTCTGAGAATTGATGATGATGAATTTCAGGCTCTGTCCAATGTATACTTTATTCGTAAGAATTGTACAACCTCAATCCAAATCTGGGACTTTGGAACCAAAAAATTTGCTACTCTCAACTCTGCTTCTTCCGGTAAACTACTCACGGGCAAAGAAATCAATTTGAATAGTTGGAATCAAAAGGAAAAGTTCCCTCAACACTTTTTCCCAAACGTAAGTATTGAAAGTTGTGCACTTCAATATACCTAGCCAGCGTCTGATGATTTCGTGTCGGTGTCCTAATCGCTGCTCAATGGTTTTCAGTGTAAATGGTCTCGGAAAGGCTTTGCACGGTCCAGATGGCGTCTGGGAGGAGTAACCTTTGACCTTGTAAATGTTCATCTCTTTCATGACAGCCACAATCTCATTGCCGCTTCCACTTTCCCTTCACCATTTTCACAAAATCGACAGAGGGCCCTCAATTTTACGCTGGAAAAGTGAGTACTCTCAAGTTAGTGAATTTTAGTTGAAGGAAATCCACGTGAAAATTGAATTACTACAGCAGTTAACAATTTGTTTAATCAAAATGTAGATTTCGTAATGACGATCTCGAGAAGGTGCCAATGTTCATATTTGGGGACTTCAACTTCCGTGTTAATACTTTTGATATTTTTGAAATCCTACGAAAAGAAGCCGTGAGGGTGGAGATTAATAACGTGTCGGCTACACCAAAGGGAGTACCACCACCTCCTCCATCGGATGATGATGGTTCCATGACTTCTGACCTTGTCATTGACGCCAAGCGATTCTCAGTTCCGAATCACGAAAAGAGATTCAAAGAAGACTGGAGATGGGTAAGGTCCCCTTGAATTCATTCTGGTTTAGAGGAGTCAACTTTCTCTCCCGGCTTGACAAACTTCACTAAAACACGGTTTGGAATCTAATTCAGCTTAGTTAATTAATTTGATGACTTTCCAGTTACGAGCTTATGATTTCGAGTCAACTCAGTTCGAAGCCTTGGCAGAATTGGATGTCCACTTTCACCCGACCTATCCATTTGATGAGAGTGACCCAGGGAAGTATATGAAGACGAGATGTCCGTCATGGTGTGACCGAATACTCTTTACCCCCGACACAAAGCTAAGCATCATGTCAAATGTAAATAACGTAATCCAATTCCATACCAAGTCCAAATGAGATTTATTTTAACTGAGTCTCTGAATTCAAAATGCTTATCAAAAGACAGCTAAACGTTGTTTGTTCTCCTTACCTGGAATTGAACTGCGCCAAGCTTTAACTAATTTGTTTTAACATTTCAGGAACCGGCGGCTGAGTACAATCTCATTGGAAGTACCGTTTGTATGGGGGACCACAAAGTAAGTTTGTCAACACTCTGGAAATTCCAGTCAAGTGAACCCGATTTGACCTTTTCTTCCGCCTACAGCCCGTCTACCTCACATTTCACCTGAAATCCTTGGACTCGTCGAGCTCAAATCTGGAATCTCCTCGTCCTCTGCCTACACGAGTTTCCTCAATTGAGTCCCCACCACTCCTGGAGGATCCATCAGGTAGTAATTCAGTTACGCCACCCCCACGATGTCGCTTTGTTTCCTTCCTTCGAGAGAATTTGGGCTTCCATGGAGAGTCCACCAAGAGTGTTAAGGCTCCCTCACTTGTCCCTTCAATGACTTCTACTGTCACTACTTCCACCACTACGAGTACTACTAAAAAGTGCTGTTTTCTTAAAATGCGAACCTCGAACACTGGAGATGAGTCTGCCAGTCTTACTACGAATGGGATCAAGGAAAGAGGGAAACAAAATATTTTACTTTCTCCTGAGGCAAGGTCGAATCCCCTCGGGCTGGACAGAGAAAAGTATCGGGGGAGTCAGGAAATTACGGAGATTCCGGTCGTTGACCTTGGTAGGAATCGCAAAGGGAAGGGGAAGAAGGTCAAAGGAATCTCAAAGGCAAAGAACGTTGGAAAGCAGGACGGGAGTAGCGATCAGAATGGCGGGTGTTGTCCCGGGTGTCATATCTGCTAGGCTAACGGGACCACCTTCCCCCACCCTAACTCCCCCAGTGGCTTTGTTTGTCTTATTTCGGCAACTGGACCCCCACATTATGCAATTTTTAGTTTACTTTTATTGTTGCTTTAGTTTTTAACTAACTCACTCATTTGTATCCTTTAGTTTTCACTACTATGAATTCATGGATTATTATTTTTGTACCTTATACTTTCTCCACTTTTAATTTAAACCGTTCCAACTTCCTGTTCTCTAAAATTTATTTTTCACAGTTGAGTGTCTGTGTATGACGTGACCTTTGGTTTTTTTTTGGCTTTGGATAATAGCACATGTGAGATTTAATTAAATAACCAATAAAAAAAATCAACATTTTGCACAACGTCGCTTTGTTTTATCAATTATTGGTGGGATCAGTGGGAATTGAGTCTTGTGGCAGGTAATGACAGCACTAACAGTAGTAGTAATGAGCACGAGCTTTCTCGAAAATGCAATTTACCTATCTCATATTATTTCTAATTTAGGGTCAACACTTACCATAGGTCAAGATCAAGGTCAACACCGTCAAATGGATCCCCCACAACTCCGATCAGACTTTTGAATGAGCAAGTAAAGAAGAAAACTCCCTTGAGTTTATCCTCCAGTTAAATCCCCAGGAGCTATACGCCAAAGAAATGTTGATAATTGTTAATTAAACGTGATCTAGTGATCATCCAATCCCAATTAATTTTATTGTTACAAAAAAGATGCGTTCTCACCGTAAACACATTTGTAAGGTAACTGCTGGAGGCTATTTCTTGCTCCTCTCGCATCCAGACTACTCCGATTGAAGAAGTTCAAATTTGTTTATGCTTTAGGGAATTTATTTCTTGTTTTTTTTTGCTCTTGAGGCAATCAAAATTAATGTCTGGAGGAGTCTGGAGTTAATACCCGTCCAGTTGAGCCTTCGCCCCTCCCAAATACAAGTTTTTTTAAGTATGTCTGTCTTACGCTGACAGTTAGTGGTAAAGGTTGAGTAAGTAAGTTCAGTTTAACTTTGTTGCCATTGTGTGTGCCGTGTGTCCACTACTTGCCAGCATGTCAAATGTCATCCACGGACATTTACATTCGTGAATTCCTATGGAAGTATTCCATCCTCATCATTTTCTGTCTTGTAATTCTGGATATCCTCATCAGGAAGAGCTATCGGGACATTCGTGCTTTGTAAGTGTGATTCCTCCAGGTAGTATTTGTTGATTATGTGAATGTCCCAGGTCGGATTGATTAATGACGACTGTTTTGAAATTTTTGAAGATTTTTCATGAATCATCTCAAGTCCTTTAGTAAAGAATATGACCGGCAGACCCAAGCAATCAAAGCTGCACTCTTCCATGACCTCGATGAACTTCAGTCGGGTTTGGTTGATCTCAGGAATCGTGGGCTGATCCGAATTCTGGAGCTTGGCGTTGGCTCAGGTCAGAAGAATCCCTTCCTGTAATTGTTAAGCCTAGCGTAATGAATTAATGTAATAAATAACTGAGGAATAATATTATTTTGCTCGGCAGGGTCCAATTTGAAATATTATCCCCAACAGACACGCCTCATTGTGGCAGATCCCAACGTTTACTTCCGCCAGTACTTTATGGAGCAGAAGCACAAGGTGGAATCTGGAGGATCATTTGTAGGATTTGATCCAGGTTGACCTTGAAATTAATTTTTAGTTTCCAGACATCTTCCTGGAAAAGTATCTTGCAACGAGAGCGGAGAATTTGGAAGCTGTCCCATCAAATTCTGTCGATGTCGTCGTTACCACCATCGTACTGTGTTCCGTTGTAGACGTTCGGCGTGCCCTCGAGGAAATTCACCGTGTCTTGGTTCCTGTAAACTCAACAAAACGTTTGAAAAGTCAACTTGACAATTGACACAACTGCTAATTTCACAATCTTCACTTTCTTAGGGTGGACGCTACTACTACTTGGAGCATGTGGGAGACGAGGTGAATACCCGCAAGTACCAAATCCAATCCTTCCTCTCTTCCAAGCTCCACATTTGGCCTGCCATTTTTGGATGCTACCTGGATAGACAAATTGATCACCTCATTGCCCAATCAAAGTTCGCCAAAGTGGCTCAGAAGAGACTCCGAATTAAATCCTCAAAATGCTCACGATTTTTTATGTTGATTGAGCCGCATGTTGTGGGAGTTGCAGTGAAATAAAAAAAAACCAAAACTAAACCACTTTGAATTAATTGGAATTCTCAGAAAGAAATTTTATTTCCAGTCAAATAAAAGTAATTCACTGTGAGAATTTTTTAAAGTCAAATTGAGTCAATTGATCACATTGAAGGCGTCGTCCTAAAATCCTAATCAATCATCTCAAATTAAGAAATTCCTTGGAAGATTCGAGATTGATTCACTTTGGTAATCTGATACTGAAATGGGATTGAGGATTTGCTTGTGGACAAAGGAACGTTTTACGAAAAATAAACGTTATGTTACAAAATATAGAGATGGAAACGTAACTACGTTGAGTTCCAGGGGGGATTTACATTTTAGCAATGAATTGGCAACACAAGCTTTAAATATCTTCAACACATGAGAAATTCCAACAAGAGGGAACAAGATAAACATCTTGGCATCGTTCATCGCAGGCGACAGTGTCCAGATTGCAGCAGGTTCACTGATAACCAGATGGTTTATCAATGATGGCAACCCCAGCATACGACCTTCCTACAACCATGGAGGAGTTTAGAAATGTCCAAGTGTCAGTGACTGGGTCGTAGACCTCAACAGAACTCAAGTTTGAATTCCCATCATCACCACCCACGATAATTAAAAGTCCATTGATTGCCACGACCCCTGGAACAATCAGAATGGATATCATGAAAATGGAGTCAAAGCTGAACATTTAAATCAAATGAAGAAATTCTCCACTGAAAACACAATTCCACAAGGTCGACCCAGAGAACAATTGCTTCAGCAGGAGGGATTCGTTTTTACCTGCGTTTCGCCGGCAAGTACTCATGTCACTCACGGCCTTCCAAGAATTCGTGTTTGGGTCGTAAACCTCGCATGATTTCCGTACAATAGGTCCGTCATGCCCCCCAATGACATATAATCGATTCTCTAACACTCCGACTGAAATGTTTGAATAAATTAAAGTTTCGTCATGGGTTCCAATTT
>Ga0194135_10002234_pt1 | contig 11717 bp, 5 predicted proteins | sample LitLau_LLRF_2013_FD_134024 | JGI IMG/M metagenome (GOLD analysis project Ga0194135, IMG submission 134024) | Freshwater sediment microbial communities in response to fracking from North America - Little Laurel Run_MetaG_LLRF_2013 (version 2) | ecosystem: Environmental > Aquatic > Freshwater >... | reverse complement strand
TAATATTTTATGCTTCTTTTCTTATTTTTCCTTTTTTCTTTGTATCTCTGGCATAGTGATGGATGAGAAAAGAGAAATTTAATTCTTGCAATGAAATTAAAACTTTTTTACAACTACTAATTCACAACAAATTCATTTAGTCCTAGAACACATAGTTTCTCACCACGCAGATTATTAAGCATCCTTTTTAGGAACAACTTTGATCTAATATTTTTTCAATCAGGCAAAAAAGTCTTCAGACATTTTCTGCTTCGAGAACTTTCTGTAAGCCCTGGAATGAGCAAAAGGAAAAATTTTAAATGCAAGCTGCTCTATGTAATTTGATTTAGTACAAGATGATACAATAGATACTTTGTCTCTGGTAAAAAGCAGCTGAAAAAGACTACACAACTTTTAGAAAAACCCAAGGGAAATGCACGCCTATCAAATTATCTATTTCGCTGTCACGAAAGTAGTAACGAGGAGTCAGAGAAAGTTTCTTGTTGGTACTCGAGTATTGATCAAATATTATCCATTATGGTTTTATGTTTTATATATGTGAGAGGCTTGGCTTGAGCTAGAAACGTAACTAAACTAAAATTTGTGTTACAAACACAACAAGCATTGGTGTGAAATACCAAATACCAAATGGTTAACAGGGAAGATCATCGTATATAAAGTTCCATTAAGCTCATTTAATAGAGTCGTCACTTCTTGTTCTCTTTACTCGTAAACATGCAAATAAAATAGACTGTTACTGGTCCATATATTCTCATAATGTCAATATACTTTTAGTAAAATATAGGACAGAGCAGTCATAGCACACTCTATGTAAGAATGTCCGATGGAGGTTAAGATTCCAGATCAAAGCGCTGACTATACGTACATAATGATCCTAATTTCAAACGCTCTCTGGATCTTAGAATATGAACATTGAGTTATTGAGTCTATATACATTACATACTTCGTTTCCTTGTGAGAAACTACGAATGAAAATTCTAAAGTACCTTATACTGCTGAAAGCAGTACCGTAATGGAATTTAAATTTGAAATCTCAAAGAAAGCCATCAAAAGTCGTGTGGCTGGTTAGAGAATTTCGTTTGATTCTTATAATATGCAATAAAAGGAAAGGAACGAGATCGGACTGTAAATTGGCGTTTGAAATCAAATAATCATATCTTTTCATATAGACGTGTACATACTTATTTGGTACGTATACATATCTATAGTACCTATATATACCCATGCTTTTATATATCTCGCACTTTAACACAAACTAAAGTGTCTGACTTTCTTTGTATTTTTCTTCTGAAATTCCTCTGTGAATTGGACAGGGCTGCACTCACATCCACAGTCTTTTGAACAATAAACGTCAGTAATATTTCGTAGCTTTATATTTATCCTTATATCATTGACAGTAAGATTGTCTTCGACTTTTCACGATTTATGAACGTAAAAGCTATATTTTATGCGTCTCACGCTGGACTTCAGGGATAGTGTTTTCGCAGAATATCCCATTTCTCTCAATAAAGTTGAAGTGATTCAATATGCTAGATCTGCCTGCTTCTTTTTTGTGAGACCATGAAGCATTGAAGTCATAATGTAATCAAGTGCAGTGAGACAATTACTGCGTGTACACATAACGTCATTTCGACTAGTACAGTTTGTACATGTTTCTATGCTTATAGCTTATAATAGGGAATTTCTCACGAACGACCTCACAGATTTACTCCACACTCATCATCGTCTTCCCACAAACTCGGAACAAGGAAACCCTGTTAAAGCATTATTATGATTTTGAGTAATCCTGATTGATCATAGAACTCTCCCTTTCTAGTATGAAAGTCGATGGTTTTTAATTGAATCTGGTTGTAATAATATTAGCAGTAGATCGCTTTCTCTTTTCGTGACATAAATATAAATTATATTTTATAAATATTTGAAGTTCGTCAGAATACTATGAAATCGCCCGAGAGTATAGCTCGCGTTTTCTTAAGGATAGGTTGAAGTTTTTAGTTAGTGTAAAACTTTTTCATTTATCCCTCAAAGCGTTAAAGCCATGAGCTTCTTTCTAGAACGAGATTCGTTACTGAAATTTCCAAGAGAAGTTTCCTAGGGTTGTTTGCTTAAGAGTTTGTTCATTTTGCTAGTAGATGGTTGGCAGATTTGTCAGTTATTATTAATAATAATTGGTATTTGATATTTACACACATGTAAGCACACAGGTTGACAATATCTGTTGTCTGCTCGATGAATACCTAGACACACGTGTTTAGGCTTTGAAAATTACAGGGGGCTTTATATTTATCTCCATGTTTTGAAGTTTAGACAGCTTCTGTATCAAAAAAGTATGATGGTGCCCCATGCAGCACAGAAGACCTTGTATATTACAAGTTAGAAGGTTTTCATAATTTGATAAGTATTCGCCGCTCGTTCGAACATAAAAGCACACAAACGGTGTCCTAAAATAGCCCCACAAAAGAGCAAAGAATGACAGAGTATTCCAATCCAAACTGTCACCTACAGAGATGAAAAACAAAATGACTATTATGGGAATAATGAAAGTCAGTCTGGCGCATCAGAAATGGATTTTGAACTTGGTGAATTTCTATTACAGCAATGAAAGCTGCCATCCTGATACAGCGATGGTATCGGCAGTACCTAGCTCGAATGGAAATTCGGCGTCGCTACACTTGGAACATTTTCCAGAGCGTTGAATATGCTGGAGAACAAGATCAGATGAAGGTATGCGTTTACTAGCAGCTTGCTCTTATGTTGCTCCTACTGTAATACTTGCGAAATTGTGTTTTACAGCTTTACAACTTCTTTAACGCCCTTCTGACTCATATTCCTCAAAAGCCAGGTCTCGAAGATACGGGTAAGGATGGAAACCAGGATTCTGCATCAATTGATTCGTCTGTTTCATCGGGTAAAGTCAAGCGTGAACTAGTATGAATCTGCATAATGGGCTACGCTTCGCCAAATTTTTGATGACAGATAAAAAACCTCCTTAGATTTCATTATATCGGAAATTGAAACATAAAACTTTTTCATCTCTCATACCATGAAAATAATTTCTTTACCTTCAGGAACTTATAAATAAGCATTTAAAAAACTATAAGCTTCATTCAGCGTAGATGAGCGTAAAACATACTTGTCAAATATACTTGTAGCGTGTAGAAAACTTACAAAAGACCATCAAAAAGCTTCTTGTGCATGGCTATGATTAAATTGACATATAATGCGCTGATAAACTGTACTCAATTTATCACTGGCCAAATATATGTGTAGGGGGAGACGGGTCGAGTTCAGGAGTGGCAGGCACGTCAAAAGGTCGGGTAAAACTAAGAAAGCGGAAATTATTCGCCGGAAGTGGAGGTCCTGTTGAGTTAGACGACGTCCTTGTCGATTCCGACTACAAAGGCCCTCATATTAAGCTACCAATCAGTCTACAAAACCTTCAAGAATTAATTGATGGATTTAAAAGCAAAAAGGTGAGTGGTTGACATTATTACTAATGCATATTCGTATCATCAAAACAGTGGGTTATCATTCAGTAGAGGTTCTCGTCGCAGTTGTGCACGCTTAAATTAAATCTTAAAAAAAATTGCGAGAGTATAATATTATAAAAACTCTCAAGAGTCTTTGGATTTAAAAGAACGTGGCACACTTCAGAGTTAACTTGTGATTGGATTCATGAAATGGATATGACTATGTAGATTATGCAGAATTATACACAGGACTATTGTGAGGCCTATGAAAGGTTGATTATATGCGTCATTATGAGTGAACGAAAGGAGTCATCAGGGTGTGTAGGATTTACTCAAAAGGGAGTAGTAGAAAGGGCACACGGGAGAGACATGAAAGCTAGCAGAGTTGTGTGAGCAATCTAAATAATGTATCACAGCTCAGTGGATTTATCTCAACTCATTAATGAAGTGAATAATTTGAAGAACAATAGGAAAGCTTAAGGCAACAATGCAAATAATGTGGTGTATAGATATATTCCCTTGCTGCTATCTCTACGCTCGATGATGTGTTATAGAGTAGTGTATAAATGAACGACTTAAATAGTTAGGAGTTTCACTGGGAAATTTACTGCATAAGGTGCTTACTACATGTTGTATGTAGCAGAGGTACGATAAACGCTGATCTTATATACACGGGGCGTATAGTTAGCCAAGAAGTGTGTAGCTTTCTTTATTGTGAAAACATTACACTTGAGATTTATCCAGTGTGGTGCAATAAAGGTAGAGAGCTTCCGAAAGTGTTCATAAGCACCATACGTGGCTCCTGTTAGTATGCATACATATAGTTGCTTTCTCTTACTTTCATCCATCGTCACTCTCTATAGTTTAGCTCAGTGTGAGAGTTTACTTTTGCAAATTTAATACTCTATTCATTACTTGAGATTATTAATTATTTTAATAATTTTAATGTAATTTGAACTAATTAGAAGACTATCGACATGAAAATTGTGAATTATTGTGTTATGAACTGTACTATTCAAGTTACAAGGACTGTAATGACTAAATCTGATTAGCAAATTTTAAAGCTGGAAGTCAGATAGACATGTAATCTCAACTAAACTCTAAACTAAGTCTGATGCTTCTGGGCAGGATTGATGATATGAAATTACAAGTGTACAATAGAGGGTTTGTATTGAGAGCCAGACAAAGCAGAATTTTGAGTTTCTGGGAAGACTTCCGGACGCTGAATTAGTATAATATACACTCGTAATCTATTTTCCTTCCTATTTAATCCGCTTAATGAGTCTTAGAAGTCTCTAGCTGGTTCTAGTCTAATAGACAATGAGTTACTTCATCGTTGCCTTTTTTCAGCTTTGTTTTTCAGCCGTGTCTAAATGTTAAAGCACCCAGTAGGGAATTCCAGATTATATATTTTCATCTCCTGTGATGAATTAATTACGCAAAATATTTTTTCGTACAACTCAAGAGAAAAAGTTGGTGGGATGATTGTTATAAGTTAATGCTCTTTTAGCCCTTCAGTAAGCTGAAGTATCTTTTTAAGGGCAATTCTTGCCTTAGTCTACAAACATAATTAATAATTAAGCTAATATCTATAGCACCGTAACTTTTTCTGTAAGTTCCCATCTGTATTATGACTACCCGCTAATTCACAGTTAAATTCATTTGATTTGTTTTAGTTCTTCCGAGGATTGTAACATAAAGGCGTTCCTTTTGCTTTTGAAGATAAAAATACACCTTACCATATACAAGCATTCAGTTGTTATATTCTCTTTCCAGACCCTGCATGTGCGATATGTGGGCACGATATTGCGAGCCGCAGCTATCAGCCTGAAGAGTCGCCCTAATTTTCATCAGCCGTCAACAGCCCTCTCAAAGCAGATCACAATTTGTGGGGACCTACACGGGAAACTGGATGACCTACTCGTTATTTTTTACAAGGTATTTTTAAAGTTCAAGGCATTATTTCTTGGCCGACTATGCATATATATACATAGCTGCTAATTGAAGTGTACCTTGTGGCCATTCATTCGAATAACACTTTATCTGACAAAAGAAGCTCATTTTACCTCTGTACTGCGCAGGAAATATGCTTTCTCCTTTCAATCAGACGTCTGGTTTTAATGGATATAAATGTACGAAAAGCACTGCTAAGGTTGGAAGGGTGAAAGCATTTCAATTTTCTACCTGTTCCTTTCACCGTTGCAATTCTCACGGCGACTGAATCCTTTAGCCCATTCGGAAGTTTTTTGCTGATCATATATACTTTGTCAGTTTGTCTCCGAACTTACTTTTAGGTGAAGGTTATCCTTATGGTGTCTTGCATACTCCCATTGATGTCTATATATCTCTGCATAACGCACGATAAGTAAAATGTCCGGATCTCACGAGCGAGCAGGTTATGTCATAATATTCCGGGAAGCTACATTCCCGGAGAATGAATAACGGATTGTAAATATTTGAAGTACAAGAAACCACTCTAACCAAACCAAAGTTCAAACTTTGAGCTAAAACATGAGTATGGGTGGAAAGAGGTGAACTTGTATATTATATAACATTTGCTTAGAACATGCAACTGTACGCGAGTGAAATTCAAGAGCTGCACTGGATAATATAAATAGCGTAGTGCTATTAGATATATCTTATACTGACTGCTTAAAAAGTGACATTTTCTCCAGTCAGACAAACTCGTTTTGTTTCATATGAAAGATCAAACATCACGCTTTTGATGGTAATTAAAATAAAAAACCTTTGACAAAGACAGAAGATTCTCTGAGGAGTCCTGTGCAAGAATCTCTTTATGTCGGATATGCAACTAAAACAAACAAAAGTCTAGTCTCAAAGCGTCACAAAAACATTTTAGAATGATACTCGACTTCTTTTCTCTGCAGAATGGACTCCCTTCTCCAGAAAACCCGTATGTATTCAACGGAGATTACGTAGACAGAGGAAAGCGGAGCATTGAGATACTCCTCATTTTACTCGCGTGCTTTCTTCACAGCCCCGAGTCAGTTTATCTCAATAGAGGAAACCATGAAGATCACATCATGAACATGAGGTAACCAGTTTACAAAATATGATACAGCATCACTCAAATGCCGCATCTTAGCTTCAGATGCAACAAAAATTAGAAATTATTATTAACATGTACTTTTTTATTCACATTTTTGCAGATATGGATTCATTCGAGAGGTTCGTCTTAAGTACAAAGTAAGTTTGAATCAAGTTTAAGTCGTCATACTTATAAACCGTCTAGAAAACTAGTAAATATATATTTATATCGGATTGGGCTTTAAAAAGCAAATGTACGACGAACAAAAATTCCAAATAATATATTTCACACATGAAACAAACTCGTATTACGTACACGAATTGAGTAAATTCATTTGATCAACGCTACAATATGACATGAAACTATAATATGCTCGACTTTCGTTGCAATTGGCACAAGTGAATTTGAGAGATATATTTGCTAGCTTTTAGCTTTATTCCTTCTAGTCTGATAAATATCTAGGATGAATCCAGGAAATAGTCTTCCTTCATGGTCTTTCCATCCTCCCAAGAATGAAAAAGACTCTTACGTACTTGCATGGTGTGTGAGATGATTCTTTCTGTAAATATATATTTTAAGTATTAAGCTACAATGTCTCGCAGTCAATGTATATATATTGTCCTTAGGTGACAACTCGAATAGAATAAACCTTTTTTCTTTCCCTTACCAAGTTTGAATTTATCTCGAGTGCTGCTGGTTCGCTCTTATTGAAAAGAAATCTTCTGGAAAGTAACTTCCTAAAAGCTCCTCTTGAATCTTGCTTATTTCCACTACCCAGCAGCAGTATAGTAGCTTGGTCTATTCAACTGAAAATTTGATCAGAAAGAACTCTTTATGTACTTTAAATGTGTATAACATATAAATATACATGTACTTTTGTCCTAAAACCTAATAAAATGAGACACTAATATTTTTTATACACTAAAACTTCAAGAGTCACGTGCTCAGTGGTATTAAATATGTACGTAGTGAGCTGTTCAAACTTGATTTGGACACTATGATGTTAAACATTTTTCTCCTTTTATTACCAAATCTACACAAAATATAATTCTTGCTGCATTGCTTTTTCGCGTTGGATTAACTGTCTTCTTTAGACGAGCCGAGGGGCCTGTATGTTTATCTTGTATTTTGAAACTTCATTCTCTGAATTTCTAATCCCAAGTATCACCAATCCCTTACCAATAGAAACTTGGTGAATCATCATTCATGTATGTGACTTAATGACAGTATCTTATTGTTAGTTTAAAAATACATTATGCTAAAGCCTCTACGGTGAGAGGCATGGCAGCCACGAAAACTTTTTGAGTTGGTAGGAGCAGATGAATCTCCTTCTAATCCTGGTTAAGAATTCATGAGCAACGTATTATATAATGGGCAATTATTTGAAATGACGCCAAACTACCAAGACGATCGGCTATGACAGGCTTCCTCATCCCATTTGTTAAGTATTCATAAATGCTTTTTAGCCCTTAGAGACTTATAATGGAATTATGCATCAAGTTTACTGGGATCCTAGATAGACCTACAGAAGGTCGAGTTAAAATCACAAGAAGTTACACTTAAGGTTGACCTAATTCTACTCTATTTCATTATTAAAGTATCCAATCAGCTACAAACTACTTACTTCCATTACAATAAAGTCACGAAGTTTACTGAAGGTGCTAGCTTTGTCAGCTTTGTCTAAAAAGTTCATATCACCTGAAATGATCTGATCTTTATATTCTACGGAATCTCTCAAAATCCTTTTTGTGTTATCTTCATTCAAGTTCATCTCTGAAAGGCACAAAGACTAACTGCAAATGGAAAAAGACAGTGGAGAATAAAGGAACACACGCCATGTTCAAAGAGACAAAATCCCAAATGGGGAAGTGATGGGATTCCTGCTGGACGGTAAAGCGTAAGAGAAAAGTGTCTCTTATATAAAATGCAGATGCATAGAAAAGTTTCACTTTCTTGGACTTCGTTCTTACTGGAGACGTTCATATATATTTTGTCAGGACTGGAAAAGATTTACCTAAGCTTTGTCAAGAGCTCAGTGGTGGAAATGCCAAGAAAAGTATCTTTAAAAATACTGTCACTGCAGTAAGACACAGATACCTTTTGTAGGCCATTTCTTAGCATAAACCCAGTAAGTACATAACCGAAAAGTGAAGTCAAAGGTAGAGATCAGAGTTCATCTTTCCTTGAACAAGTTGATATTTGGTTTTGTGTAGACTAACTTAAGATCTTGACACTACCGGATTGAGTCAGAGTGGAAAGTCAGATACTTGTAGAGATAGGAGTGATGGGAAAGTAAATGCAAGACATATCTTTACGTACATATCACACAAGTTTTTCAGAATGTATAACTATATACAGCTTAGGTAGATATATACTTAATAACACCCACATACATATATATATCGTGAAGATTGCGAGTACAGAAAGAAAATAAAAGAAAGACTTGGCAAATGCAGCCACACGTTCTGTCATAAAAGATTCAGCATGCCATTTAATGTATGTGTGTGTTGAGACTCTCTTGTGAGCAATATTATTCCTGAAGGTGTGGTAGTCTCACTTTCTCTGAGGAGCTGTTACGAGAGTGTTACGACTCGTGACAACTTTCCACGGTGTGTTGTTATTATTACTGTTATTGAGAGTGTGGTGGTAGCAGTAGGGCAAAAATAATCATAGTTGTCCTACGTTTTACGTGAATAATTTCTCCACGGTCGTAAAACATCTGCACCATTTCTTCTCTGCATACCTGTCATACTCTTGGGAAATGGAAAACACAGAAATTAAACTTTCCTTCACCTTCACCTACAGTACACATTCACAAGAACGAATATGCTCGTCGTGAATACATTCAGGACTTCAGGAGGAGAATCTTGAGATTTTCAATTGGAGACAGAGAACATCTCATTTTATAACGTACTTACTTTTAGAATATATGTATGCAATATCGTGTGTTTCGACCACCTTACTCTGGCTTCATTTTTCCTTTGTAAACTAACCGAAGTTAATGGAAAACCTGCTACTTTTTGCTAAAGTTTGTAAATTGAAATGTAGAATCCAGAAAACTCCCTTGGTTTACAGAAGAATCACACTGAACTGTCACGAAGCGAAAGAGAGAGAGAGAGAGAGCAGAGAGTGTGTAGACGACGACAGGAAAGAAATCTTCGACTAATCTTTGATGGTGTGGATACTTTGGAAATCATGAAAAGGAAAAGGAGAAAGCATGTTGTCTATGCTCTCTGCTGATTCAAAGAAGGAATTGAGTTTATTAGTTGGAGGAGTTGTAATGATGAGGTGTTCATGAAAGAGTATGATGCTCTTTCAGAAATTTTTTTCTATGAATCCTCCCAAAAGGAGAGCGAGAAAGTGTGCAACATTTGGCGGACATCTAGTGAAAGCAGTGTATGTAGGGATGAAAGTGTGAGCAATCGTTGAATTAGAGCCTTGTCATGGATTATTTGCTGAAAGAGCTTCCTCCTACATTTTAGCATAATTAAATTTTTGTCAAAGTAAGCAGATAATGATTTCAAGTTGAAAGCTTCAAATCCTTTTAAACGAGAATCATAATAGAGTCTTCTCCGTCGTTTGGTGCTTAAGTACCGAGCTGAAGAGACATGTAGTCACTTTGTTTATGTCACTTTCATACTGTCATATCCAACTGCTGACTGCTCTAAACAAGAAGTCACTGCTGTATTAGTAACTGACTATTACGCTTTGGGACTTTCCACTAAAAGCAATCTGGGTCAAAGCTGTCACACCTTTTAAAATTTTCTACCGATCTCAACAAGATGAAATCGACTTCACTTTGATAGGATGACACTGACAAGCAATAAATAAAGACAAATCTCAATTACGATCGGAGACGACTAATTATTATTAGGTTTAAATTGCTTCCATTCCAGGGATTTCCCATATCACTACTGATATATACACTCTTTACCCTTTGCTTTGCCTATATGGACTTATACACGCGAGTATGTGAAACTTTCACAGGATTAGTTATACGTATTGGATGTCCTAAGTTTCATGTTGCGAAAACTCATTTGTTACCAGAGAGAGAGAGAGAGAGAGTCCGTTCCGTATATAGAAGCTCAAAACTCATTTAAGACCTTTTTCTTCTTTCACAGGTGTTTGCTGGGAAAATACTCCACATGATAGACCAAGTGTATCGATGCTTACCTCTGGGAACTATAATTGATGGTCGGGTGCTCGTAGTTCACGGAGGGATTTCAGAGACCACTGATCTCAAACTCATTAGTAGTATCGACCGTACAAAAGTAAAGAATTAATCCTATTTACTCCTCACGTCATCATGTCTCCTATCATTTACTACGTTGACCAGTAACATTATTCACAATTAGATGACACACTCACGCAGACAATTAATCGATTGCTTATTTCCTACTCCAATCAAACGAGAGCCTGTCATTGTGAATGAATGTAGCTTAATATATAGAACATCCTGTTTAGTGTTTAGTAAATTAAGTTTAGTGTGTACCTCATAGCCCCAGCGAGGATGTCTCCTAGTTCAGTCGAGTTATTAATGATACTCGCCTTGTCAGATATGATTCATGCACGTTCAATACCAACCGCATTTATGGCATTCCCGTCAAAATTATATCCTTATAATGTGTTTTTACTTACAGTACGTGTCAATCTTAAGGCCACCAATGGATGAAGAAGGAAGGATAATCCAACTCTCGGATTTGTACTCTTCCGCAAACAGCTCTTGTGAATGGAGACAGGTATGTATCATTTTTGATCTGGTTAATGTGAAAAATAGTCCGTACAGTGCATGACAGCAGCAGAAGAGATCTCATGCGAAAAAATTGCGTGTCTGTAAACAACTTCAATGCTTTTCCTCCGAACACACATGTAATGTCGTAATGTGTAATAAGGTTGAGTATTACTAAATTCTTAAGTTACATGCGATATTTTCGTTATCGCATTATTCTTACTAACATAACGACGTGATTTCAGTTTGTAAGAAAGCAAGAGAGAGAGAGAGAGTTTTGGACTGTTATAATTTGAGTCTTGTGTTTGTTTTGAGGTTGGATGAGGAATAAGGATCACAAATAGGACACACGCAGCTATTTTTATACTCGTATTGATTTTCCAATGAAGCTAGATGAATTGCCAGCCTGTGTATTTTAAATACTATGCGAATTTATGAATACTGTTTGAAGGGCTTCTCATAAGCATAG
>Ga0194135_10002233_pt1 | contig 11724 bp, 13 predicted proteins | sample LitLau_LLRF_2013_FD_134024 | JGI IMG/M metagenome (GOLD analysis project Ga0194135, IMG submission 134024) | Freshwater sediment microbial communities in response to fracking from North America - Little Laurel Run_MetaG_LLRF_2013 (version 2) | ecosystem: Environmental > Aquatic > Freshwater >... | reverse complement strand
TTACCGGATTATTGCAATTCGTTTCCAATAAAAAGATTTTAAAGATATTCTGCGGCGGGTCGAGATTCACCAACCGGGTCAACGCGGACCTCGTTTTTGGGACACTTAGAGTTAATATTTAACCAAACCAACCGTCTGGAGGAAACGTAGATGACCGTTTTCCCGACCAATTAGAGGTATCGATTAGCAAAATCCATCAAGGCAAAGGAGTCCTTAGCTGAATCCCCTTCTTAAATTCATAATTTTAGCCCTCCGCTCATCTAATGAGCAAGAGTGGTGAAAGAAGGAGAAAGTTTTGGTTTTCTTACCACCTAATTCGTACACTAAAACTTCCAGAATACAAATTTTAATTGCTTTCACACTCCACGCTCCGCCACTTGTTTTCCTCCTTGAATAAATGCGAATAAACTACAGGGCAGTTTTCTAATACAGAATATGCTTGAGAGTAAACGCCTTATAAAGGATGATGAGGGAAGACGGTAATAAATAATAATTTAAACACCATACCAATTCGCCCAAAAAGTTGCTTCAGCTAACTAAAGTTAGGAAGTTAATTTCCCAAATGTCGAAAAACGTTAACAACGTTAATCTATCCCGGAGAGAGAAATTTAATCATTATTAGTTTAAAAATACGAACAAGGCGTAAGGACGCCACTTTTATCATCATCAAGTATCTTGCCAAGCTGATTCAAAAATTCCGAAAAATCCAGAATGCAAAATAGTTTTATCGGTAGATTATGGTACAATAGATGAGCACCTTGGCTAGAGGTGTTCACCTTGGGTTTAATGGTGTCGGGAAGGACAAAGGAGGAATTAAAGACAAAATGAGAACTGTGTGAAGTAAAGACAAAGACAATTAGCCGGGAAGAATATCATTATTATTAGGCAAGAAATTGGTCTTGCAATGAGCTGGAGAGAGCTTTCAGCTAAACCACAAACTACTAGCAATGCAATGCATACACTAACAGAAAAGGATTGCCAACGTAAAGATTAATTATTATTTATTCGCCCATGGCCTACCTGGTTCAATTAAGGGCAAAACATAGCAGTATGTCTTAAATGCAAAACTTTCCCTTATTGAGGAAGAATGAAAGCATTCGTGAGAGAAAATAAACTGAAAGATAATCTGAAAAGGAAGGAGGATGGGAATCCCACCCCAGCAGCAGTTCGGAACAAGGTCTTTCCCCACTAGGATTCCTCAAATACGGGCTAATTCCAAGAGAGAAAGAACGAACCTTCTTCAAACGAGTTGCCTCCATCTCGCTCGCCTGGACTAAAATCTCTGACACTTGATTACAACGATCGTCTTTTCTCTTTTTCTGGAAAAATACCATTTAATAAAGTCCCACTGAGGAATGATTGAGCACGTACAATGGATTATAAGGAAGAGGATCCGGTTTGAAAAGGACGAGAAAAAGATTATACATAATTCCATCCCGTTATTTATCTTCTAGTTAATAGGTAATGGAATAATTAGTAAGCCTTCTCCCACTTCCTCAAAACTCTAATAACTCCTTAACAAATCCTACAACAAAACAAGGCGCCTTTCTTTATAGGAACAAATGCGAAAGGAAATGTCAGTTATTCAACTTTCTTAGCTTTCTCTCATCGCAGATAAAGCATTATTCCCATTCCCACATTTTTTGGACCAATTCGCCCTCAAATCCGACAGGTACAAATGTTTTCATCGGCAAAAATATCTGATTAAGAAGATGGAAATGGACTTACGAAGAAAGGAGCTGACATACACGTGTCCGGATTTGCAACGCGTACCTCACTGGACGTAACCAGTCTCTCCTTCCGAATGCCAAATGCAAGATCTACAAGTTCGGCTACCAATTCCAGAGTAAGAAAGTCCAATACGGATATAAACGTATCCGTAACTTTTGCATGGATATGACAGCCTGTGATAATCCATTGCCTAATGTTCAAAGTGGAGAGTTTCCTTGCAAAGGAGAGGGACCGTGTTTTTGCAAACTGATAGAACTTGAGCATTTCTGGACTTGATCTTACTGCCTCTTCCAATTTCGAATCTTCAATCCCTTGTAACGAGCTTTCAATGTCATCCAAACCGATACTAAGCAGGTGATGGAGATCGACCAGATTTAATTCCTTAATAATCCGTTGAATCTCTTTGATGTAAAAGAGTTTTTTTGACCCAGTTTTTTGTAGCGATTGGGTCTGGAGCAGACTTTTTCTGTCATAAATGTCCTTGAATCCTGGAATAAGATTAATATAGACCTCCCTAACTATGCGTAAAGACTCAGGATTTAAGATACTTGTTTTATTTGCTTACCAAAATGCTTGTACATCCTAGTCATTCTAGGGATGTTCCCTTTCAGAGCCAGGACGGCCTCAGTTATCCCAAGTGTTTTTACTCCTCGAAGCATTGCCTTCTGTTCGCAAATACAGATAAACCCTGCCATCTCATGTTTCAAAACTGTTTCCATCATCTGAACTGAGCGACTCAGTGGTTCACTCGAATCCCCAAACGCTATTAACAAATCGGTGATTTCTAGGAGAAAGGGGATTTTGATACTTTTCTCGTACAGAAAAAGAATGAGATAATTAATAGAAAAACGTGAATTCCGCTCACCTCCAGCCACCGGGGAGACGGAAGTAGCAATTTTAGGATTGCCCTTGTCAGGTTTTACCCATGCGGATGGCTGCCTCTTTGCCTTTGGAGGCTTTGGGCTGTTACTAAAATACTGTAATGGTGAGGTTAACTGCTTCTCGGCTCCTCCTGTAGGTTTCCTCTGCCGTTTTGGTTTAGTAGTGGGAAGACCGCGTTCGGCTGCTTGGGATGTTGGAGCGTTTGATCCATTCTTTCCAGTTATTTTGCCATCGGATATTGTTAAACGAACTGGCTCACACGTGCTATTATATTTAGCTGTAATCTTCGGAGGAGGCGTTGACGATTCAGCTTTTCTTTTAGTAGCCGGTTTAGCAGCAACTGGTGTCGGTGTGGATGTTACAGTTTCCTGTTTCCCAATTATTTTCTTCGAATGTTGCGGTTTTTCTCGTTTCACAATAATAATATCGTTTGACTTGATAGAATGATCAGGAATGACGTCTTGGCGCACTAGAATTTTCTGCTTGGATTGGACACAGGCTGGGGATTCAGAACTGCTTTGCCTCACTAACACCTGCTTCTGCTTTACTTTTCCAGCGGAAGTAGATACTGCTTGCTGTTGTTGCTTTACCGGGATTTTCTTGGGCCGAGCAGTTATCACAATGGGAGGAGTTTCGTGTTTGACTGGAATTTTTTTTGATTGAACAGCTATTCGAATTGCTTGGGTTATGGGCTTGGCCTTATTGTTGACCGAATTGCGCGGTTCCTGCTGGGACATTCAAAGAAAACTAAGTAGGTAACTTGTGCCAACTAGACGACTGGGGCACTGGGATAGCAAACGAATGAGTAAACATATAAGGAACAAAATCAGCATCTAATGCTAACCAATATTCAAATTATTTAGCGGGAGTAATAATTCGTAATTGTTGATTTACGTTCTTTGCCAAGCTTGTAATCTTGACGTTGTTCGTGTTCCTTTTTCTTGCGAGAATTTCTGACGCTGCAACTAAATCCTGCAAAGACGGCGGAGTCAGAGAGTCAGGGGCTGGTGAAGGTTTGTTCGGGACGCGTGGGATAGTGACACATGGACGGCCTCCACCGGATATTGTTGTTACTGTCGGAATGTGGTACCTGGCGGTATTGAGCATGTGATTGCTCGTACCCTTCTTCGTAATACCACCGCTGGAGACCTTCACTTTCATTGCTCTGTTCTCTCTGTCCCTTACAGTCTAAGAACTCGTTTGTTGTAGCCCTGGAAAACCCAACATAGTATTAGAAGTGTTAATACTTGACCTTTCAGTCCTTCGTAGTTTCTCTAATTCTATCACCGGTAACTAACTGGTAAATACAAGTAACAGTAACACCAAATTATACTACTGCTTTTGTAGTAGACCTAGCTTAGGCTCATCAAAATCAACTTACCAGGCATTGGAGATCTGATACTCACTTTCGGATTGAACGTTGATGAAAGGAACCACTACCACTAAATCCAGTAGCATTTCTGCAGATTTCTGTCCATGGCGTTCGTTTCCCAATTAATTTTTCAAAGATTTGTGCAGGACTAAAAAATGTTTGTATTAATGCTATTAAGCTTGGCGGGTAAAATTTATATTCTTCATCTGCAAAAGACTCCAAAAATGACAATGACATTTTCTAACAACAAACAGCAGTTAGTTCACCACAATTTATACACACAACAAGGTTTAGAGAATTTTAAAATAAAACTTAAAAGTTATAGACAGGCCCAGAAAAGAAATTGTTAAATTTTGTATCCCAGAACTGTCTACTGAACACGGCGTTGATCCCTCCAAATTGTCAAAACAAGGAATGGGGATTTAGTTACTCGTCATGAAGCTAATCGGCATCATCTTCCCGATTAATTCAAACATCATGCGCTTCCAAATAACGTTTAAGATTAATAAATTATTCCATAATTATTTGTAAATAATTTATCATTGAAATTTCTTTCAGTAGCGGACCTGCGGAAGGTCTTTCTTCTAAGTCGTCATGGCTGGGTCCCAAAGGGTCGGTTCGTTCCATTCCTTTCCATTTCAAATTATATTCCGGGGAGCTTTTTTTTTTTTTACTGCTCTGCTTCTTCCTTCCTTCCTTCCTGTTCTTCATTAAATTATTCTTTCTTTTTATTTGATTCATTCGGCAAATCACTCACCTATTCCACAAAAACTGGAGACAGGACAAGGACACAGGAACATCTTTTTGGGATTGATTAACTCAAAAGGGATGGCAACTACTTGCCGTCAATGCAATATTTTCCGGAATAAAGTACTCAAACTTTTTCCGGCACTCACAAGGTATGTCCCTTGATCAGGTCGGTTCAAGCTGTCCCCTCATCCCATTTAAAATAATAATAATAAAATCATCATTTTAAATTACACTGCGACACAGAGGGATTTGTACGTCGAGACCCAACCTGAGGGATGTGTCCACTTCTGACGGAAAAGTTCATACGAAAAATCAAGTTGTTATTCCACCAAAGATTGAACGAGGGCCGACGGATATTCTCAAAGTAATCTAATGTTAATAATCATATTGCCGCGTCTTCGGCTTTTGTTTGATGTTCGTTCGGTGTTGCTTAATTTCTCGTGTTTGTATCTCAGGCCTTAGCTAGTACCGTCGGGAAGGATTATACTGCTGCACACTACAGGTATCATGATGACCCTTACCTCATTCCAGTTTCAAATTTGGCAAAGCGAAGTTTTGCACTTTCGAAAGAGTCGGGTAGGAAGGCAGCAAAATGGATCCGCCAGCAGCATGCAGATTTATTTAATCATCGTGTGGCCGAGCCTCCAATTGAGGTTTGTTTTATTCTTTTATTTAATTCATTCTAATTTCCAGTTGGATCTTTTTTGTAGGCATTCTACCCGACACCCGTATTTTCCGAAGATTCTGTTGTTGATGAGGCAGTGCTACAGAATCTGATCAGGGACTCCCACCTCACGGATGCTGTGAAAGTGTATGAAATGCTCAAAATCAAGGGAACAAGTAAGAAAAATTACGTTTTATTGAAAAACTTTTCAGCAGCCGGACCTGTGCCCTGCATCTTATACGGAATAACAGCAAAACATAAGGTAGGAAATGGAGTGTTATCCATTTCGCCATGGAGCCTCTTATACACCACTGAGACAAACTACGAGATCAAATGCTGCTATTCCATTTTCACATCCCCACACTGGGCCACCATCTGTTATCAAATAGAAAAATATTGTATGGCTAAAAGAAAGGCACTGTGACCTAATATGAATAAGAATATATAAATATGAATTGATTGCATGTAAGCATTCCTATTTCAAGGTGTTAGTCGGGAGACCAAGCAAAGTCTATTGGAGCTCATAGCTTACTACAATGAGGCTGAGCCCTTGGATGAAGAATGGACAGAAGAGAGATGGTATAGGGCAGGAGTAGTTGCAAAGGAACGCCCGAGGAATACTTGGAAGTACGAATTGAATATTTTAGCTTGTTTTAGCTCCATTCTGAATTTCCATATTTATTCAGGGAGAACGGGCTTGCCGAGAACATATTTAAGGAATTGGACCCTGCAGATGCCCAGGCATACTGTGCGCTGATTCGAGGCAGAGCGAAACATAACCAAGTAAGAAAATATAAATCACGAAGCATACCTTGTCGTATCATCTTTGAATGCATCTATAGGATCGTTCATTAATCAATATAACGAATAACCATGGCAGTATTATAACAGGTTGAAAAGGCATGGCACCTTCTCCGAGAGGCACAAGCGAAATCACTCCAGATTGATATTGAAACCTACAATTCAATCATTAGAATTGTCAACCTCAGTCGAGAAAACAGTGAACTTCGATGGCAGTTATTAGAAGTAAGTGGAAAACCATGTATTACATTCGCATACTAACCAAAACCTTCATTTTCTGATTGCATCTTTGATTCCTTTCATCCGCCCATAGGAATTGCTCCTGGAAATTAAAAATGCTGGACTTGATCCAAACCTGGGCACTCTCAATGCAATTCTCGAAAGTGTGAGCACATTCGGTAATATTCGGCAATCAAAAACCTTGTGTTTGGCAGTACTTTCGGAATTTAAGGAACTTGGAATTACACCATGTCTTGCATCATACTATTACGTTCTCATGTCTCACTGCAAGGAAAGTATGTCAATTCCCAATCTTCCACGTAATCATGCATCAGTAAAGTACTTGTGACTAAAAAGAGAATTGATTCACAGGAGGTCCTGTCAGCTCCATATTAGTGGATATTTTGAATGAGATTGAAGGGAAAAGTTTTACAATTCATGACCCAAAGGACACTTTTTTCTTTGTTACGGCCATGGACCTTTGCAGAAACCACCTCCAGGATTTGGATTTGGCCAATAAAGTCAACAAACTTCTACATGTTGGGAACAACTACGATCTAATTGGAGATTCTTACAAGGAGTCTGTCTACTAGTGAGTTCAATTCAGAATATTTCTACGAGGTAGCAAAAGAGCAGGAGTAATCAATGTTTTCCGGATTTTCAGTCGACACTTCATGGGATTAAAATGTAGCACGGACCCTTTTGACACGTTCATGGAATTCTACAACAAACTTGTTCCTAATATCTACACCCCAGAGCCCCAAATCATGGAGGTAGAACTTGTTCGCACTAAAACTCAAATGCGTTGATCAATATTCAATGCTATGTACCATTTTTCGTTCATTTCTAGGAAATCTTGAAGTCCCTGCAAATTAATGAGGGGTTTGAATACATTCCTCAATTGTGGTCAGACATGATCATCTTCGACCAAACGTACCGGGAAACCCTGGTCTCACTTCTTCTCTCCATTATGTCAAGCTACACAAGCTCAAGCGAGTTCCGGCCGCTTACCGACACTTTTGCTGACATTGCTTGGAAAGTTTGGAACATCATTGAAACGCAGGATCCAGAAAGGACTAAAAAAATCAGTTGGACTGGGCAAATGCTTGGAAACATCATAATAATTTTGCTAAAAGCGAGCCGAATTGATGACGCGTTCCAAATTTTGAAGAAACTTCTCCAATCTCCCCTCGATATCCTTGGAGTCCCGGATATCGATGCTCTGAAACTTTTCTTGGATTGCTCAGTAGAAAGGAATAACGCAGTCATGTCCTTGGTATGCTTCAACTAAAAATGCTGCTTCGCTTCAATTAATTCTCATCCCTTGTTTCATTCATGACTGTAACACTTCCTTCTCTTTATTTACATTTTTAGGCCTGTATTCAATACGTAAGTGATTTCGGATTCGCTGAAGTCGTAGAGATGGCTTTATCTGTATTTGAGAAGGTGAGCTTGGATGGGATTCAAGTGGCTCGATTAAGTAACATCGTGGGCTTCGACTTGGCGACAGAAAAATCTGTGAAATCATCACAAAATCTCACAGGACCATAACTTATCTACTTTTTGTTTGAATCTTTTAGTAATCTTAGATTTTTTCATCTAGGCATTTTTGTTTATTGAAAGGAAAAGTAAAGTTATCAATTTAGGCCAAATATTTAGCAAGTGCTAAGGAATTGTACTGTTTCAATTCATATGAACTTATACGTACCAGAAATGACGCTCTTGCTCAAATGATACTTGAACTACTTCTGGTTGCTGGTACCCAAGTCTTCCGGCCTCTCTTCTCGCTCGCGGAAATCTAAAAGAAGAAAGACTTTTAAAGAAAGAAAGATTTTTAGCTTGACGCTTCCTTTGCTCCTAATTTATGGCCGGCAACTTACTCGCAGCAAATGCCCCGAAATACCTCACAGCAATAGAGGCTCTTAAGTTGTCTCGTGCAGTTGCAGTATCCACTCACCTGTGGGAGGTTACCTGGGATACTGCAGAAACAGACGAGGAATGCCAAGATGGATGCGAAGAGGAGGAATTGTTGGAAGTCGTGCCTCATAGTTCCAGGCACTTCTTATTTACTTACTAATGTGGTAACTGCCACTTCAGTCCGACACTTTGGATTTTTTTATCTAAACAGTGTCCATCTGAGAATTCAATGAGGAACCAGAATGCCAGTTCTCCAGTATTTCTCCAAGATGTATTTTGTTATTTTTGCCTAATCGACGCTTTTGTCTGACCTCCTTAACTTATCTTCCTAAGGTCAAATATGCGAGGAGCTCTGTCTCTGATACAATGTTTCTTTCATTTACTTTAGCATCATTTGCCTTTCTTACTGAGAGGCATCCATTGTCCATTCAACGATTCAACCATTTTCTTAATCGGAAACACAGAATTCTCGCTGAAATCTTTACCTTGACCTGCTTTAATTTGCCTCATCTGTAAAATTAAAATATTTGGACCCCAAAAAATTTGTTCTTTTTTCGTTTAGTAGAGAGAGGGGTCACTGACCTGTCACTCAGAATCCTGCGTAGAAGTTTATTGTTCCAAACTAAAGTTCACGGGCAAAGGTGAGCATTGAGGGTGCGCCAGCCCTAGCTATCGAACCCCGCACCTAATTTGGACCCCAAAAAACAGTTCCGCACTGCAGAGTGGGGTGCGTGCGGTGGACATGTCTGTTCTAGGTTTTGAGATTTGGCCCCGGCTGAGACACTCGTTCCCATTTTAAATTTAATTTGCATTTTCCTCTGGCTGGCTGTGGTTCTCTTGACCTTTCTTCTGCTCCCACACTTTTCTATTAAAGCTTTAATAAGAAATTGCTTCCATTTAGCCGTTAGAGTAACATCAAGGTTAATCAAGCATAATAACCTACTTTGGTTTGGTTGTCTTTATTGTCATTGAGAGTGTCATTCTTCGAAATGGCGAGTTTACACAAGAGAGCACTAATGAAGGGCTATACAGCCTCTCCCCTTCCTCCAATACCTCGGAAGGTCGGCGGCACTGGTTCTGGGTATGACGTTAATCAATTCATTCAATTATCAATCCAGGAAGCATCAACATTCCTGTCTGTCAACGCTTTATTTATAAAATGATCTTTCTTTCTTTTATTTCTAACGTGTAACTCACTTATTCTATGATTGATTACTCCGCAGCGGTCGTATGCAGCGCGACTTCAGCCCCATACACTGGTCAAAGTACTTTCAGAAAAAAGAAGTAGTGGACATTGGGGATGGCTCCAAGTTCTGTGTCTACCGCTCCTCGAATACTACCGTAGCTGGGTCACCAACAGTTTACTTTCTCCACGGTGGAGGATTTTCTGGCCTGACTTGGTCACTCGCTGTCGAAAACTTAATGGCACTGCTCGAGTGTCACGTCGTTGCAGTTGATCTCCGTGGGCACGGCGAGACGGAGACCGAATCTGACTACAATCTGACAACTCAGCAACTGGTCGAGTAAGTATCGGCGCACTTCAATTGACGTGTATTTTGCTCTAAAAGTGATTCGTTCTCACAAATTGTATGGATTACAGGGACTTGATTAAACTTGCCAGAGCAATGAATCTCGATCAGGGTCCAATTATTCTCGTAGGTCACTCCCTGGGTGGTGCATTGGCTGTGAACTTTGCTACAGAGTGCAAGAGCTCCAATGAATTCAATGTCGTGGGCCTAGTTGTGATTGATGTCGTGGAAGGATCTGCCATTGAGTCTCTTGTCACCATGAACGTGGTCCTACGTAACCGACCCAATTCCTTTCCAAATATTTCGAAAGCCATTGAGTGGAGGTAAAGTAGGCCTTCCTTGTTTTCTCTCATAGGGTACTTTTTGATTACATGCTCGGACTTAAATGGTTAATTTTTGTTTCAAGTGTAAAATCTGGTCAAGTTCGCAACATTGAGTCTGCACGAATCTCAATGCCCGGTCAGACAAAGAACTCAGTTACCAATGAGCCTGCCACTCTTCAGATTTTGGATCCAAATAAGAAATCCAACCTCTCCCCAACCCAAAGCAGCGGTGGTGCTGTTTCGACTGAGAAACACAGTGAATCCACTGGAGCGACCGGTAGTGGTCCGGAGCCAGTTGCCAGTCCGCCTGCTCTCCGTTCAGATGCAATCATCGAAGAAGAAAATGAAGAGGCTGAACCGCCGCCGTCTCACTTCCTGCCTCCTCCGCCTATCCCTGCTGCTGCAAATACTCAAGTGAGATGTTACCCAATGTTAGACTAGATTGACATTAGAATCCAATTATACCCTTTTAACTTTTGTGGTGCTCCGTATACAGGTTGATAGTTTGACCTGGAGAATTGATCTCAGCTTGACTCAACCCCATTGGAATGGTTGGTTCGAAGGTCTTTCCAACAAGTGAGTGCGCTGACTATTTAATTGAACATCCAGATAACAGACATTAACTATGGGAATTATTTACTAGATTTCTGGAATTGCCTTGCCCCAAACTTCTACTGTTGGCTGGAGTTGACCGCCTGGATCGTGAGCTTACAGTAGGTCAAATGCAAGGGAAGTTTCAAATGCAAGTATTGCCAAACGTCGGCCACGCAGTTCACGAGGACGCTCCGTTTGAAGTTGCACAAAGTATTGGATCATTCCTCATCCGCCATAAACTCGTCACTGGGAAAGTGGAGATTCCACCAGTATTTCCAGGATGTTGAAACAACAAAACAGCACACTCCCACCCAATCAACCCAAGAAAGAAGTCTAAACCCCACCGTGTCTCAATTTGAATCCAAATAACGTAAACCAAATTATTCGTGTCAGAGATTGTTTTGCTCAACAGAGCCCCATTTAATTGTTTGTTACCGAGATTATAAAGGTTTTTATTAAAATAATTTACAAGGATGTTTCGTTTCTTCTGAGGAAGTCTCTTGATTTGTCGTTTGTTTGAGATTCTAAAGCTTAAAAGTTCATAAGACTAATGGAAGACAAGTTCTGATCACCAGCACCAATTCTTTTTCTAATTAATTATAATCACCGATTCGTTTCCCCATGTAGGAGTAGGAGTGGTTTTTAGTTTCTTAACATGAACCTAAATTTGTCCCATTGAAAAATAGCTTTATGGAAGCACAACTTGATAGTTAAATTCTTTGGACTAATTTGGAGACTATACTATGTGAATCGTTCATAACTTGTTTGCGTACGTCCGTTACTCGTGTTTCAGTAGATTTCAACGCACATGGCAATTCCCATTCCACCACCAACACACAGAGCAGCAATGCCTTTCTTTCCTCCAGTTTGCTTGAGGGCATGGAGAAGTGTGACGAGGACGCGGGCCCCAGAGGCACCAATCGGATGACCCAGAGCAAGAGC
>Ga0194135_10002232_pt1 | contig 11728 bp, 12 predicted proteins | sample LitLau_LLRF_2013_FD_134024 | JGI IMG/M metagenome (GOLD analysis project Ga0194135, IMG submission 134024) | Freshwater sediment microbial communities in response to fracking from North America - Little Laurel Run_MetaG_LLRF_2013 (version 2) | ecosystem: Environmental > Aquatic > Freshwater >... | reverse complement strand
TTTCCTTACTCAATTAAAAATGTACAATTTCCAATCCGATTATTTCATATTTGAGTAGCACGGGTACCTCGGAATTTAATCCCCTCCGTCCTATTAATTAATTATTGTTTTTCCTTACTCTGTAGCTCGACGCTGGAGGACTCCCTACAGAGGTTACTTCACTCCTACGACGTAGCAATGAACGGGAAGCAAGCGGAACTGGACCGCCTGGAAAAGACAGTGGAAGAAAATAAAATCAGGATTGAAATTCTGGAGCGGAAGTTTACAGAATCTGAAGAACGGTTCGAGGAAATGCGAATTACAAAGAGATTACAGGAAATAATGAGGAACGTGGAAATGGCTGATAACTTTAAGCGAAATCGAGCCGCTAGAATCATCCAGGTACAATGAACATCAATCCTATAACCTAATTTTGACAAATTAGGCAATTACCGTAAGAAAACAATTACCGAGAAACATACTTACCTCGGAGTAATTCTTTCCTTAGGGCGCCTGGCATCGGTACAAGTTAAAGAAATACCGGAAGATGAGGAGAAAGGCGAGATTACGAAGGAAGCCCAAAATCCCTGGACAATCCAAACCACGGCGGGGTAGGGACAAGGAGAGGAGTGCAGATGGATTCTCCTCAGACGTTTCCAGCATGACAACTGGAAGGACCTCCACGATGGGTTCCAATGGACCAGGCAATCCAATTGTGAGTAATCGCAGAAAACAAGCTACCCTTGGACCGTCCCACTTCAAGTTTAATCCTTGATCTGTTCTAATTTACTGTTTAATTTGTGGGTTAGAATAAAAGCATAGCGAAAGATAGTTCCGCATCCATTTCACGAATAAATAAGAATTAAAAATAAAATAAAAATTAGTTTCCCTGTTATAAATAATATAAAATCACATGGCATTACGTTAAGCTAAAAGCCACGGGATTGTCTGTCACCGTACGGTTCACTGAAGGCTAAAATTGCATGATCACAACGTTACATGGGAAAAACATTCCTTTAAAACAATCAGTCGTCCCTGCTTCCGCTTGTTACAAGAATATTTGGCATATAAACCTGATGAGTAATAATTTAAACATTTAATGATAATTGTGTTGATATCGTCGGAGAAGCGCGGACTTTTCCGTTTGGAGCTTCCCAACTTCCTCTTGAAGGGTAACAATTAATCCCTTCAGACACTCATTCTCTTCACGCTCCTGCTCCAAAGCGGAGTTCCGGACTTGACTCTGTTGTAGCTGCCAAAGAGTTTTCTCCAGCTCCTTCCGTAAGAAACCTGCTTCAGAATCCTGACGCTCCTGATTCTTCCCAGCATCTGGATATGGAGGAGCAGGGATTCCTCCTGGAAAGCTCAGAGTTGGTCCGAATTGAAACACGCCCGACTCATCCCTAGAAACTTGGAGAAGGGTTGGAATAGACAGCTTGAGGGGAATTGAGCCAGGTGAGCTGATATTGACAGGTGGTCGATCCTCGATCAACTCCAAGTTCAATCCCACCAAATCAATCTGTGAATCAAGGATAAGAAATCAGAGGTAACTTTATTTGCGAGTGAGAATGTGCAATTCCAGACATTATGCACAGGGAAAGGGAAAGAAAAGAAAATAAAGTTGACCGATATCTGGACTTACCTTCATTGGAATTGGATTAGGTAGGACTTCATCCTCCAATAGATCTCCGATTCCCATGCAGGTACTCGTGTGAAGCCTTTTTAAACAAACAAAAATCATAAGTAAAAACTCGACCAGTAGCGTTTAGAAAATTATCAATAAATTGTAAAGAAAAAACTAACCTGACTTGAGGCTCATTACTGAAATCTACTTGCACTTCCAGATTAGCCTTTGTTGATTGGAAAATTGCATTGCGAATTGGAGAAACCGTCCCTGGTCTATCACTCAGGTTGACCCGGGGAAGGGTGGGTGTCGTAATTTCTTTTATCACGGAAATGACTTGTTCGGACCTCATAGTACCCAAGAAACTTTCACCGTTTATTTTCTGTCCAAGCCTTAACTTGATTGCTCGTCGCTGGGTGGGACTCCCGCTGGATAGTGCCATATCCTTCTCATCCGGACTCCGCTTCCGACCAGAAAACTTATCCTAGAGAAAATATTTTCAACAAATTATTTGTCATTCAAATTCACGCAAATTAAGATTCTTCCGACTTGAACACTAAAGCCGCTTTAACTACAAAATAATATTACTACTATTTCGTATCATGCTACATCCGATTCTCAAAGTTTTTTTGCAATTAGACACATAACGAAATAACCATGTGTATTGAACAAGAACAAAGAAATTGGGTTTAATACCTCATTCTCATCGGGCATCTTTGTTAGTATTAGATAAAACAATTGGGGAAATGCGATTAAATGTGGTTGAATAATCTCTTCATTTTACCCCTCAATCAAAGAAATTGATAAACAGTTTTAGTTACCTGGAAATCCTTCCATGTAACTTCTGGCAATTCACCGAGGGCTACCGACTTGAATTGTAATTTAATGGCAGAACTCAATCCGTGACTTTCTTGAGCAATTTCTACTCCTTGAAGCTGCAGGGTTAAAACGGAGATCTAGGAATATAAAATTGCACTTAAGTTAGTTTCTGTTCACTGAAAATTTTTGAGTGTGAAATCCCGAAAACTTACAATATTGTCATGATCCGCTCTGGACATTGAGATTTCTTGACTAATCCCACTGGGCGATGGAGTGGATCGCTCCTCTCCAAAAATATTCTCCTCTACTTCTACAGCGTCTACAGCTACCTCAATTTCTGAATCAATTTCTAACCGGCGATCCACGTTTGGGCTCGTAATTGAAAGAGATCCGCCTTCCGGTTCTCCAACGTCGAGTTGTATAAAGTTATCTGAAGAGTCTGAACTGATGTTTGACCAATTAGAGACAATTTCGCTATCCGGCGTTGCAATCCCACCACCAGCTTTGTTGAATGAAACTGTAAGATTTGTAAGACTATGCTTCGTGCTCCAGCTCATCCCTGGGAATCCGTTTCCATTCGTAGGATTGGATCCCAAAGTCGGGTTGCTCCCACCGCAAAGGCTTCGTGTCATTGGGCTCGTAGAAGACGGCGTTGTGCCGAACGGTTTTTGAAACAATGGGAGACATTTTGCGAATTGAAGGTTTTTTCTATCAACCAAATATTGGTGACTGTAAAAAAAATTTTTTTTTATCATTTCACTCTTGGAATAAAATGTAAAGAAAAGGTGGAAACTTACTTTTCACATTCAGTGTCTGCACTGCAAGATTCTGGATTAGCTGAATCCAGTTCCATTGACGGAGACTCTTGTTTCTCCTCTTCAGAAGCGCGCGGAAAGATAAGTGAGAGTTCGAGTCCGTTGAGGTATCCTACAAAGGTGACAACATTCTTCAAGACTTCCTCTCCAAGGATTGCACGGGAGTCCAAAGTGAGGTAGAGTGACATTTCCCCAATGGCCTCTACCATTCTCATGATAAACAGGAACTGGTAGTGTGTCAACTGGATCTTCCCTGTTTCACCCGTACTTATCAAGGCGTGAATATTCTTCTCTTGTAATTTCCCGTCTCCCTCTCTGCCCTCATCTACGTAAACCCAGGCTGAAAATGGGATTGCATCAATGAATGGATAAATGATGGTGTTGACGTCTCGCCCATCTCCTTGGCTGCCGTGTCGATTCGATGCCTTCTTTTTAGAGGAAGCTGAGCCTGTTTCCGATGGAAGTCTTTTTCTCTTCTCTTCAACATGGAAGTCCGCCCACACAGGATCCAGATGGATGTACCAGACGTCACGTGGTTCAGTCCACAAAAAGTCTTTGGTTAAATCACGGGCAATTTCAGTGAAGCTAGAACAATTTAACTTCTTCGAAGGACGCAGTTTGTCTTGGCCTGAAAATGGAATTAATTTCGGAAACTGTATAATAAAGGTAAACACAAAACGCTCCATTAGTTATTCTACGTACCCTCAGCATGTTTCACAAATTTCTCTTGAAGCAAAGGGACATCACTATCTGTCGATGGGAAACTAGAACCGTAAATTAAATCTCCTCTTTGCAGTAACTCAATGCATTGGGTAAGTTGATGAAGCGTTCCCGTATCTGTGGATCGATAGTTGGACAAAACCAGGCGAGAGACTTGAATATGCAGGGACCTTGGTCGTTCCTTCTGGCCAGAATATTCACAGGGGTTTTCAAAAATAATCTGAGGAAGAAATAAAGTTAGTTGGTTTAGTTTCAAGTTATTCTTCCTGGTAGCCCGCCTACCTTCGGCATGAGCATCTCAACACGAACATCCACATAATCAGGCTCTTGAGGAGGGTTTACACCGGACATCACATTGTTTAAATTGGACATAAACGAGTTCAACCAGAGGATCGTACAGACGTCCAGTTGAATTTGTATTGGGTGCAAGTAAGCGTAAATCTTGGCGCTGGGTAGTGGGAAGCAAATTTCCCCAGGATAGTAGAACCAGGAGAATTCTGCGTGTATAACCGGCAAGTCTTTGGGTCTCTCAATAAACGCTGAAAAAGTAAAAATTGAATAATGCTAATGGGTATGTGAAGGTCTTCTAAAAATTATCTTTAAACAAAATAGTTCTACAGGTAGCAACTCACTAGAAATGAAGGGCAGTGGAGATGTCCGTTTCGAAGATGTTGTGACCCTATACAGAGACAAGTCTTGAATCCTGATAACCAAACAACTGCCCATCAGCTTAGCAAGTCGAGCTGAGACTTCATCCTTCACGGGATTGGATTCGAACTGTGGGCCGGCTTTTCCTGGTTCTAGGGGATGTGTCCGAGTTAGCGGAGAGTGCAAGGATTCCGTCGAGAGAGCATCGATGAGTGAAATTTTGAATGCCTTTAAGGCTTGGTGTAACCATTGAGCTACCGTATTGTCGCTTTGAGAATACTTTTGCCAAGATTTCCGGCTTCCTATGGCCAGGTGATACGGATAAAAGTCGAGCATGACCTGTTAACAGAGAGTGTAGGAGATCTTCAATTAAATCAGAACGGAGGTCACCACTCGGTGAGTAGCATGCGAACTCACTTGACTCAATGATAACTGCAATGCCCCACCATCCTTCAGATCTGGATGTTGAGATCGTCCAGCTTAAGAGAGGAGAGAAATGCATTTAGAAAGTTCACCAAAAATCAATAGCCAGGCAAATGGATTCACTCACCTCCAGGGTCATCACAAAAATGCAGATCAATTTTCTCACAAACAAAATGATATGAGGTCTCTTTGACATCATAAAGATCAAATTTTGTGTGGACAAGTCTGGTATCAATGGCATTCGTCTGAGTAATTTGGGCGTGGTACTCCGGCAAGCTCTGAAAATGAAGAGCAAAGGTCAGCAGCCCATAAGTTAACCAAAGGAGGGCTTCTACAGCTAGCTGCAGGACACTGGAGGGAATTGTAAGGAAATTCAACTCTTGAAAGGAAAAACGTTCTCATTTCGGGGAATTCATCGTGTTCGATGCTTCGATGAGTCTTTCAGCCTCTTAAACATCCAGGAAACAAATGACACGGTAAATTGTGAATCAACGGCCATTTTGATAAGCACATGCATTAAAATCCCAGCAGGATCTACGCGAAAGGCAATTAAGCTGAGGTCCCTTTAATTTCTTCAGGTTTGTCCCACTTGAACAAGCAGAGTTTGTGAGAGGGAATACACAAGGCAAAACACGAATAGTTTAGTTACCTACCTCTAATTTTCTAGCAGCTTTCATCCTCTGCGTGGTTTCTGTCGCTTGTTTAACCAGGCCAGAGAGAGAGCTCATAAAATGAAGAGCAGCAAGTATTTGGGAGTCCGTAAGTACCCATAAAAGATCATCCAGAATCAGTGAAAGACGACATCCAAGCACTTGAGAGTCTTATGGGAGAAAAGACATTTCCGCATCAGTTATATATGGGATCTCCGGAATTAAAATAAAGCAGTAGGGGATATTAAGGGAATTGGGACCATTGTGGGGAAAAAATTGGTCATTCGTTTCGTATTATAGAAGAAGTCATGCACCCCCCGGAAGTATTAAAACTTTACTATTTTTTATCAGCAGTAAACAAAAATGCTCGTTCTCAGAGTGGAGTTGTTGGAAATTTTTGTGTGTAAAATGTTATTTCCACTAAAATGAAACAATGCAACGACAAGATGAACTAAATCTGCCAACACTTTGTTTTCTCGTAAGAAATGCGATAAAGGCGAGCGAATGAAAAAGCGGGACAGTAAACATTAAAAATTGAGTTTACCGTTCAAGCTTTTCTTGATGACAATGCGAGCTTTGGCTTGATTTGCCAAGAGTCTCAATGGGGCGAGCTGACGATCCAAAGTTGATCTTGCTTCCAATCTCAATGTCTGCCACTCCATTTCTTTAAAGATGAGCGTTTCTCCCTTTGTGAGGTCCTTCAGTCGGGTTCCAGATAGATCTGCTCTACTCCAATCTGGGGCTCGAGACTCTACTCGGATTCTTGATATCTGAAACAGAGTAATATGGGAAAGATTCCTTATTTTGTAAAACGGTTAACATACCTGAACTTTAGACTCAAATTCTCGGTTCTGGAACGTGATTTCCACGGAATTAACAGTAGCGGTGATGCCGTCAATGACTTTATTTACAAATCCGTATTTACCAAAAGAAGGCGGGGTAAAGGATGGGTTGTTTTCACAACCCGCCCGAAGCTCGTCACAGGCTTCGACTCGAATGCTTACTTCATCCAAGCTCTGTAAAAGAAAGGGAAATTAAATTAGATCCCTGTTTTAAAGTATGTAGCATAACTCGAGAAACTTTTTCATAACGGTTCCAACTCTCAGCATCGCATGTCCGGATTTTCACTGTTCTTATTCAGAATTTCCCTTCTTATACCCCCCTTACATTTCTGAAAGAACATAACTAACTGTGGGTGATGTGCTGAGAGTGAGTGGCAGAAGAGGGAAAGGTGTGCATACTTATACGTTAAAGATTCATGGTCAAAGGTTGCTTTACTCAGCTGGAAATATAATCTGTAATCGTGTAATCCTAATATTTTTAAGACGACAGAAAAATTGGGTCATGAGGACATTTTTATAACTGGAGTGTAGATCGAGAGCAATGCTTGACAATACGGTCAACAAAAAATAAGATTCCCACCCAACCACGAACCTCTTCTTGCTACTTCTCCATTGTTAATTTTCAGAATTCCATCCAGACTAATTGGGAAAATTCTCAACCCTATATTAGCAAAAAGCTTCCTTATTCCGTTCAGTTTTCATGCTTTATAAAATCCTTGTATGTTTATAAGCTCGGAGCTTTCTATCCATTGATTAGAATAGAAAGGCTCACGCCACGCCGAGCGTGCCTTACTTACCAAATGTATAGGAACACTTTTCAACTTTGTCCATGGAATCCGAATCAGAACGTGATTACAGGTGGCTTGGGTTAATTTCATCCAGGATGGAAGGCTCAGCAATTCTGTCATAACCTCCTGGTCTAGTTCGAGGTTTCTGAGCTCTCCTTCCCCTTTGAAGGTACTCAGATTTATCTTGTCTGAAGATAAATTCTTGGCATATCTACGGCAAAACAACATAAACATAAGTTGGTGGGCCCCTTAAAAGCGATTTGAAATTAAAACAGAATGGGAACAATTTATCAAAATAATTTTAGTTCTGAAGATCCTGAACTTACCGCGATAGGTGTTTTAGAATTTGGTTTTTTATTAGTCCAGCCATGACGAGGTTGAGGTACTAAAGTTCGTTAGCTGAATGAGTCCAATTTCGAACCAGTTTCCTCTAAAAAAGCAAATTGATATTAAAAAATGAAAATAAATTCCTAGAGGTTATTTTTCCTAATAGCAAAGCACTTTTGATTGCTGGGAAATGACACATAGTTATGTAGAAAGTACGCATGGATTATGCTATTGTCATCAACGGAAAATAGATAATAAATATCCTCATGTATGATTCATTTGGTGTACACAACAGAAGATTACGGAATCAAATCATAATAGGTTTAGGCCGAGGCTTAGTTTTGAGTCGTTTAAAATGAAATTCGTTTATGAGCCAGCCACTAAATCAGAAAGTCATAAATTCAATTTCAATTTCACTAGCAAGTACGCATCTAAAACAGGTGTAGCATGTAAACGTTTGTTTGAACTAATCACTGGCACTGGTTATCCCGAAAAAGTAATGACAATATAGGGAGTGTATGAACTTTAAAAGGCTTTTAGTAATTAAGAAGACGCCTAACATGCCTCGCAAAAGCCTTTGGAGAAGTTTACGTGACGTAAAAATTATACCGACATAATATAAAAGGAGACTTACAGGGAAACTGACAACCACGGTCAGGTTAATTAGCACTAAAGTTGAAACAATCTTCAAATTGATTTAATACGTTTTTCTAATGTATCAAGGGAAGAAACTAATTTCCAGTCCAGCCCAGTCTGCTGCAGTGTCAGCTGCACGGTGCAGCACCTGCATATAAATTGAGGAAATGAAATGAAAGGTTCAAATGAGCGAGCGAGAGAGTATGATTTAAATGAAGAATCAACTTACCTGACTTAGTCTGACTCTGGCTAAAGTGGATTGGATCCCGGCGAGGAGTGGTTCGTTTCTGCAATTAATCTTTGGTTCCCTTTCACCTTTCATATGGTTATGGCAAGAAAAGAAGGAATAATGGAAATAAATGAAGATGGAGCAGGAGCAAGACAGGAAGATGAGGAGGAGCACGGGGCAGAGATCATCCAGCACTGAAATAATCAGCTGTGATCTGAGTGTGAAAGAAAAAAAAAGTTCTCCATCTCCACTCCACAGGTCCACACTCACACTCCTCTTTAGCTCATCTCCCTCCGCTCCGCTCCGTCTTCGTTGTAAAATTCGTTGGATTCATGCGCCTCAAATTCCTTTGCATATGGGCACACACGCGAGCAGGTCGAATCAGGTCAAAATCCAGGATGACCTTTTGTTGTGCTAAATTATCAACCGCACTTATGCAGGCTCCGGTGCTAGACAAACAGCGGACCGAGTCCGCTGGGGACGGGGAGGCCATGTTGTGCGTCTGCTTCCCCTCGATTTTTAAAATGTCTGCTCCCGTTGTATGTTTAAAATGTCTGCTTTCTGCTCGACTTTTAAAATGTCTGCTAGTCAGCTTCTGCTTTCGTTGTTTAAAATGCTCCCGTTGTATGTTTAAAATGTCTACTCCCGTCATGTTTAAAATATGTCTGCCTCCGCTCGATTTTTAAAATGTCTGCTTCTGCTTTCGGTGTTTAAAATGTCTGCATGCCACGGATTTTTGAAAAGCCTGGATCCGTTGTATGTTTAAAAGGTCGCCCCCGCGTCGGCGTCCCCTCACGTAAACGCCGAAACTTTAGTCCGCGTTTCGATATTACTATGGAGGACTTGGCACTGGCAGGAAATGCTTTTGTAATTAATAAGTTACACATCTATCTGGCCTGAGTGGGTATTGCAATGTCCACTCGATATTTGAAATTTCCGCCGTCCACTCATAAAAATCCCGATGTTCAGCTAACGTTTCTTCTCCACCTCTAATTTGTTCTTATTCAAAACAAGTTAATGCGTCATAAGCTCGAGTCGACTACGGAAGACAGGCTTGAATCTTGAAAATTTGAACTACTTGGGGTACGTTTGATTTTGAATTTGAAAGAGTTTATTAACGAATCTTTTCCTAGTAAGTAAGTAGGTTAAAAGCCTTGCCCCAACAAACACTGTTCTCCCCGAAGTTGCTCACACCCATGTACGTATTTTACTTTATTTTCAAAATTCTAAACTCTGCAACTAATAGCCACTAATTTGGATGATTATTAACCGACTGCCCGCTTAGTTTTCATTCGGAGGGATTGAAGTAAGTGTGAGCAAAGAAAAAATACGCGACTTTTTTTTATTCTGACCTCCGGAGGGATCTGATCTGAAGAAGGGAGAGAAAGTAACTCCCATAACTTGGCGTCAGCCACCTTTGGACATGAAATCGAACGAATCAGGATTAATTGAAGATTAAGTTGGAAATTACTTCTTCTTTTAAGTTTCTCTTGTGATTATTATTCTATTTAAGTCAAGACCGCTCCGAGCGTAGTCAATGCGTTACATTTTACAGGGATATAAAATCAATAAATACACTTCCATTTCCCAACTAACTAAACACTGCTAATAAAATCAACTAACATTTCAGAACCTTAATTTGTAATAGTGTTTAATTCATATGGAATTCCTTGATTTGGGTTTTCTAAAGAAAAATTAAAGAATCATTCATCTTCTAATACATGGCAAATTGGCTCATCCAACTATAGAAGCATTAATTACATATTAATCTTGAGATTCTTAAATTTTAGGAACCAAAGAGAAAATTATTACATACATCACTTGTCGTTTTAAAAAGTATGACTTTGGTTAGATGAGTATTTTTATCGACGTGACTAATTTCTTACTAATGATTATTAAAACTAGACCAGATCTAGATACTGAGATTAAAATGACCCGGCCAATAAGTCTGTCACACTGGGATGAACATAGTCAAACTCATTTCAATATTACGACACAAATACTTAGGAAGTACAACAATATCTTACACAGAGTTGTACTTGGAACGATCAATGGTAACAATAATTATGATATATCACAATATTCTAGTTTGAATATACTCACTTTCTCTCTCAAATCAATTACAACAGGTCGGAACATTCAAATCCCAAACGCAGTTTAAATCTCGTCCTTCATTCGTAAATCACTACTTTGTCATTCTACTTAAATTATTCAAGACCGGTTCATGGATCAAATTAATAAAGCTTGATAAAGTCCTTGTTGATAAAATGTCAGCTCAACTCCTACAAAATTATTCGCTATTGCCGAACAAACAGAAGGCTTCGAAAGTGTTCCTTTTGAATTTGAAGTTAACCACGATTTTCTTTAGATACGGAAAGACTCGGATTTGGAGTCAATGTGCTTGAGTCGCAGGTAGACATCCGTGCCAATCCCCTGAAGGGACTGAATTGTTAAGGATCCTCCAAGGTACTCAGCATAGGCACGAGAGGTTGGAAGCCCAAACCCGTAACCATGCATTGGTCCGGAAGTTGTGCTATTGGCCACCTCCATCATATTGGTAAATACGTGGGCCTCAATTCTATTGTCCAGGTCTGACTCGGCAGTGCTGAAATTATACTGCATGATTTTCGGCATCACGTAGTGCGGAATCCCACCACCTCTGTCAGAAATCCTAAAATTCAATGTCAGGGGTTATTCAATAAATTATGCACTCAACACATTCTTATTTCAAATGAATCATCCCTCCTCTAACCTGACTATGAAATCAATGTCATTATTTGCGATGGTAATTTGAATCGGCGGCAGAGCACTCTCGTGTAGGTCAGCATGCGTTTCTATGCTTGCACGGACAGCATTTTTGAGGAGCTCAGGGAAGATGTAATCCAAGGGCAGCTGGATGTAAGGAAACGTTGCATTTATGTGCCCAGACATTTTGATACGTGGAGCTTTTCCATATTTATCTTGAGCGATACGAGTAACAAAATCCGCCCACTTTTCAATCACGTCCTTTACACGCATCGAGATGTTGATAATCCCCACATGGTTTGGCTGGAAATTGGAACGTCCAACTCTTTAGTTTCCATTTCCTTTGATTTTACGGACTAATTAAGGAAAATTGCTGTATGCTGTCGGGTCACGAACCTTATTTTCACCCAATGCCAAGTGATGGGTTGCTAGCATTCGAATCCCAAGACGAGATGTGAGCGTCCGATCCAGAAACTGTTTTAC
>Ga0194135_10002231_pt1 | contig 11729 bp, 5 predicted proteins | sample LitLau_LLRF_2013_FD_134024 | JGI IMG/M metagenome (GOLD analysis project Ga0194135, IMG submission 134024) | Freshwater sediment microbial communities in response to fracking from North America - Little Laurel Run_MetaG_LLRF_2013 (version 2) | ecosystem: Environmental > Aquatic > Freshwater >... | reverse complement strand
TACACTTTCTTCTTAGGAGAAAAGGAGGCGAATCTCATTTTGTAGTTGTGCATTAGATAGAGGCCCGAAGAATGGAAGACGAGGAGCCCAGATTAATTCATTTGGTATTTAGTCTCCTTCTCTCTCTCGGTTGTTCCAAATATGTCAGGGACACTCATATTCATGATGAATTACCCAAAATTGAGAAAAGGAAGAGTGATGGACCAATTTTACTGGATGTTCTTATGACGCAAGCAGAGAAGACAATCTGCTATCCCTACTACTTGTTAAGATTACACAACAACACTTCGCAAGGCATCATACGCACACACATTATTCTGCACAGTATTGTTCTATCAAAATGACATTATATATATATCATGGCATTCAAAAAGCCTTCGAGGAAAGATCCGTGCTGGTGGTGGAGAAGTTGACGGGAGACGAAAGGAGAGGAAGATCGATCGATGGAAAATAAGAGAAAGTGCGAAGAAGTGAGATGGGCAATCGTAATATGTATGAGAGGTGTCATATTCTATTATTTCTGACGTCCCGTGTCATGTCTAATGCGCTCTTGCCTACTCACTTTGTAAATTTAGATTTGAATTGTGTTAGAGGCAGTCGAGTGAGTGCTGGGGAAAGTCTGCTTGGCATTGTGCTCCTCAATTGTTACATAATCAAAGACGAGATGAGACTTTGTTAGTCTGTATAAAGACTAAAAAGGAACGTCTAATTTTGGGAATTTGTTTCGAGAGAACAATATGTGGTGGGTATTTTCGTGGGCAGTTCGTGGGTTATATACATATTGACCTTAATTTAAGTTGTTATTCAATTCGACAAAACTTCCTTATAGCCGTTCCCGTAAGCAAATACACTACACACGGAGCAATGAAAAGCATTAATGCACAGAATCTCATTTGAAGCCTCGTTGAAAATGGCATCCCATTATGCAGTAGTGGTAGTTGGCAAAGGGAAGACATTAAAGTATGGGAGTCTCGTATATTTGAGAGAAGTGTAGGCTTATTCTGCACACATTAATGAAGGAAAGAGACGAGAGAGAATGTCATTAGAGAGTAAAGCCATTATTACAAAGTACTCTTAAGGAGGAGAGGCACGTTTTTGCCATTTTAAGGAAAGAAGTTGGAGGGAAACTAATTAAAGTTCGTAATAACTAATGGTCTGGTGGCCGTATTTGCAGAAGAGGAGAGAGATAGTTAGAAGGGAGTTTTGGAATCTTTATTTATTAGAAGGAGGAAAGGATTGTATGTGTTATGTAGTCACTTAATTATTAGTCGGTGCAGACCAGCATGGCAATTTTTCGCTATTTCATTACTTTCTCCAAGCCTCTCTCATACTAATTTGGGGAAATTAGAAGGCGAGAGAGAGAGGCAGGCGAAATATTACATGGACAATGGCTCTTCTGCTGAATAAGCTGTGAGCACATTAAGAGAAAAATCCTCCACAGTTCTTTCCTTCTATCTTTGATAAATACTCACATACTTGACGATACACTTTTACTTCTGAATCTCCACACAAACTTCCTACGGTCTATAAGCGTACCACATCGTAGACGCACTCCGACGAAGAGGAAGGAAGAATTACAAGGGCTGATTATCAAAGGCGAGGACATAAGGCTAATAATAAGGCTTTACGAATTCAAGTACATGCTTCTCTGCTACCACCCCTACTTCATTAACGAAGCTCTTCCTACTACTATTATATATACTATCGCCCAGCTAGCTACTACAGCTACTCACTATGTATTCTAAAAGATCTCTAGAACAAATACAGAAATGAAGAAAGCTCAGATCGTGGAAACATAATGAACAAGAATAGGAGATGGGTGCAGAGGCGACGGTACTACTACTATTTTTAAGGGTGCTACTACTATTTTTTCTAAAGAGTAACTCGCAGCATTGCAAATATGTGTTTCTGGAAGAGTTTAGAATCAAAACATTAGTATGAAAAATTATAAGAAACAACAGGAGAAGTATATTTATGTAATTGTGTACATGACAGAGAATAAAATCGAATCTTAAAACAACGACAAGAGAATTGTAGATTCCTCATTGATACAAAAATCCAGCATTATTAAAGCTCAAAATTCCACCAAGTAGTTGTCCATAAGTAGTTGTTGTTGATCCGTCATGATGCAATATCGTCTTAATTTGTATCCAGTACCGTAAAAATTGGAATGTTCTGAAAGAGCTGAGCATTTGATTTATTTTATGATTATGAGTTCTCGTGTGCAAGGATCGTAGAAGACGGAGAAGATAATTCAATATCAATAAATGATGAATGACCGTATAAAGAATTTAACAACGCAGAATGTTCGATATCTCAGCAGTCGACATGTGTGTAATAGGGAAACTCATTTAAGAGTTAGTGGTGAAAAAGTGTGATTGATTATTCATTCTTTAAGTTTCTAGTGCATTCTCTGATCAGTTATGTTGTTTTTATTAACTGCATGAACTTGACTTAAAAGCTTATCTTCTTGAAAACAAACTCTACAAAACTCATGTAAAAAGATTTATGGATGGAATTATTATGGAAAACAAATAAAAAGGTGAAATCATCAAGAGATTGATGACTATTAAATAAATGTCATCAGTCAGTGTGTACTCTGCTAATCAATTTATCCTTCGATGGGTCATTTGAATGTTAAAGACTCTCCTCGTGTCAGTTATCTCTGTAGAAAACAAAGTTGAAGAATTAAACTTATTATTAAACTGTAGATTATTCCTAAATAACATTGCTTTTCGCCTATTTCATGAACATAAACTCGAAATGATGACGGATAAAAAAGAGAACGGTCGTTCTGTAGTATATAAATATACAGGGAAGGAGTGAGTCCATTTTTCGGTAGATGGAATCAAAGGGTTTTGCGAATCTCTTCATTCCAATTTATAAGCACTCGCTTGAGAGATTTTTGAGACATGTTATGTTGTTCTTCCAGAGTCAATTTTGTGCCAAGTGCCAACTACCAATTGTGTGAACATATTTCGCCTTGCCATTTAGTTCCACAGGATGCTCACTACAAATTGTTTCTTCCGGTGATAATCCTAAAGTTCATTCTTTTTAATTTTTGACTTTGTATCTTTGATTCATTCAAATCAAGATTTGAGATCAGTGCATACGGTTCTATTCATAGGTACAGTGTAGAATCGATGAATAAACTATATGCTATCATTTAAGATACGGCAGAGATGGAAGATGATGATGATAGAAGATTGATGGACTTCATTTAAAAGTTCCATGCTGCTTGACATTATAATGTGTAGTAATGAGCAGAAGAAGAAACGATCAAGAACTGATGATTCCATTTAGAGGAAAGTTCAGCCACAGGGCATCTCCCAGATTAAGCGTACATGAATGTACATAAGCAGTAACCGTACGTGTACCCTTTCCTGAGATCAGGAAGAATCCCCATGAACTTTTATTTCACACCCATTTTAAACTAATTTATTGTCGATTATAATTTTAAACTAATCAAAGTCGATTGCATCCACTCCAGGCGTCCTATATACAGTGTATAGTGTTGCTCGAGTGCCTTCGGTACTTCAAATTCGCCTAGTTGATTCATTTTTGTCAAGTGATTCAATTTTTCGTCATTTCTCTGCTCAATTATATCATCATTGAATGAACTCGGCTACCACCAGCATTCGTCAATATATATTTTGACATCATATGAGGGACTGATCAGGAAATAAAAGCCCGAGTAGAAGTCCCGCAGCATGTTATCGCAAGGCTTATATGTATATAATATATAGGGCGTGTCACACTACTAATTGAATTCTCACTTCCTTGAACACATTTTTCCATATAGATTGACCCTGACTTCTAACTTCCAACCCTTCGTAACTCGGTAAATTTACTTTTTGATTTATTCACTGAATCGAATATATGCAGGAAGACAATCTAGTTGGTACTATACTTCTGGCATGAGCAGAAGTTTCAAAACTTGCCAAAGAATAAAAGCAGCGTACAAAAGAGGTTTACTAATTCATGCTTTTAAGCTCCATCTTCTTCTTCACAATCTCTGCTGAAGATTTGATGAATATTCATCAAGCCATGAACTCATTTTATGTAAATGAGCGGAAATGAGATTCCACCAATTACCCTGCCAAGTAATTTCTTTCCCTTGCGTAATTCTTTATTATTTCGTGTGTGAACCCAAAAATTGGTAATAATTTTGTTACACATGGGTAACTAGTTTTGCACGTCTGCCTTGCGCTTACGTACAATAACATGAACTCGCAGTCGCTATATCATTTCATCGTACACAAGAACCCCGAGTCTCAAATTACCTCCCAAATTATTATCATTCACATGTGCAACTGGAATTACTCTTTTTAAATCACCATGTTATACAATAATGATAGAAGCAGGTTAATCACAACTTTGGGTTCAATTCACAGTCATACTTTATTGCACATCACCTCCGGTCACATATTACATTACTAGAGTTTTTCAGTTTTTGTTTTCCCTTAATGGATGCAAATGAGTTCACACAGCTGCTCCTGCTTCCTCTTCTTCTATCGTAAGCTATGCTATGTAAATTAATAGAAGGAAACATCTCAAAAATTATGATGATTAGGCGTTCTGGTTTATGTCTTAAGTTGTAAAGTCTCTAATAATTTTATGCATCAAGTTGTACATGAATCCGTATGATCATTACTGTACAAACTACAAAACAAAACGATAAATCTATTTACTAAATGTACTCGTATGCGTAAGTTTTACAAATTCTCATATGTAGTAGCTTGAGTATTATTTATGCTGGGAAGACAAAAGTAATTTTAAGAAATGAGTGACATCCACAACAAATAAGAATAAAGACGGGAAAAAATCCTCCCATCAACTTCACGATTCTTCTTTTCTATCTCGCCTTGTGCTGGTTCTTGTACTCTCATTGTTCTCTTTCATAAATACACTTCTTCTGACGATACTTTCGAATGCCAATTTTAAAAAGGAACTGTTTCGAAGTAGGAACGAGAGTAAAAAATGGGAATTCTCGTACGTGGAAAATTAGAATGTGAAGTGAGTGAAAAGAATAAATGGAATATTTCACGGCGTCACGAATCCACTAATTAGCTTACCACTAAGTAAGAACCACAGAAGATTGTATGAAGCCCTAATTATTATTTTATGTATGCCTCTTCCTCCTCAGATGATCATTGTTTGTGGCATTTATTTCACTCTTGGCAATAATAGTAATAATGCGTTCTTCATCAAGCAAACACTATAGATCGTACAAAGGACTCCTGCATGTCATTCTCAAGTTCTGCTTCTTTTTGTCCAACCGTCCAAAGAACATTAGCATCATTAACAATTCGCTGCTCCTTACCGGGTCAACTGCCCATGAAACTCGTCAAAAATCGCACGAACTTGCTTAAATGTGAAACTAGGCGGATTGTTGTAATCATTAAGGTAGTATAGGTAGGTGTAAGTATGCATAGCACACGAAAGGAGAATAATGTTCACAAGTTCACACTAAAAAGTAGAAAAGGTCTTCTCCTCTATATAGACGACGTCTGCTCCTGTACAATAATATAATGTGGACACTAATGGATTTATAGAACTACACTCACATTGATACCGAGGAAAAGGAGAGAGATGCGCCGTTATTTCTAGAGAAAAAGTCTCAATGTTGAATATACCTTTACGTTAAGCCAGAACAGCATTTGCAATCATAATTTTTCTATTGTAAATTACGAGTAAGTCTACAAAGATACTACTAATGGGATTTTGTCTGGTAGTAGGTATGATAATAATGTATATGTCAGGTTACGTAGACTTTCTTAGAAGACACATTGACGTAAATATGATACTTACTATACATACAACTTAACGTTTGCACTTCATTTCTTTCATGTTCGCTGCTTTGAGTTTTGGTTTTTACGAACAATCGCCACTTGTCTTGTTCCAAAAACTTTTGAGAACATTTTAATCTTTTCTTCGACTGCGCGTATATGTGAATTGTTGTGGTGGAAAAGAAGTTTCAAAAGTTGTATGAGAACACAACGTTGCCAATATATTACTAATGTGTCCTTAAAATAACCGTAAAGAAACAAGGTAGCTTGAATGTATATGGATGGGAACGGAAAGAAACTACAATTTATTATTTCTTCCGTGGAAGTAAAATAAATTGTAAATGGTAAATAATATTATTTATTGCTAGATTATAAAACGAATGGTTATTTCTTTGGAGCAAAACTTCTTGTGAGAAGTTGTAATTGTTGTTGTGTTTCCAGAGTAGAAGACTCTCAAAGTCCTTAGAAAACTTACGCTTTCTTCCTCTCAATAATAACAGGCCATAGAGCTATATAGTAAGTAGTAGTTTTGAGGAAATCTAGAAACATGAAACTATTAATTACTTTCTCAAATGAAACTTATTTTCACAACTACGCGCTTTGTCCTTCCAATTAGAATTATTCTGAACGTGCAATTACGATATGAAAGCCAAGAAAGGGAGCTCAGCGTGTGAAAGCACGAGAGAAATAGATGCGTAAAAATGTCAAGCAGAGAAAGCAGACACGCGCGCGTGTTAGTGTAGCCTTGTGGATTTTGTTTCTGGACTTGATGATAATGATGGCGATACTTTTTTCGATGATGAGACGTAATGATACGAAGGAGAGATGACAGGAGATGAGGAATGTGAGCAGAAATAATAATAATGGGTAAGAAGATGCCAAGGAAAGGAAGTTTTAATAGGACATGAGAGGCGTCAATTTTAATGGGCCCAGTCTGAAATAATGGCTGCCTGATAAGGAAACTTCACCTAAATCACCCAAATTTTGCCGATTCTCACTTCTTCTCTCACTTCTACTCTCCTTGGCCCGAGACACAAAAAATCTCTCGGCTTTGCAAAAAATACTTGAGACTATATTTGTGAATCTCGAATACTTTTCCAGTGCTGCAGGGATTTAAAAAATGTGAATTGGTCATTTTGTACTACAAAAGTTTTCCCGTAGCTTAAACGTGAAATTGAAATAAATATTTATTTAATAATAACAAATCCTTGGAAGGAGGAGATTGCTTAACTAAACAGAAGAAGAAAAGGAGATGGGCAAGCATTAGAAAATGCCATCCGTACATCCGCATTCACTTCAAAGGTCTCCTGTTAAGTATACGCAGCCAACTGCTTTCTATATAGGTGCACTTCTTCATCGTATGCTTTCTCCCACAAAATAAAAAGTTGGTGTTACTCCATTGAAAGATGCGAGTAGAGAATGTGATACAATCAAAGGTTGGCTATGTCTTAACCACACACAAAGGAGAGTTCTCTCGAGCAAACCTTTCTTTTCCCTAACTTCCGGTTATCTAATGAACTAATGGAATTAAATCTTGTGTGTGTGAGTCTCTGTAGACCAATTGTGAAGGGCGAAGGAATTACTCTATCTGGTTGAGACAAACTTTCACACACACACACAGAGGCAGGCCTGCTTCTTCTTTCTGCGAAGTCAGTGAGGTACTTAGTCAATGCATATATATAGACGAAGTAGACACAGACTGCATGAGATAGGGAGAAAGCGGAGATGTGGAATATTCTTGGGTGGATGAATTCACTTCATCTCCACCCACCTACTTACTCAGAAAGAAAAGGTTCAGTGGTGTTTTATCAAACACTTTCGGATACGAACTTAGTTAGATGGAGAGAGGAATATAAAGAACCGATAGGGAGATAGTCCACACACACAGACACATACATTCAGCTGGATGAAGTCTTTGTGTGAGATAATTTTCACACTTGGTGAGAGATTTCTACTTCATACTCCATTGGATTCTCCTCTCTCTTTGCCTCTCTTGGATTAGACAGGGAGGAATAAAGTAAAACAGAAAGAAGTCACACAATTGACTAGCAAAGAGAGAGACTCCCACAAACCAAAGTAAATCAAAAGAAATCTAAACATCCGGAAGAAGATTTCTTCGTTGTTTTATCTCAGGAATAAATGCACACACGTACTTGAACGAATTTACACGTGGAATGCTCGCGATAACGCTCAGAACTCGCTATTGGTTATATATAAAAGCTGGCTCAAGCCACAAGGGAAAATATTTCCACAGAAGAAAGTCTCTAGAGATTTTTTATTTATGAATGGTTATACAAGCGAGTTGCAATTCTCAAACAATGTATCATAATGCGTGTACTGTATCATTTAGGATTAAGCAATTGTAAGTTGAAGAAATTAATTAATTATTCTCCTAGTGTGTTTTGCAAGTCAATGATCAAAGAGATTTTTTGCTGCACCGGAAATTAAACCCTATGGTTCCTATGTAATTGATCGTAAGAGCGAATAAGTACATAATAGTGGAAAAACCAGATGAGAGCAAAAATGAATAAAGCTCTCGTATAGATACATTTTAATTAAGTGCTCCTTGCCTCAGATGAGTAGCAGATTATAAACATTCTATAGGTAACTGCCCTCATCACAACATCCAACTTCCTGTCTGCATTTCTGCCATATCCAACTATACCTAAGAACACGATATATGTATATCAGTAGGAATCAGGCAAAGATGTACAAAACCACACATAACGATAAGTAGACTGCTTATTCGCAGTGTGAAAGGAAAAGAAAGACCGCTGATGATTCTTTCTGCATTAATGTGAATGCGCAAAAACATGTTTCGTTACAAAGACAAAAATCTTCTTGAGTTATAAATGAGAACAACGTTTTAATTACCTTGAAATGAAACTATTATAAAACTATTCCACTTGTTACAAGAGCTCCTGTGTAGACATTTACTATATTGCACACATGGAAAACTGAAGTGAAGAGCAGCAGTTTGCTATTAATAATGTTCAACAAGCTATTTAAAGAAGCTTTTGTATGTAGTTCAGTTCAGATGATGAGTCTGTGTTGCTTTTAATCAATTGCATCTCCGTTGTTTCTTGCATTTTTTGTAGACGCGAACGCTGTAGTCAGTGCCCACTGAATGTAACGTGTGCCTTCATTGCGAGTTCTCTGTGACCTATCAAGTCTGCTGCTGCTGCTGCGATAGACTAGACACGAATAAGGAGTAACACAAAAGATTAAATTTTGAATTTGATAAAAGATAATCTGGTCATGACCTGGACGTAATTATAGTCTAATTGGCCTTATTATATTTGAGAGAAGATCGAGATAAATCAATGAACAAAGTATATATAAAAGTGTACCGGCGGCGATTTCATCGTGAAACCGCAATCTAGCAAAGAATAATATATATTTCTGATGTGTAGCTTTTTTATTTCATTTATTGCTGAGATGAGAAAAATTCTTTTTATTGTTGTTAGCAGGGAAGGAAGAGATTTAAAGGAAACAAGCTTTGTATGCTTTTTTGATGAGTCTGCAGATGGTTATGTGGGTATTTCCGACAATGTGTAGCATGTTAGGTTTATAACCAGGTGGTTTATCTGATTTTTGTTGGAGATTCATTTTCAATAAATCAGTTATTTCAATTCCGTGTTGACTTGATCTTTTTTAGAGTTCCTATTAAATAACTAATAAAAAATGGATCAGTTCCGTAAACGCATCATCTCTCGATTCGACAACAAAGAAAATTGACTTTTTACTTATCGAAATAAAAATATACTAAATTGCATTCATAATAATAATAGAACAGAGACAGGGCACCGACCAGACAGGTGAACCTTGACAGATCCGAAGTTAACAGTAAACCACAAATCGACAATTTGTCCAATTATCAGCTTAGTAAGAACTTCGGAATCAAAATCGGATGTGGTATTGTTTGTCACACATCAACAAATTTCATGTCAACTTCACATTCGATTTTGGAATAAAAGTTTAGGTTTTATCTCGTGGTTTCCCTGAAATCCGAATTAATGCAAGGAACACGCAAAGATGACCAGATTTCATTGTTGTGCCCTACGATCGATAAATTATTCTTCAGTTTTCATCAAGGGGACTAAAATTGACGTTTCTTTTTGTTTGCTTTAGGTCGTACGAAGGCTTGCCCAACCACAACAATGACACTGATTGGATTCTTCTCTACCTGGAAAACTACCGAAGGCAGATGGAAACAGAAGGTTAGTTAAGTTTCACCATTTAACTTTGTGTGGATTTTAAGCTTGTGAAAGGAATCGCATATTTTTAGTCATCTCATAACAATTACACTCATGCTCACAATCTAACAATTCCGCAATCTTATTTATTCGCTTGTTCATCTCATCTTCTTGTATTATGTTTATATATTACGGTTAAGATTATTTTTTAACCTGAGGAATAATGAGAAGAATGAAATTAAACGTCAAGAAGGATGAAGAAGAATGGCCCCTTTGTCATTTATTTGTCTTGGCGTGTCTCTTTCATTTCATGATTCACATGATGAGTTGACTCTGAGTTCTTCTAATAGCACATACGCATCCACATAAATATATATATATATAATATATATCCATCTCTGGTGAATCTCCATTATTATTTTCTTATTTTCGTAAAGCTTTCTTAATAATTCTACACCAGATTATACCGAGATAATGAATATTTTTGTAAGCCGAACAAACCAACTACTAAAGCGCGCACCTTATTCACTTCTCATGAAAAAGTAAATTGAAAAAGTAGGAAATAATATAGTGAGATTACATGTAAATCTCGTCCTCACGCTGAGCAAATATAAAATAAATAAACACAAAAGTATGACACCACCGACACTGCCCTGCCATTCAAAATACCATTCATTCTCGTGGTTGTCAGCGTTCTTCTCAAGAAGAGATGCGAGTCTTCTTCTTTGAGGAGATTTTATCATTACATGATCTTCCTGTTGTTGTTGGTCCGAAGTCCGAAGCTCACACACACGTAAAAACTTACTGTAATGAGCAACCCGTCCATGTAATAAAAGACATTAAATCAGAGTCTCGTTAAGTCTGCTTCTTCAGTGATATAACTCTCTCGTCACATCCCAGAGTGACTATTATTATTATTGTGTGTTGTTGATGAATATGCATGGAGTGTGGAAGAATGGAGTTTATTTCACGCTCCCTCATCTCCTCCGTAAGAATTATAAATTATAATCCTCGTCATATTATCACGCGAGTAATTGATGCCGAATATACATAAACCATATAGTGAGACAAGTTGAAAATGATGTTGACCATAAAAGCAATGCATGCATGTAATCATGAAAAGAAACAAATTAGAGAGCACAACGAGGTAGGAATTATTCGTGAGTGCCACTGCCACTTACACCAAATTAGGTGGAAGACAGTCAACCACCAGAGAACAATGTAAAATTGTGAAATGAAAAGAGAACTTGTTTAATGGGCGTTTTTTAATTCACTCACAATGAGATCCGTTATTTCATACTTGTGACTTTGCTAAATTCTTCAATTTCCTAAACAAGTAATTCAGGCGTAAGTTTGGAAGATTTCAGGTTGTGCGCGTGGCTTAACAAAGAGTCATCCCCTTTTAAGAGATTTTGTCACATAAAACAACTTTTCTACTGAATTACTATTCACTCCATATTGCTCCCTTTCTTCAGATTGAAATAGTAACGAGTAATAATAATCTCTAATTCAATACCCAATGCTAATTAGAGATGAATGCAATAAGAACGAATTGTTCATCTAGTTTCTTGAAATAATAATGCTTTCTAATTGCCCATTGTTGTGAGGTTATTCTGTTATAACTTCTATGCATATATATATACTGAATGTGTGTGTATGTGAACAAGTAAATAAAAAAGACAGCAATCACACATATGTACAAAATATGAATATGTTCTCACTCACACCTTACACTACACATGTG
>Ga0194135_10002230_pt1 | contig 11730 bp, 14 predicted proteins | sample LitLau_LLRF_2013_FD_134024 | JGI IMG/M metagenome (GOLD analysis project Ga0194135, IMG submission 134024) | Freshwater sediment microbial communities in response to fracking from North America - Little Laurel Run_MetaG_LLRF_2013 (version 2) | ecosystem: Environmental > Aquatic > Freshwater >... | reverse complement strand
TTCCAGTATTAGTTTTCTAATGACAGTGAGAAATAAGAAAGACGAATCTCCAAAAGTATTGATATTGATATAACAATCATTATGGGCATATTTCAAGATTTAAAGCCCCACTTGTGCGCTTTGTCTCCAGCACACACAGCAAGCATTTATGCATTACAATACACACCGTTGAATGATTACATACATATTATGGGTCGAATAGTTTGAAAGGTTATCAGTAAGATACACGTATTAAGTACAGTGATGCCAGGTTCATTCACACATGAAATAGTATATTTAACAATGACAATGATAATCTTAACAGTTGGCATGAGTGGCAAAATCTGTGAGGTACAAATAACAATAGCAATAATTCAATGATTATCCTTTGATTTAAGTTAATTAGCTTTCTTCGCTGGTCCAGATCCTTTGATACCCCAAGCTTTAACCAATTTAGACGAAAAGATAATCGATGCTACGTGAATCTGAATCGCTACAAATAAAAATGCGTACCACAAAAGTCCGTATGGGTACCCCTACATTCATAAAACTTCCAATTAGTATAAACCCTCCGGGAATATATAAATCCTACAAATTTGAATATTCTCCGTTCATACCTGCCATGTCTGCATATTTTTCACGGAGCGAGTTTGAATATAACGATAAGCTTCAGGAAAGTAATGATACATAGCATATATCACGGGAACAACTCCATTAGCAATTATTCCTCCGAGGTAGACTTGCAATGAGTGAATGTTATTCTTTCTAATCGACGAAAGACCTACAAAAGCCACGGGAAGACTGACACACCACCAATATTCCCACTTCAACGGCTAAAATAACAAAAATAAACAACCATGAGCAATACAAACATTAACAACATTCAAGTATAAATATCTTAACTAACTCCATTACTTTAGGTATTTGAAGCTCTTCCACCTCCAACACGAAAATGTCCACCCGATCCAAAATATCCGGCAATAACTTAAAAAGCATGACCAGAAACAAAAGTATATGAAAGAATATACACGTCTTCAGTCTCGATTTATTGACCGCGCTGTAATAAAACACAAAAATACCAATTACTAGTAATTCCGTACTTCTCCACATTCAAGATCAAGTTCATCCAAATTAATCCTTATCATCATCCCATGATCTATTCTCTAAACTCTAACTCTTCAAAAACATTACTACAAGCCTGGTCTGGTGCCAATAAATGCCAATAAAGACAAACAATATGGAGCGTATCCGGGACTTCTGCCCCAATAGCACACACAATTATCGAAATCTATCTCTGTACAAATAGTACAAAACTCCTGGTCTTACCTGAGTTGATACTGTGACGCGACACGTTGACGGTGCATGAAGTCCGTGCCGTCGGTGCCGTCAACCGTGGGACCACCGCGAGATGCCATGATTTTTGAGGAACCAAAAGAATTCGGAGATGACCAGGGAGAGATCGTTCAAAGGGTCGCGCATCCACACGAACAACCCGCCCGTCGTCGCACTCTGCCCCTCCTCCTCCTCTCGTTCTCCTTCGCCCCCCTCCACTTTCAACCCGACTTCTATGATTACAGTGATTACGTAACCTCAAGATCTTATGGAATTGAACTTATTATTTCAAATCCTCAACGTCTACTAGAGTTGTCCAAGAGAGTCTGTTGGATCAACAACGATAGACAAAAAGTGTATTAATGATTATTGTAACGGGACAAAAAGACAAGGCCAAGGGTGTAAAAATGAATGAGGAAAGGATATACATTTTAGTGTTAGCTTATGAATAAGAACGAAGCTATAGGCGTGCTTCTCCACTGGGATACTCCGTGGGTTCTTGTGATACTTGTGAACAACATGAATTCATTATGCAATGTATGATATGCATTTGAAGAATTGCAGATAAGAGTTTGCTCTTGCAAAAAGATGCAAAAAGTATTATATATACATGGATATGGGTCTAACGGTATGTATATTGGAGGGCTTAAAAACCTTTGTTCTGTCTTATTATCTTTCTTAAAAAGTGTATATGTTACGAAGAGTGATAGCCGATAGCTGCATGCATTAAAGTAAAGTACATTACATTAAAGTTAGGAATACGATCTCTCATGATGTCATCATGATTATTGATTCTCGTGAGGCCAACGTACACGTCTAGGCTATAAACTACAAGCTGAATTAAGTATGAATTTTTATAGCATTTAGCACAACTGCACAATAAATGATGATTCAAATAACATGAAAGCTGACCGAGTTTGAAGTCTCATTATTATTGAGGAATTAGAGAACGGGTATGTCTACCATAGACAAAAGTTTCAAAAGTAGCTAAACAATACAAAAATCCCGACGCATGACCAAGACCATATAAATACTACTCTAAAACTACTGGCTCCACTTGTATCAGTTGTTGTTGGGTACGAAATAGTATCAGTTGATTCAGAGGTCTCTCCAGTGATTGAAGGAGCTCGAGTTGGAAAACGTGTTGTAGGCCTTTCAGTAGATCTGTCTTCCTCTGGAACGTTTGGATCAACGATACAATGACCAGTGTCATCCTCCATGAATCCATAAAGGCATTCGCACTGACCAACATTATGACCAGGACCTTCTTGGTCTGCAAAGCAATCAGCGTTCTCCACGCAAACTTTTCTTCCCAATGCATTCTCGTTGAGAAAGCACAGTGCACCAACTTTGCTTACACAGAGTCCCCATTGTTCATGAAACTCAGCGTCTTCTCCCAAATTACATTCACATTTTCCGGATTTGAACAATTTCGATCCGTTGCAGGCAACTGTCCTCTCATAAGTCTTGCATACAGTCTTAAGGACAGTCCAAGGGTTGCAACTTGCATTATAGTCTACGTATGTGATCAATGACGGGAAGACAGGCCCCGGAGAATCGGTAGAAACTTCCTCAACAATTAGATAACTGTCTTGAGACTCTCGCTCATACGCCTGTGAATGAATGGGAACACTGTGAATGGTGCACAGTAGAAGGATTCCGTGTGTAATATACATTTTCAGGAAATATTGGAACTAGTTAGCCTTAGAAAATGCAACGCTTGAATTTGATCGACTTGTAGGTTTTCCAACACCAAATGAAATCGATGAGCAATGAAATGACATACAGGATTTACTTGCACAGGTGTTAGGCTGAAATATCTGCAATCAAATCAATTTTGTCACTTTTAACATTATCGGAAATGTTTTTCATGATAAGAAGTGACAAGTCCAATGGGTTGTAAGGGCAAGAACAGATGCGCATGTATCGTTTGCATGTGCTCGATTAAAAATCACTTTATCTAATTAGTATCAGTAGTATAATGTATTATCAGCATCAAAACAGGTGGATACTTGAAGAATCACCTGTGCTGCTGAGGAGCTTAAAAGTAGAAGTCTCGTTTTCATTCATTCAAAAAGGTTGAATTCTAGAGACAATGAATTCAATCTCCTCCCAGGTGTCCACAGGAAAGGACGTTCATAAACTTCACAAAACATATACCTTGTCAAAAGTCGTCAACACTGTCAAATAAGAAAGAACCGTGTATAACAGTGTAATCAAATCACACTAATAACTTCGTCATATGTAATTCAGATTGTGTACTACACACTTGATTGAAAATCAATTTTTTTGCATATAACCGATTATATTGTTAATTTGCAATTATGGCATGAAACAGAATATTAAAGTAGCGTTTCATTAAAAATTGTATTATTTAATTATTTGTCACGTAGTGCATAGTGCATACTACACGAGTAAAACTATAATATCTATATTCTGTAGACGCATGCAGTAATTGTAGAAGACACATTAATGGATTTAATGAAATGAGGAGTCATTGAATAATTATAATTTGAGTCATTTGAGAATTTTGGGATAACACCCGGCTGACAGTTGCTCCTCGCTTCCATAAGTATTCGATTGAAATTTCTAATTTATTTGTACCGAAGTCTTCTTTCTCATACTAATAATTTAATTGAATTGAGTATAATACTACTTTTTTATGCTGTATAAAACTACTATTTAAAAAAATCCAAGATATACCTAACTAAACTAACTAGCCCTGGTCCAGTCCACACTATCGTTAGTACTCTGGTGTCTGGAGAATTTGCTGTTTTTTTGTATGTGTGTAAAAACAAAATGACAGTGGTGTGTGTAGTTAAGGCAAGTCTTGATTCAACAAAAAATCAAAAGCCTCAACAAGTGGATTGAGTAGGGGTCTTTACTTTTCATTCGAGATCTTTATAAAGAGAAAAGCATATTAGATGCATGTCATACGGACTTTTCTCAATCTCAACTCGTACACGGTAAGAATTGAGTCAGGTACACAAAGCCAGTCTCAACTAACCTCAACAAATGAAAAACAACATACGCTATGAATCTCAGAGTTTCTGTTCGTTATAAAAAGATGTAAGATGAAATGACTAAGTTTTAAACTAGAAGAACTATGCTTAAAAGCGTATATGTGGATTCTGATTCGTGTTATGTGAGAGTATGAGAGGAACAGACTGGTGCACCACGATAAAATGAAAACCACATGGATGATGCATATAAATTGAGATTTTGATAGTAGAATGGCTGAGATGGTCAAGATTCTTGAAGGGAGAGAGATACGAAGAATACCACTTGTGAAGAAGGCAATGGATAATAAATATTTCCTTCAGCCATGGATGAGCTAGGGATTTGTGCAGGTGAACATTCAACATTTCAAACTGATGGTCTTCCACTAAGGAAAAGAATTAGGAATGCAGAGAGAGGTAGAAAGATAAGTAGTAGAAGCGAAGCAGAGGATGTTCAATCCGCCCTTCGTCTTTCTTGAGTATAAAGCATAAAGGCAATTCTTGAGACCGTAGTCAGTGACTAATCCACTTCTTCAAAGTCAACTTCAAAACCAAATGCAAACTGGCATGGCAAGTCTAACTTTTTACATCCACTTCGTTATCATCATCCTTCATCATCATCACATTCAAGTTAAACCAGCAACCATCTCTCTCCTTTTTCTTCTTACAAGCCTCATGCGATGCAATAACACCATCCACGAACACAAAGATGCAGGATTTTTGCACAACTTACTCCACACACCACCATTATGTTCATCATCATCATCACTACATAATAGTCTGTCTTTAAGCTTAGGGCCGTACCTTGAAGAATTTTAACATCATAACCGTTCTCAAAGTCATTACTTTCCTGAGGAGAAAAACAACTACAACTTGCAGTATCCATATAAGATTCTTGTCTTCTTGATGAGTTGGAGTCATGGATTACTAAATGAAATACACCGAAAAATAAAGGCAACCGACGGCACTGACAGAATTCTGATAACATTCATGACTATTAAGCTTGAAGTCAGCAAAAACAGTCTGACATACGAATTCAATAACAAGAACCATAAGCGGGAAAAGAGGTTGCTGGGATGAAAGCCCTTGAAGGATTCAAGAGAAGGGTCTCCTGAGAAGTCCTTTTTCCTTTCTACGAGAAAGGTCTATTATTTTATGACTGGCAAAATGTTATCCGGGGGTATTTCTACGAAAGGTATATAAACCCTAAAACACTATACCCTTTTAGTATGTGTACCCTTGAGACTTATTCCGTTTCGTAGCAAAAGATGAAAGAGCAGTTGGCAGTACAATAAATAAGGCTACCCGAAAAGGAAATCTTACGCATTTTCCCGTGTAGTCAGTCAATAAAAATTCTCCAGTCAGATTCACAAGTACGGAGAACTCTTTTCTATTCAACTTTACATAAATCTCTACAGAAAGGAAATGTGCATCGTTTAAGTACAAGCAATCGACCATGTGCAACTTTTTTCATAATCAATTCAATCTTGTTTCTCTTGATCCTTCTCATCATCATCATCGTCCCTCGGATTCTCAGGCTTATTCATTATTCTGAATGCATTTTCTTGTTGATCATTCAATCTCATATCAGTCTACCGTCCTGTTCTTTTGCTTGATTATTCCATAATTTATAACCTGCAGATTATCATAGATATTGATTTATACAAATTCAAAACTGATTCCTTCAACTGGGTTAGTATAATAATGTTACTGCAAAGTCAGATCATCTGAAAAATATTGCCTGTCTCGTCGCATCATATTTTTGCAACGAACAAAGGAGCGTGTCCAAAGTTGTTTGAAAATTTTGATTGGAAATATGTAATTAGAGTGGTGGTAGAATTGTCTTGCATCTTGCTTGCTGCTACTACTACGTTGAGTCAGATGGTCGGTGGTGGATAATTTTGTGAGAGAGGTGTTTTTCAAAAGAATGACTGAGACGCTTCACTCCTCAAGAACAAAATGTAAATGCGCTTGAACCCAAAGTAGTCCTTCCTTTCGCTCCTAATCACACCGGCTTTTTCCCGCTCACAGACCTCAGACTTTGACATGTGGAAGTCCATCACTGACCCTTCCAGGTCATACTAAGAGGCACATCATGACGCTTAGGTCACTTAATTTCTTAACAATTTAACATTTGAACATCAATACAGCAGGAACCAAGCAGCAGTAGCATGAGATGAGCGAAATATTCCACTTCCAACCAACGAACCAGCCAACCAACTGAGCTCACACAACTTAGCTTGTGGAAAGAGAACATTGAACGAACAACATACTCACTCAAATAAGCATACACTCGCAATGGCTTTAACATCGACCAAATCCATCCGTAGGAGTACGCACCCTTCTAAATTCTCTACCTGAAAAGGTTAAAAATCACCATATTCAAATATCAATACGAAAATATTAAAATTACCTTTAAGATTATAATATTAAGCTTCACGACTAAAACCTCGACCAATAACACGTTTTTTGAAACAATTTTGCAGATGAAGCTTTAATAATGCAAAATTATTTTTCGAAATCTTCCATAGACTGGAACGCTAATTGATAAAAAACAAAAATTAAATTTGCATTTAGCAAACACTAAATCAAAAACTTAAAAACAAACAGAATGCCTAACTTGAAATTCGCGCAAATTGCAAACTTGAGACTCCCCAGCACGCTTTTCAAACTTGGCATTTTCTTCGCCTCCATCTTCGAAGTGTTGATGTGCGAGCGGGGATTATAGGGACAGCTCGCTGTTACTTCTGTCATTGCGTAATGCGTAGTTCGTTAACAAATCAATTCGAAATCTGTCTTTGTTGTTTTCAGTTATTCAGAAGTCACTAACAAGTCCGGAAAGCTTCAGTTGTTTTGTATGTCAATCATCCGCAGTCGCTCCGAGATTGTAGGTCCTAACTCCTAAAGATCCAATTGTAAAATTCGTGTTTTCCTGGAAGTGTGCTGTAGCTGCAGCTCTATATGGTATGGTTCAATTCAAAGGTACAAGTGGTGGAGGGTAACCATCAATATATTTCTAAAGTCATTATCATGAATTTTTTCTCTTGAAGCACACGGGAAATTGTTTAAGTCCCATTAAACTGATTAAACTGAATTTTCCAGAGCTTGAAGCATTCGGTCTGGGCGCGGTGGAAAAAATATACAATAGGTAAAATACATATAGTGCATTTCATAAAGAAAAGAGTAATAGAAATTGACCTGTTTTATAAATTATTTGAATTTCAGTGCACATGGGATTGGGATGACTACTGTGAGACTGTGACTAGTACGACCCTTGAAGCTCTGGCACAGAGTGAATATTTGAGTATTTTGGCTTTGATGTAGCGGAGGAGTACGCTGGTTCCCCTTATCTGTGTGGATGTCATATCTCGATATGTCAGAGACTCTAAAGGCTGTGAGACTTTTCACAGAGTGCAAATAGAGGTGGCTTCACACAACTCTCATCTCTCCTTGCCACCACCACCACTATAACCAAGCAAGAGACACTTTTTCAAAAACTATTTTTCATTCTGAGAGAGAGAACATTATAAAATACTAGGGAATTCTTATGTATTTGTACAGAAAATTCAACTAACAATCTAACGTGAAGAGAGACACTCCCTTTGGTTGCTGCTATTTCAAGAACATACAAATATAGATATATATATTACTCGTTCTCTCTCCTGTTATAAAAGTGGTAAGTACTTGTTTAAGTGTATCCAGAAAAGTGCAAATTTGTGTGAAACCTGGATTTGGAAACGGAGTTTCGGAAGTACTACTTTTGTGATTTTGAATACGTACAGTTGGATACGACGTAATCCTAATTCTACATCTACTCTTCATTTGGGATGAAAATTTTACACTATTTTTGATACGCCAAGCTTAGGATGAGGAATTCAGTTTACAAATGTGAATGCGCAAGATCTTCAACAGTGTGCATGTAATTTAGGTCAAAGGTTAGGCCGTTAGACATAGGAAAAGAGACTTCAGTTAGTAGTGCAGTGTAAAATGTTATTTAGTGGGATTTTTGTTGGGTGGCTTCAGTTCGCATAGTCAGAGTTCTGGTAGTATGTTGTATGTGTAACAGCACAGTAGAGTCAAGAGAAGAGTGCGAGTTTGTGTATTGTGGAGTTGCTAAGCTCAAGTCCGTTTCTCGTCTCCATTTTATACCATCCGAAACTTGAAAGAAAGAGGTTTTTCAAGAATTTGTTTGTCAAAATTTCAAGCATAGTAAAGTGTAGTGTTCCAAATGCTGAAAAATGACGGTCTCAAGATCAAAATTGTGGAAATCGGGAAGGATTAAGTGTTTTAATTGTCATAATTGTTGTACAGGGCTCAAGAGGAAAATTGTGACAACAATTGGTGAAACTTCAGTGGTTTGTTCGTAAGTTCTTCTGATCGTGTGGTTTGACGTCTTGTTTTAATGCGTCGCACGCTTCATGGCTGGAATGCTAGTTTATGTCAAGAGTGAAATCTTCAAGCTCGTATTCCATCAATCTTGATGGAATATGATGGCCACGGCTCCACAGGCGGAGGCGCCGACGACAAATAACAAGTTAAATAATTGTGATAGTAATTCTTCAGTTAATAGTTCGAAACTAGTGAATGGGCTGAACTCGGAAGCTCATCATCATAATAATCAAAACCATCACGGCCATCAACTCCAGTACCATCATCCACACCCACATCATACTCCTAACCACTTGGCACCCGAACATTTGCCTGCTGGAGAGAACAACAATCACGGAAATGTGATGAAATCGCAGGAATCACAGCAGCAAAATAACCGTGGACCTCCCCATCCCCACCAGCAGCATCCTTCGTACAATAATTCTTATGAAAATCATCATCAGCAGCAACAAATCCACCACCGTATGAACTCTGAAGGAGGAGGTGGCTCAACTCAAATTAGTAATAGTAATAAAGGCATGTCAGATCCAAACAGTAACAATGCAGGAGGACCGGGTGGAGGAAACGGTCCTGATCAAGGCCATTATCCCCCACAACAGCCACACCCTCATCAGCAACCCCAGTACCAACAGTATCCACCTTATCGATACGACCAACAGCCTCCACCGCAGCAACCTCCTCAGCATAATAGTGCGCCACCACCTCCTGATCATCCAGGCTACGGCCAACATCCAGGGTATCCACCTCCTATGCGATTTCCTGGTACGTTTCTAAATGCAGGAGAAATATTCAGATAGTAATATAGATTGTTGAACTAAACTATATCACATCGCAACGAACAACTTCGCAATGTACTATACTGTGCTAATATTAAATGTGTACTCATGAATTTTCAGGTAAACCTATGCCTGGAGGTGGACCAGGTGGAGGATCTTACCCTGTAGGAAGAGGAGGTTATCCAGGTCAAAGCATATCTCAACCTGCAGGGCCTACTCCGACACTGAATCAACTCTTACAGTCGTCTGGTGGTGCTAATCCAGGAAATTCCTCGAGATACCCCGCTCCTGGACCTCCCCCAGGATCTTACGACCCTCACAATCCCTATTCGAAGGCTGACTATAACCAAGGACCAACGGGATGGCCACCTCCGTCTCCAAGACCTCCAATTAGTTCATACGCTCATCCGCCACCACCTCCCTTCCAGCAGCAGCAACCGCTGTATAGACAGGTACGTCAATTTTAATTATATTAGTTCTTAACGACTCATTACTCATATGCGTTTCAAATAATCGCTAAGTTGTACTTAAATTGAGCAACAAGTGACAATGACAAACAAAAGAAGAAAGTTCAAGCTTGCCTAAAAAATCACCACCTTCACATGCCTAACCTCCCATCATTTTAGAAACCCAAGGTTAATTATACACAAGAGAGTCGGCCCTATGAAGTATTCTAAAGTGAAAGAAACAATTTGAAGAATGTACTAAAAAGTATGTACACCAGCTTGAGTTCACTTATTTGTGTTTTTGGTGTACTCGGTCGTGAGAGAACTTTTAGGTCTCTCACGAGTTGAAAGAAATCACATCTTGAGATAGGGAAAGAAGTAGAATAGTTTTGTGAGTGCATGGAAAGTTATTCCTTTTCTTGTTTCGCCTGAAAGATGTGTGTAACCGGAAAGAGAGATGAGCACGTGGATTGAATGGTCTGGTGGTGGTGAATGGATTAATGGATTTCAGTCTCTGGTTTGGTTATTTGGAAATGACGATGAAGATGATGTTGGTGGTACTGGTGGTGGTGGGCCACCGAAAAAAATATATCGCTTGTCCTCTACTGTACTCTGTACTTGCCCTTTCATGCACTTGTTTCAAGTTTTATCTATTTGTTCCAAATCGAGGAAGCTCCTATTGCATCGTATATGTAGATTTTCATGATTTTCTTATCCCACCACTGGCGAAAAAGGAAATTTTTGTTGGTTGTAGTGGAGGTCACTGTTGTATTTTGAGTTAAAACAACCTGCCCGTGTTTACTAAATGTCTGTTAGTAAGTGAAAACAAAATGTACATGGAAGTTTTTGCATCGTCTGTCGGGTTTTATGTGAACTCATGAATAGGTTATAGAAAGAGTTTATTTACACACTTTTATTAGTCGAGAGTCGAGGATATTTGTTTGAAGGAGGAAAGGAAGAATTACATATGCACAAATGATGATGATCATGAAATGACATAATATGCCGGCTGTTCAATGTGGTGTTGTCAACTTCCATTGTTTTGTTTCTGTCAGCTAAGCAGTGTATCATGTATGTATTTAACAGCACTGATAGTATTCAAAAGTACATCTATAAGTTGTAAACTTGAATATTTGTGTTGTTTATGTATCTGCATATTCAAGATTTAATCGAATGAAGGTCATTAGTATTCATTTGCCCTACTCAGCGTGTTATTACTCTACACTCTACAGTCATTGGCTTCATGAGGATGGACGGTTGTGAACTGAAAGATAATGATCAGCAGTAGTAGATATTGATTGAGTGATAGCATTTATCAATTTATTTGGTGAATGTTTTATTTCATTCATTAATACGGAGTAAATTACATACAGTTGATAGCCTGTCTCATTGCTTATGTAGTACGAAAAATGTGATATTACTGTGAAAAACTTACGAAGAAATATAGCTTAGGAGTTACTGAAATGAAAAATAAATTATGCTTTTAAAGGATTGGAAAACATGCCTAGAGAGATCTGGGATTAATTTAGGAAAGAGCTTTTGTTAGGAAGGAAGAGAAGAAGCATATAGAAACAAAGTTATCGGAAGCAAGATGAATAGAGATCCTTGCCTTGGGAGGTCTACTGACTCTACTGTTACTTTTTCTAGCGTGTCTCCCAGACAAGTTATGAGATGAAGTAAGGAATGTGTTTCGTGTTGGTAATGATTTGTCAAAGACTGGGGAGACAAGGGGTTTCCCCAAAAAGATAAACTGCTAAGAGGCAACATTATTATTAGAAGTGCACAAGTTAGGTCTTTGGTGGTGGCAGT
>Ga0194135_10002229_pt1 | contig 11731 bp, 6 predicted proteins | sample LitLau_LLRF_2013_FD_134024 | JGI IMG/M metagenome (GOLD analysis project Ga0194135, IMG submission 134024) | Freshwater sediment microbial communities in response to fracking from North America - Little Laurel Run_MetaG_LLRF_2013 (version 2) | ecosystem: Environmental > Aquatic > Freshwater >... | reverse complement strand
TAGCTGCTCTCAGAGGCTGGGACGGTGGACGCAAACTCCCACGAGTCTGGAGTGAAGCTCGTGTTGAATTGGATAATGTAGTGGAGGATGGGTGCCCTGTTGTCTCCCATTGCCTTCCAGCGTACCGCTGCATCCCTCGGGCGACATTCAATGGAGACGAGCTCGGGCCTGTTTGGTACATCCTGCACGATGAGACTGGCATTAGCCGTGGCGTTGTCGTACTCAGTGCTTGCGAGACACGTGTAAACTCCGCTATCCAGCTCGGTCGTTTTGTCAATGGTAAGGGAATTATCCTGGAGTTTGACATAACGGGGATTGGAATCGAAATCTATTGCAGCACCATCATTCAACCACTCGATAGTCAATGAGAGCGTCTCGTCTGCAACGGCCGTGCAACTAAACTTTACTGGATTTCCTGCTGCCACTAAAAAGCAAAAACAACACGTGGTGTAAAACTTTGATAAAAAGTTGCGATGGGATGGATTACCACTAAAACGTTTCACGAAATTCGACAGTTTTAATACTTACCTTGGTAGTTCTCAGGGCCTTCTTTTATTATGGTAGGAGCTGGGAATCAGACAAATTAGGATTTATTAGGAAAATCAACATCTTTCCCCTTCAAGTGAATTGCTTATCGATTAGACTCACATTTGACAACGAGCTTGCCACTAGCAGTGGCATTCCCAAACTTATTCGTTGCAAAGCAGCTATAGGGTCCCGCATCGGAGAAACCAACGGAAGTGATATTGAGATCTCCATTTAGCAATACACCAAATCGTCCTCCAGTCAATTCCTGGTCTCTTCGAATCCATCGAACTAGAGGTCTGGGGGCTCCAAAGACTCGACACGTCATCAATGCATTCCCGCCTTCCATTGCAACGACGTCTTTGGGATTATCCGTGATTTCCGGTGGAAGAGCTTAGTATCAGAGTCAAAAACATTATTATTCCAATTCTAATTCATTTTATACTTCCAAAAAAACAAACACGGGAAACTTAATTATTTATTATACAGATCCCTTACCCAACACATTGACGTAGACGTCCTTGTAAACATATCCAAATGAATTGGAAGCATTGCACCCATAATTCCCCGTATCCGATTTGACAATATTCCGGATAACAATTTTATCTCCTTCTAAAGACCTCCTAGGATTCGGTGTAGCTTCCTCAATTGGTTTACCATTATGAATCCACTTGATAATCGGAAATGGGTGTCCTTCTGCAGCACACTGGAACTCAACCGTTTCCTCTTCTGCGGCATTTACAATTTCTGGCTCGATTTTAAAGTACGGGGCAGCTAAAAGGGGGGAAAATAAGAAGAAAAAACATCAAAGTTCATTCTAAAAACTAGCACTCCCAAATAATGAAACTTCTATAATCAATCCTCTCACATTCAACCTTGACGGCAATAGAATAAGAGACTGGCTGTCCGACACCGTTGCTAGCATCGCAATCGTAGTTCCCAGAATCCTCAAATACAACGTCCTTAATTCGTAGCGTCTTGCCATAGTTGTCATATTCCAAGCGATCGTATGGAAGACGCCCGGCTTTTCGGGACCAACGAATCTCCGGAAGTGGTCTAAAAAACGGGAAGTGCTAAGCATAAATTATATGAAAACGGTTAACAATAAATTGCATCTGACTTACGTCCCGCCGACGATACACCAGAGTTCCAGCGTCTGTCCACGAATGGCTACCGTCGTTCTCTTTGACATGTACTGCCCAGTTGGCTCAAATTTATTCTGCGTAGAACTACTACTTATCGGATTCACATTCAAGTATACTCGGTTTCCAAGCTTGTACTCGTGCCTGTAAATTGAAGTTGGCAATCATCGCTATGAGCACTGGTGAGTATTCCTTCGAGTATAACACAGCATACAATGCGTAATGTAAATACCTACCGGAAGGGTGAATATGCTGAGCAGGCGTAATTGAATTCAGTGCTCTTATCATTCCGAGTCACATTTGAAAACCAGAGTGTGCCTTCGGGATCCACGGTCATCCGAGAGGAGTTGATATTCTTGAAAGCTCCTCCAGCATTTTGAAGCATCCAGTCCACTCTTGGCTTTGGCCAACCGTCCGGAGCATTACAAGGGAGTTGGAATGGTTTTCCTTCTTCGGCAAAAATTGTTTCCACAATATTGTCATCTTTGAATGCATTAAGTTCAGCCTTCCTAGTTTTCCAAACAAAGAAATCTTGATCAACCTCTCGCCAATGCCAAATGAAGTTAAAAAAAAGTTTGTTAGAAGCTAGTTAAAAGCTGTTAACTGTTAGATGTATGCAAGAGTTGACACTATTGCATTTTGTTTTGACAGATTTTTGTCATTTCCTCGCACTGCTGCGTTTCCTAAGGCTGACTATTTTGAAATGCCTTCTACATTTAATAAATTGGAAAGGAAAATTAGAATTTTTTTTACCGGAGAAAGACAGAGTTGGAAGTGGCAATGCCAAAGGAGTTGGCGGCAAAACACTGGTACTGTCCAATATCTTCATCTCGTGGCTCGGTCACTACTAGCGTACCTCGTCCTGGTTGTTGCAGGATACGATCGTCATATGCCTATCAAAACCAAGTGTAGAAAGTCAGTTTTCGATTCAAGATCTTATACGAGTAAATTTGGTATAATGCAAGTTGAAATACCTGCCAATGGAAATCTTTTCCATTCTTGATCCAGGTGTACTGGGGTTCTGGAGTGCCTTCAGCTTCACATTCAATAATGAAGGGCTTGTTATTTTCATCTACTCGTTGTGCCACTTGGAATAGGATTATGTCTGTTGGAGGTTGTTTCGTAATCAGAGGAGGGGAGTTTACTAAACATTTGACAAAGAAAAGAGTCAAAATTAGGTGCCGTTCTAACTTAATTAACTTCTATTTTAACTTATATCTTATATTCGTGTAACCTAGATTATAGAGTCATTTTTCAGAATTCAACGTCTTTCGATTAATCCCACTCCACTAATTCAACTTTTAATTAATTCGTAAAGACGTTTTACCTGCTGCATTTGTTGGGCCCACTTGATGAGCCAGGAGGAGGGCACAGAGAGAAAGGATGATGAGCATTGGAGTGGAAGAGAATGATGAGCTTCTGGATCCGCATCTGCTCTTCATCCTCCGACTTTCACAACTTTCACTTCCTCCAGAAGACCTTCTTCTCCAAATAGACTCCACTTCTGCGGACATCCTTTCAGTTTCGTTTAATGAGACTTGGGCTGAGTCAACAGCCTCCCCTCTCCAGTAGGCGTATGATACAAAGGGCATCTCCCTGATTGTCTCTTCTGCTTCAGTTTACTCTTCTCCACTCGATCAATCCCTCATGCTCGCCAATGAGTTCCTCACTGCTCAACACTCAAATTCTTCTAAGGCCAAAGAAACAAAACAAAATTCATCAAAATTCCTTCGCCACCTCAAGCTTCTGCCTCGCAGTTTTCTAAAATTGAATTTGTACAACTTTACAACCCAATTTTGACCATTTAACACTTCAACTGATTTTTGCAGACCCCAACTCCAAATCTGTCCCTTGTTCTTTTATTAATTTCTTTAATTGAGCCTCAGACACAGACAGTTGATGTGGGGGAAATGTGGCAGCCACCACCACCCCTTCTCTGATTGTCATGTTCAGTTAGCTCCATTTTCATGATGGGATCTAATAGGATTTGTCTAAACGAGATAATTGGTTGCCATATTCCCTGACGCTGAAATTCCCATGCCCCAATTTCTTCAACCTTCTCAGAGAACGCCGAGAGCAGAGAGAAGACAATGTAGACGGAGCGAGGGGGAAGACTCACCCAAAAACACCAAGAATGGCACAACGTAAAGTTTTGTTCTCCAGGAGCACCAGAACAAAAACACCAAGAGGATCCAGCAGATTTCGACACCCCATTGGGTTTCCTTTGATTTCAAATGTGATTAACATGGAGGACATGTAGGAATAGGAAAAGGCTGTCATAGATCACCATCTCAGCAGGGGGATATATAAAATCCCATACATCATGCAAAATACACTTTCAGTGATCTACTAGCATCCCAGTCCCAGCATCCATCTTTCAAAAACCCGCATCAAAACTACACTTTCAGAGTTACTCGCCTGGCGTAGTACATTTTATGGGAGTCAATAATGGGAAATCCATTCCAGGGGCGTTGTTGGATGCTTGACGTTACAGGACATTTCTCGCAGTAATAGGACACCGGTGGTGGGTCCTCTGGTCCTCGTCTTTTGTTAGATCCAGTTACAATTACAACCTCCTACACGTGCTGGAACCGGAACAAAACACCGAATGCAACAATGAATGCATAGGAAATACACCCAAGAGCCACATGGAGGAAGGACGGAGAGACCCTTCCATTAAAGGCGAAACCGGGGACAGGGACCCGGGACAACCCCCATCACCTCCAATTCTTCATAAATCTCAATCTTCAAAGGCGGAAGAGGAACGCACACTGCGTAAAAAGGGAGCCATTTAGCCATTTATCATCGAGACACGCTCCCGTTTCCAAGTATCCAAGCAGATGAACTGGTGCTGTTGCTGCTCTTGCCGTCACAGTCCCCCTTCCTTGACTAACACAACTCCAACTTTCTCCCCAAAAATGTTCCTCTCCCCCGCACAATTCTCTTCTGTTAGACTGTTGCAATAGAATCGATTTACTCCTTGGATTCTTCATTATTTGTCACCCCATTATAAATCATTAAGGATTTCGTGGCGTTTCCTTTTCCCTTTTTCTACCCTTTTCCAGAGACGACCACCCACCCCCATCCACCCTCATCTAAAATTTATTAGTAGCCAAAGAAGGAAAGGAGACAATCATAAAAATGAAAGTTTTGCCTTTCTCCAGTAAACCCTTCTCACCCGTCCCCATCGGTATCACTTCCGTAGGGAATCTCCAGTTTAAGAGCAAATCTAAGCATCCCAAGCTCCCATTTAAGCTTTATAAGGAAGGAGTTGAAAAATATTGACCTCTCCTGTGAGATCCACCCGAGGATACTCAAAAGAAATTTCATTAAAAGTAAAGAAACTCCCTGAATCTAGAAAGAGAATTAGGAAAATAGGGAAAGAAGAGAGGATGGGATCCAAGCTCGAGTCTTTGGACAGCAAACATGAGCTGCATATAAATACCCAAGAGGACGAGTCTCCGAATCAGCCAATAAGAAGACTGAATCAATATTTTCTTCAAGACACTTCAAACCAACCTTTTACCTTCTGGTCCATACCAATATACCCATGCTTTCAAAGGTATAAAGAAAACAGAAAGGAACTCTCAGTGAAACCAATTCATTACTTTCCCCTTCCTTCCTCCTTGAAGAAGACTCAAGAGGAAATCTCCTTATTCTTTGCTGCTGCTGCCACCACTGCAGAAAAATGTCTACCAAAGAGAAACTAATCACTATAACTTTCTTCCGCCTACCAAAATTTAATTACATTTTCACCATTCTCCCAAAAGACTTTCACTTTCTTTCTTCGTAACGCCACGTTATGGCCATGGCAGATTCAGTTTAGTAGAATCGCACAAGGAAAGGATTATCGTATCCCCTCCAGAACTTGGAACCAACCTAAAGGTAATGAAAAAATGCTTACATCAGCCCACTTCCAGCGACATTTGGGAAAAAAAATACACGATCAGGAAGGAAGTAATAGAGAAAGGTGATGAGATGATGAGCAGATTCTGAAAATTCCATCAAGGGGACAAGGATCCCATCTTTTCCAATTTTAAGCCCATAACCATAACCCTCGAAACTAAAATCCCAATTTCCTCCCCAAAACTTCATCCTATTAAAAAAGGTTAACAACTGAGTGAGAGAGAGAGAGAACCCAGCAGGATGTTAAAGTGGGGACTGCTGGGAACCGGAAAAGTCTTTTAATAAACTCCAAGGGGAAAGTTAAGTTTTGCATTGTGCGAAAATGCGTCTCTCTCTCCCTCTCCTGTATTGTCGTCTTTAGTTTAGTTCAACTCCCAACCCAAGTTTACACTTGGTAATAAAACTAGCAACGAAGGAGAAAGTTTCCCCATTTCCGCCTTGCAGGGAAGGTGAGGACATTAAATAAAAGTAAATTTTTATTCCATGTGTATCCTCCATCCTCCTTACCACCGCCACCAGGGTTACGCACTTTTTGCTGAGACTTACAAAATTAAATGCGTCGTCACTACGTGTCCTCTCCATCGTAAATCACTATCATCAGCTCACGTTTTTATTATAAAGACCAAGAAGCTCCCGCCGCGGCGGAACCAACTAGTAAAAGTAATGCACCACCAGTCCAGAGCTTGACATTTCATTATGGTGTACTCGTAGAAGCGAAGAAAAAAAGTTAATTCCTTTTTTCAAAAGTATTGGACTTTCTCCGCTTTCCCCAAAGTGAAAGTCATTCCATTCCACCCCTCACTCCCTTGACAAAAAAAGTGAACTTCTCTTTTTCTCGACTTTCTTTGAAGTGACACTTTTCCCAAAACAAAAAGTGAGAAATGGTTTTTCTGAACCTGGAGGAGTGACTGAACGCAGGGAAGTTTGACACTTTGGAAACCTTTTATTCTTCCTTTCCTGACTCTATCCTGAGCTAAATTACCATGTGGGATGTCACGTTTTGAAAGGAGGACTATACGGACAAGGACAAATTGGAGACTCCTGGACGATTCTCTCGCCGCCGTTCCCGGTAAAGAAGAAGAACAGGAGAGGTAAAGCCTACCCACCGGCTATTAGCTTATATCTCCGACTTTCTCTCTCATAGTCATCAGGATCAGCCAGCTTTCACCATCACTTTCTATTTTGTCATGATAATAACTAAATACATCAATTTCATTTCGCGTGCTCACAGAGCCAGGCACGACTTGTATTTATTACCACACATAGGACATTACAGGATCCCAGCGTCCCATCGGCCATTCAACCACGGAGAATTCAGCGCAACAAAATAAAAAAATTATTTACGAAACAACTACTACGCTCCAGCGTTATTGCAAAAAACTGCGTCCTGTGGCTGTGGCCCATCACACGATACCACAATAAATGTACGACATTACTATACATTAACATTACTACACAAAAACCAAAATCATTCAACAAGGAAGGCATATAAAATCGATTTTCACTTCCTATTTGAGTTCCGAGTCGATTCCCTGAGAAAACATTCAAAAGTATCCCGATCCCCCCCCCTAATAACAATTTCCCTAAACATTTCTCGGAGCGTAAGGGTCCGGGGTCCAAAATCTTATCAAGGAAAATATTCTAGTGGTTTTCCATTCAAAACCCACCGGAATGATTTTCCGTTACCATTCATGTATGGTTCATTTGATATGCTGCCGCATAAGGGAGTTACTTTCCAAACTACTATCCTGTGCACCCAACCAATGGCAATCCAATGCAGTTTTCCGTCCTACCTGAAGAGATGAAGAGAGGGGGGATCAAAAGGCGGGATCGATAGAATCCAACCACCTCAAATTTCCGGAAAGGAACTCCCGTCACCAGAAATAAGGATATCCCTGTCCCTACCCTAATAGATTCTGGCTCTGACTGACCACTTTACTTTCTCCCTCGCAGAAGAGTAGACAAGGCAGGAGGGCTCTCACAAACAGGAACAGGATGACTCAGTCCAACTGCTCCCATTTATTTTTCGGCTACCACCATAACCATTTGAGCTCGAGATGAATCCGACCCCACAATTGACTAATTGCCGAGGAGGGGTAGTTGGACACAAATAACCACAATTTCTACGTCCTAGACCCTTCCCTCTCCCTTCCGCCGGGTGGGATATGAATAATATGATGAAGGTGAGCGACTGGTGGTGTTTCCATTCTCTTTTGCTACGACCGCCGCCGTTGTTTCCTTCCTACGGCGAGAAAGAAAAGGGGAATTAAGGTTAGTATAGTCTCTGCTAGATCCCTTCCCTACCTTCCGCATTTCCGCTTGCTCTCTCCTGGCACAAGAAAACTTTTCTATTGTGTTTTAATTCGACACATGGCACACACACACACCGGATCAAGAGCCCTGCTGACTACTGGAGGATTTTATTACATAAAGGAGAACAACGCACATGAATCCTTAATGGACTTCCTCTTCATCCGCACACAGAAGGGTAATGCAGCAGTAATAAACAAACAGTAGAAGGATCAAGTTGAATTCCAGTGCTGGTGGTGCGGCAGGGGCACCGTTGATTGGATCCACGCGTCTTTCAATTAAAATGAGCTCAAGGTCTCAAGCGATCCTAATTCTCAGAATTCAATCCAACTGGATTCACCTTTGTCCCCAAACTCCCCACGCATGGCACGCGTAGTGACGCAATGACAAGCCCATTTTTGTTTTGAGATACAATGAAAAATGATAGGAAGTACTACTTAACTTAACTGCGTGTGGTCAGCATGACAGAGAGTCGGAAAAGGTGGTGAATGGGATGGGAATGGAATGCAATGAAGGGGATCTCCCCTTGATCATTCAAGAGTGAAGGAGGGAAAAGGTTTTCAGTGTTACTCCATAAGCATAGGAAAAATACGAATCCATTTCTTGCGTAATCCTAACATTTTGAAAGTAAAAGTAGTCGGGAGTTGGTTGTCCAGAAAGAGAAACTAATGGGACTAATGGGAAAAGGTAAAGGTTGATTCCCAAATGCACATAACCTTCTCCACCCCTCCCAACAAAACTTTTATTTCCATCTCCGCTCGACTGCCTGAATAGGATGAGACCCCTCACCCGGGTATTACCCAATCAGCGATCAGTCTAAGGATTCCCAGATTATTCCTTTCCCTTTTCTCCCCTGTTTCACTTTTCTTGGAAAAAATCACGTAATCCACTTCAATGCACTCTCTACTCGGCAACTCTACGGAGGAAACTATCCAAAAGGTTCCAAGTTGTAAGCAACAACGCACCCATAGGAGACTCACGGAAGCCCTTCCAAACTTGTGTCCAAAAAACTTTCCCAGGAGGAGCTTAAACTATACGCAAAGCCTGGGAGCTTCTGGATAAATAGAAATCGGGAAATCGGGATTTAGGATAAAAAGGGATGAAATTGAGTGAAAAGTGAAAGTAGAGCCCTTATCAGTGGATCTGAGTTTAGTTGGGGGGTATTGGCGGAACAGGAGTAGTTTCCCTTGTCAAATGAACTCGGACTCAAAAAAATTGGGATGAGAAGGGGATGATGGTGAAAGTTGATAGTAAACCGGGAAAGATTGGAAACGGAACAGAACTTTTAGGTAATGAATCAGATTTTGGAATCTCTATTGACTCAACACCTAATCTCAAGCTCACTAAAATTAATCCCAAACTCAAACAAGTCCAATTTATTACTCCCCAGTCACAAACTTCGTAAAAGGATTCAAAAAACTGTATAAAACCAACGGAAAATAGTAAGGGGAAGAAAACTGGATGCGCCGCATGGCGTTATAGTGAACCCCAACAGTTGATGTGCGCTCATCGCACCGCAATGTCGGTAGTTTTTTTTTATTGGATTTACATTTTCGCAATGTCCAAAATGCCCGTATGGTTAATTTTGTGTATAATTTGTTGGGAAAAGCCTACAAACCGGTTTCTTTCTACTCTGCCTTATTCTTCCATTTTCACAACGGCTCATCTAAATTCCAGCATTAATCCAGCCACCTCCAAATATGGAAATTCAAGTGGGACTTTGTAATCCTTTCTCGACACTTTCCCATGCCCATGTCCCTTCCTGCTGGAACCCAAAGTATCAGGAAAGACGTTGAGGGATAGGGAGACAAGACACAACTGTCAACTTGTCAAATGACAACCAAGTCAACTCAGAACTCACTTCAAAATCATCCTAACACAAAACTCCACTTTATAACTTTTCCCCGCATCCTAAACACATAGGCAGCGTTTCATTCTCATCTGAAGCGAAAAACTCGACAGCGCAGCGCTTGCATAAAGGAAGACGAGCCTGAAACAAAACAGGACACACACAGAAGTGTAGAAAACAAATACGCACGTTACGCACTGCAGTTTCAATTTCATATGGTTCTCACTCACCCACCCTCCTCCTCTTCTCTCATCTTTCAAAATAAATTAGAACCAAAAATAAAATAAAACAAATTAAAGTGAAAATTCCTTTCCCAGGCCGAAATAACTTTCCGAAGCTTGCGCTTCCACTTCCAGCCTCAAGTGGAATTTCCCCCGGAAAAATCCCATTTTAGAAAATCGTATTATCTGCTTTTATGATTATGAAAGCCACGACGAGAGCCTCTTCAGAATCTCTCCGCGTCTACCCCGAGAAGGAAGATGCAAAATAAGTTTACAAGATGAGATCCGTTTTCATTATAAGCGGAATCGGACATGGGAGGAAGAAGTGGAGAGTGGAGACACAAGCGATACTTAAAGCCAAAATCCCATCCCCCTCATCCTCTTAAAAAGTTAACAACATTATTAATTGCCCTTGAAATTAAGAGAAGGCTTCCCAGTTTCCAGCGTTTACGCATCCTTTTAGAATTATGTTTTTAAATTGTGATAATCAAAGAGTCAAGGGATCAAAGAATACAAAAATAAAAGGTTGAACCGTCTCGCTCAACTTTAATCTCACGACCTCCTTCATCTTCATCTTCCTACTCTACTCCGTGCGAGACTGAAAAATGAAACCTTGGGAATGAACTGATGGGAGATGATGAGTGAAATATTGAATTTAATGTCATCTTCCAAACTTCCAATGCATAAAACAAGGATAAAGTGCATCAACAGACACATTAAAATAAACTGATGATCCATTCGGTCTGCTCTTAATAAATCAAGGCATGTTTTTCTTAAAGGTTCTACGAAGTGGAAGAAGAGAGGAGCATCGTGTTTTTGAAAGGGAAAGTAATGATCATCTTATGTCGTCAATCGAATCACAAATTATCATCACATCATGTCGGCGCTTCTAAAATATGAATAGGACCACCACCGTTATCCGTATTTTTCATCCATAAGCGGTGGTCGTCTCAGAGCCCAAACAAAGGATTTAAGACAAAAGAGCTAAATGCAAACACTACAAAAGGAGTTGCTAAAACAATCCCACCCAAGATAATTGCCACTTCAATCTTCAATCATATTCCCAACCGACAGAAATAACAGCAGCAGGAACGAGCATCTTCAAGGAATTTTACTGGGAGGCTGGACGACTGGAGTCAGAATCTGGAACAGGCAGAGGAAGGCACAAGGCAGACAAGCCAACGAACTGAATGAGGGCCATTTAAATTCATTCTTTAGCACAAAAGAGAGCCGATGAAGATGTAAACACAAACTATGTCAATGCCATAAGAATTACAGAGGAGGGGAAGGGGGGACCTCCAACAGTGAACAAATGACTCAATTAGCGCTATTTCGGGAACTGATAATAACAGAATTCCAGAAGAAGGTGAAGATGAGATGACCCACCAAAAGTCATTTCATTTGACACTGAAATGTGGATTTGCTACTGTAAAAGATTCGTGCAGAATTACATCATGCTCATCAGCATCATCACTTCATCAGTCTCAAAGAGAAAATCAGGTTAGGGAGGGATGATGATGTTCTGGTCGCACCTAATTGCGATGATGACTTCATGTTGACTTAGCTGTCCTCTTTACGCATCCCTACTCCTATGTGTTCCCAGAAGAAGAAAAAACGTACCGTTCTAAGACAATATATGCAGTAGCCAATACAATCAATCAATTTCAAAGGAAACCACCCTGTTGCGGAACTATTCCTAACGCAAACATTGGAATGAGGTCCCTCCCATCCCATCTTTGATCTGTCACCAGTCACCAGTTGACAGACATTTCTATAAC